>Ga0209500_10003049_pt1 | contig 11631 bp, 11 predicted proteins | sample S_140212_EF_Meta_FD_187323 | JGI IMG/M metagenome (GOLD analysis project Ga0209500, IMG submission 187323) | Freshwater microbial communities from Lake Simoncouche, Canada to study carbon cycling - S_140212_EF_MetaG (SPAdes) (version 2) | ecosystem: Environmental > Aquatic > Freshwater > Lake ...
TTATTTCATTGAGCAAGTTCCTACAGGTTGGAACACTGTCAAGGATGATGGTGCAATTTTAGGTAAGCATAAAACTAAGGCTGAAGCGATTGCTCAAATGGTGGCAGTTTCTTTGAGTGAAGGTATTGCTGTTGGTGGGGAACGTGCTGTTGCTGCAGGTTCTTATTCGCCCCCTGAAGGTGTGGCTGTAGCTGCTAAAAGGGCTTTGCAGTGGATTGCTGATGGTTATGCAGGTTCAGGTTTCACTGATGTTGGTAGGGCTAGGGCTAGTCAGCTTGCTTCGGGTGCAGATGTGTCTGCCGATACTGTCAATCGTATGATCAGTTATTTTGCTAGGCATGAAGTTGATAAGCAGGCTACAGGTTTCAATAGTGGTGAAGAAGGCTATCCGAGTGCAGGTCGTGTTGCTTGGGATGCTTGGGGCGGTGACCCTGGTCAGACTTGGGTGAATGGTTTATCTGATTCGGCTGGTGTTCGTGATGCAGATAAAATTGATGTTAGACAAATGGAAGGTTATGTTTTGACTGAATTACAGGATAAGGCTTACAGTCTAAAAGGCCATGCTTTAGAAACTATTGCTGCGCTTGCTGAAACTGTTTATGAGTTGTGTGAACTTGTTGATCAACTTGCTGTCAGTGAGATGCCTGTTCAAGATGTTGTTGACCCTGCAATAGATCCTGCAGTTGACCCTTCGGCTGTGCAGGAAGATAGTGTGCGTTTTGTTGAACCTTCTAAGGTTGCAGAGTTGCATGAACGTGGGGAGCGTGTAATGTCTGGCATTGAAAGACGTGAAGCAGTTTTGCATGATTTAGAGATTCGTGCTGAAGGTGATGGCATGACTTTGCGTGGTTATGCAGCTGTATTCAATAGCCCTTCACAGCCGTTGCCTTTTATTGAAACTATTGAACCTGGTGCGTTTAGAGCTTCTTTAGAGTCTAAGAATGACATCAAACTTTTGTGGAATCATGACACTAGCGTTGTGTTGGGTTCTACTCGTGCAGGCACTTTGCGTTTGATTGAAGATACTCGTGGTTTGCTTGTTGAAGCCGATTTGCCAGAAACTCAGGCAGGTAAAGATGCTGCAATCTCAATTCAGCGTGGCGATGTGACGGCGTTTAGTTTTGGTTTCCGTATCCCTGCAGGTGGCGATGAGTGGGCTTCTGCTTCTGAACGTATTTTGAAGCGTGTCAATGTGCATGAAGTTTCTGTGGGTGTGGCCTTCCCTGCCTATACTGCCACTGATGGAACTGCTAATGTTAGATCTATGACTGAACTATCTGAAAAGATTTTGAAGCTCGCTGAAATTCGTGGGGTAAGTGCTGAAGAACTGACTGACGCTTTGTTGGCGTTGGAGTCTGGCGATGAACTTACTGAACGTCAGGGCGAACTATTGACAGACACTTTAGGTAAGGTTCTAAAGAAAGACCCTGAAGTTACTAATCCACAGGCTTTGCTAGATTTGAAGAAGAAGCAACTAGATTTGTTGATGTCTAGGGTATAAACTGTTTAGAGCTGAGTTCCTCTCTCTCGGCTAATAGATTTACCCCTTAGGTAAATAAAAAAGAACACTAGTTCTTTCCCCCTGATTTGTCCCAGGGGGTTTTCTTTTAGCGTGTATAAACATGTTGTATAGACTTAAGTTGTTAGTGGCTGTGTATCACCCTGGCAGGGTTCTGTGAGTGTATCTCTAAACCTAAAATCCCCCCTTATTTATTTATGTTCTTGAAAGGAACAAACCTATGAGCGAATTTATCGCAAAGCAGGTTGATGCTAAGGCTAAAGCATGGCACGAAGCTAAGGAACTGATTGATTCAGTTGAAGCTCGTGGCGGTGTTTGGTCTGGTGAAGATGAAGCGAAATACGCTAATCTAACCGCTGACATCAACAAGCGCAATGAACTAATTGAGCTAGAACAGCGTGATGCTAAGACTTCTGAAGCTATGCAGGCTGCTGCAGTGAACTTTGCTGGTGCAACTGTATCTGACAACGAGTCTGACATTCTTCGCAAGATGGCTATGGGCGAACTTCGTGGTTACGAATTCCAAATGGAAAAGCGTATCACTGGTTCTTCTACTGGTGCGCCAGTGCCTACATCTTTCTACAACGAGATTGTAAAGGTTGCAAGACTTGTAAACCCTTTGCTTGAGTATGCAACTGTAATCAACACTGCTTCTGGTGAGAACTTACAGATTCCTTCTCAGTCTGGTTTCTCTACTGCAACTATCGTTGGTCAGGGTGTTTCTATTGGAACTTCTGAGCCGACTTTCAATGCCTTTACGACACTTGGATCTTTCAAGTTCTCAGCTTTGTCACAGCTATCTCGTGAGCTAGTTCTTGATGCTGGCGTTGACATTGTTGGATTCCTTGCAGAGCAGTTCGGTAACGCATTTGGTTTAGCAATCGGTAACAAGTTGATCAACGGAACAGGAACTGTAGAGCCTACAGGTTTCTTGCCTGTTGCTGGAACTGGTGTAACTGGTTCAACTGGTGTATCTGGTGCTTTCACTGCAGACAACGTCATTGACCTTGTTTACAGCCTTGATGGTGCAGTTCGTAACAAGCCTTCATTCGCTATGCTTGCAAACAGCACTTCTATTGCAGCGTTGCGTAAGCTAAAGGACTCTTACGGCCAATACTTGTTCAACATTGGTCTAGGTCAGGATGCTCGTGACTTGGTTCTAGGTGTTCCTGTTATTGAAACTCCTTCAATGCCATCACCTGGTCTTGGTGTGAACTCTCTTGCTGTTGGTGACCTAAAGGCGCTTTACGTTAGAAACGCTGGTGGCCTACAGGTTGACCGCTCTGATGACTTTGCATTTGGTAATGACCTTGCCACTTGGAGAGCAACATGGAGAATTGATGGTGCGCTAGTGCAGACTGCAAACATCAAGAAGTTCAAGGGTGGAGCAAGCTAAGGCTTCTTTACCTTCCTAGATTTCACCCCCTAATTCAGTTGCGTAGGACTGTTTTGGGGGGTGTTTTCTATTAGGCTAGGGGCATGACTAAAGCATGTATTTCTTGGTATTCTAATTCGCTCAATCAGCCGACAGGTTATGGCACTCAGTCGCAACAGGTTATTCAACGTCTTGTTAGGCAGGGTCATAAGGTTGCGATGTTGTCTAACTATGGTGGTGAAGGTGTCAATAGTTTTATTGATACAGGTTCGGGGAAGATACCGCATTACAGTCGTGGCATGAATCAGTATTCTACGGATGTGTTGCCGTTGCATCATCAACATTGGTCAGCTGAGAACTCTGCGCTGCCTAACTTTCTTATCACGCTTTATGATGTTTGGGTTTTAGATAATCCTGCTTTAGATGCGTTGCCTATTGCTTCTTGGACTCCGATAGATCATCAGCCTGCACCTGAAAAGGTTTTAGCCTGGTTGAAGAAGCCTAATGTCACTCCGATTGCTATGAGCAAGTTTGGTAAGGAGATGATTGAAAATGCTGGCATAGAGTCTGAATACATTCCACACGCTATTGACACTAAAATCTTTACTCCTACAGAAGTTTTGCCTGAAGGTATTTCTGGGCGTGAGTTTGTCGGTGATGATGGTGACAAGTTTGTTGTGGGCATGAATTTCGCTAATAAGGCTGGTGGCTTTATTCATAGGAAGGCTGTGGCAGAGAACTTTCTTGCTTTCGCTATTTTCGCTAAGAAGCATGATGATGTTGTCTTGTATTTGCATACTGAACCTTATGGGAAGCAGTCGGGGTTTGTGTTGCCTAACATTTTGTCTGCTTGTGGTGTGCCTTCTGATCGTGTGAAGTTCGTTGACCCTATTGCCTACAGTTATGGCATAAGTCAAAAGACTTTGGCTGCTATCTATTCGGCTTGGGATGTAGGGCTTTTCTGTAACTATGGTGAAGGTTTTGGTATTCCACAGATTGAAGCTCAGGCTTGTGGTGTGCCTATTATTACTTCTAACTTTGCAGCTTCGGCTGAACTTGCTTCCCCTGATTCATACTTGGTCAATGGTCAGCCCTTCTGGGATGCCGGTCAGCACTGTTGGTTCAATGTTCCTAACGTGCAGGGCATTGTGGATGCGTTGGAGCAGGCTTATCAGCGTGGTAAAGGTAAGTTCCCTGACACTCTTACTTTTGCTCGTCAGTATGATGCAAACAAAGTTTTTGATGAGTCTTGGATTCCGTTGATTGAGAAGTTAGCAACTAAATGAAGTTGATTGTTCCTGTTCTAAACAGATTTGATTTGTTGAAGCGTATGCTTGAAAGCATTGATGTTGAAGCAACAGTTTATGTAATCAATAACGCTAATTTTGAAGAAAGATTCCATTATTCTAATGAACGCCTAGTAGATCTGCATTGGATTGATTTGCCTTCTAATCTTGGTGTTGCTTCTTCATGGAACTTGGGTATCAAGATGTTGCCGTTTGAGTCACGCTGGTTTATTACTTCGGCTGACTGCGTGTTTGCACCAGGTGATTTGACTTTGCTACAAACCGCTAAATCTGATGCTCTAACTTTGTGCGATAAGTTTCCTTATTATCAGACTTTTGTTGTTGGGGAAGAAATAGTGAAAACTGTAGGTTTATTTGATGAAGGCTTGCATCCAATCTATTTTGAAGATAACGATTATGAGCGAAGAATTGCTAAGGCAGGTTTGCGTGTAGATCGTCTGCCTTTACAGCTGGAGCATGACAACAGTTCTACTATCAGAAGTGATGTCAAGTTGAGTGAGCGTAATCAGGTGACGTTTGCTAATAATGAAAAGTATTTTAGGGACAAGGTTGATGCTGGCAGGTTTGATGAAGGTCGCTGGCAGTTGCAGATTAGGCGTGTTAACTCTTGGGATTAGTTGTTGTTACCGGTGTTGCAGGGTTTTTAGGTAGCCATGTTGCTGACGCTTATTTGGCTAAAGGCTGGCAGGTTCGTGGCATAGATAATCTGTTGGGTGGAAGTTTAGATAATGTGCCTGCAGGTGTTGAGTTTTACAACCTTGATTTAGATGATTTGGAAGCAATCACGCCTGTTTTTGTTGGTGCAGACTTGGTTATTCATGCTGCTTGCACAGCTTATGAAGGTTTGAGTGTGTTCAGCCCTGCTCTTGTGGTCAGAAACACTGTTCAGATAAGCGTGAACGCCATGACAGCAACTATTCGGGCTAGAGTGCCAAAGTTTGTTTACATGTCTTCTATGGCACGTTATGGGGACAATTTAGGGCATGTCTTTGATGAGAGCCTTGACCCTAAACCGCAAGACCCTTATGGTATCGCAAAGTTGTCAGCTGAGAAACTGTTATCTAACCTGGCTAAAGTGCATGATGTTGAATTAGTCGTTTTAGTTCCACATAACATTGTGGGTGCTAGACAGAAGTTTGATGATCCGTTTAGGAATGTTGCCAGCATTATGACTAACAGGATGTTGCAGGGTAAGCAACCTATCATTTATGGTGATGGCAGTCAGCAACGTTGTTTCAGTTTTATTCAGGATGTTATTGCCCCTATTTTGACGGCTTGTGAGTCACCAAATGCTGTAGGTCAGGTTATCAATATTGGCCCTGATGAATCGCCTATAAGCATTTTGAATCTTGCAGAACGTTTGGCAGCTATTATCGGCTTTGAGTTGAACCCTATTTTTATGCCTGGCAGACCGCAAGAAGTGCCTATTGCTTTATGCAGCTCAGATAAGGCTAGACAACTTTTAGGCTATAAAACGACTGTCAGTTTAGATCAAGGTTTGCATGATTTGGTTGATTGGATTAGACCTAGGGTGAAGCCTTTTGAGTATCATCTTCCTATTGAGATTGACTCTGATTTGACACCTAAAACTTGGACTCAAAGGCTTATGTGAAATCTTTACAGGATGTCTATAAGTCTTATCAGATGGATGATGCTGGTGGAGATAAAGGCACTGCACATAGTTACATAGACATTTATGCTGACCAAATTTCTGCAGATGAAGGTAAGTCTTTGTTGGAGATTGGTGTTTGGCAGGGTCATTCTCTAAAGATGTGGGCAGAGTATCTACCTAATTCTAGGGTTGTCGGCTTAGACATTGATTTAAATAGGTTGCTTTGGCAGTCTGATGGCTTTGAAGTGTTGCTGTGTGATGCCACTAAACAGGCTGAAATTGTGGATAAAGTGTTTGGCATGTTTGACTACATCATTGATGATGGGTCACATACTGAAGCAGCTCAGATTGGGGCTTTCTATAATTTGTGGGATTATTTGCTGGTGGGCGGCAAGTATTTTATTGAAGATGTTTTGGACATGGATGTAGCTAAGTCTTTGAGTGAACAAATTTGTGAGTTTACTGGTTTGGCTGTTCAAATCTATGATCTTACTGCTGTCAAGGGTAGGGCTGACGATATTCTTATTCAGATAACTAAGATAAACTAAAGATTGAACTTTAGGAGTTTATTTTGGCTGTAACAAATGCATACTGTTCTTTAGCAGACGTTAAGGCTTCACTAAGAATTACAGATACTCTTGATGACGCTTTGATTGAGAACAGCATCAACGCTGCTTCTCGTATGGTTGATCAATACTGTAACCGCTACTTTTATTCCGGTCAGGCTGGTGAAGTTCGCTACTATCAGGCTAGTGATGGTTTTATTTGTTTGATTGATGATTTGCAGGTTTTGACTGAGCTGAAAACTTCTAGCACTGATCCGCTTATCTTTGATACGACTTGGCAGTCTGGGGACTATCAGTTGATGAACCCTAATCAACGTGCTAACGGAGCGTATTCGCCTTACACAGCGATTACGGCAACCGATAACTATTTGTTCCCTGTTTGGGCTGAGATGGCTTTGGTGAAGGTTACAGGCACGTTTGGCTGGCAGAGCACTCCCGACCCGATAAAGTTTGCGACTATCATTCAGGCTTCTCGCCTGTTCAAGCGTTTAGAATCTCCGCTTGGTGTTGCAGGTGTATCGGACATGGGAATTATGCGTGTCGGTTCTAGCATTGACGGCGATGTGGCACAGCTCATCAACCCTTACAGGCTTCTAAGAACTGGTGCGTAATGGCTATCAGTGACCTTAGATCAGGTTTGGCAGCTAATCTCAGCACTATCAAGGGTTTGCGTGTTGTAGAAACTTTGCCTGACTTAGTGAATCCGCCTATGGCGATGATTGCTTTAGATAAGGTTGCCTACAATAAACAAAACAATCGTTCTATGGCTGAATACACTTTTAAGGTCATGGTTGTTTTGGGTAGGGTATCTGAGCGTGTTGCACAGACTTCTATGGATGTTTTGGTTGCGCCAGGTGTAGGGTCAATCAAGTATGCGGTTGAATCTGATCGCACTTTGGCAGGTTTCGCTTTTGATGTGTTTGTTGCTGAAACAAACGCTATTGGAGCGGTGTCTGTCAATGGAATAGACTATTACAGTGCCGAATTCTCGGTTCAAGTATTCGCAAGTTAAGGATAATAAATGGCAATCTTTGTCGCAACAGACTTCAGCGTTAGCATCAACGGATCTACAGCTTTGGCTTCATACCTGACTCAGGTTGAACTAAAAACTTCAGCTAACGACATCACAACAACTTCTTTTGGTAGCACCTGGGTTACTCGTGTTGCAGGTTTGAAGGAAGGTTCTCTTACTCTTCAGTTCAATCAGGATTACGCTTCAGCAACAGTTGATGCGACTTTGTGGCCCTTGTTAGGTGCTAACGCTACTGTCGTTATCAAACCTACTTCAACAGCTGTATCAACAAACAACCCTGCATACACAGCGATTGCACTTGTAACAGATCTAACCCCTGTTTCAGGTAACATCGGTGACCTTGCAACCTTCAGCGTTACTTGGCCTACAAATGGAACTGTCAGCAGGGGAACAGTCTAAACATGAATCAGATAACCCTACGCATAGCACTATCTGATGGCACATTCCTTGATGTAACTACTTCTGCAGGCGATATCGTCAAATGGGAAGCACACTTTGATTTAGGTGTTGACAAACTAGAAAAAGTTACACACCTTCTTTACCTTGCCTGGCTTGCGGTTACAAGACTAAAGAAAACTGCAGAAACTTTTGATGCTTGGATTGAACTTGTAGCGAATGTGGAAGTAGCAGACCCAAAAGCCTAAAAGCACTAGGTGTTGACTCATTTCATTGGTTGATAGCAAACCTGAGTGTCGCAACAGGGATAGCACCATCAGTTCTAATGCAAGAATCTGATCGCATGCTAAACACCATGCTATTTGCTCTTCAACATCAAAGGAACTCTAATGGGTAGTTTTGTTCGTAGGAAACAAGCTCAGGCACTTGATGCCGATATTGTTTTAGATGCTAAAGCCGTAGTCAAGGCGTTGAATCAGCTTGAACCTGGACTAAAGAAGCAAATGGTTGCAGAGATGAAAAAGATTTCTCGCCCTATGGAAAAAAGCATTAAAGACATTATTCCTACTACTAGCCCTTTTGGTAGTGCAGGTCATTCTGAAGGTCAGGGCAGGTTGAGTTGGGATTATGGGACTTGGAAGAAGGGCGGGTCAAGAGTAGCCCCAGATAATGTGACATCAAGTTTTAGCACAGGTAGGGCAAGGGGTTATAGGACAACAAATAGCTTGTTTAAGGTGTGGGTTCGTAATCCTATGGTTGCTTTATCTGGCACTGCAGGTAAGGGGTCAGGTTCTCCTAGATATGGTGTTACTAAAGAATATTCTTGGAATGGCACAACTCGTAGGCACAGAAATAATGGTCAAGGTCAGAAACTTATCGGCAAGGTTAGATCTTCAGGGTTGTATAACTTCTTTTATAAGGAAGCAGATAAAACTCTGCCTGATGTTGAACGTCAGATAAAATTGGTTTGGGAGCGTTACTCCGCCAAAGTTTCTAGGAAGATTTAGTTATGTCACTGATTGCAAGTATTCTCTCTAAGTTTGATGATTCTGGTATCAAGAAGGCACAGCATGGCTTTGGGGGGTTGAAAAAGACTCTTGCTGGTATTGGTATCGGTTTAGGGCTAAAACAGGTTGCTGACACTCTTCTTGACGCTGCTAAGGCTGCTTCAGCCGATCAGAAGAGTATGCAACTTCTAAACAATCAGTTGAAGAAGAATGCTAACGCTACTAATAGTCAGATTGCTGCTAACAATAAATTCATAGACACCTTATCTACTCAGGTGGGTATTGTTGATGACGATTTGCGCCCTGCTCAGGCTCGTCTTGCTCGTGCTACAGGTTCAACAGCTAAGTCACAGCAACTTCTAAAACTTGCTCTTGATGCCAGCAAAGTTTCAGGCAAGAGTTTAGATACTGTGGCAACAGCGTTAGCTAAGGCCTACAACGGAAATACGACATCTCTTATTCGCATGTTCCCTGAACTGAAGAAATCTAAAAATGCTTTGGCTGATTTGACTAAAGAAGTTGAGGGTGCTGCAGCTCAACAGGCTGACCCTTTTGCAAAGTTCAATGTTGCTATGGATAACCTCAAAGAGAAACTAGGTATGGTGATTCTGCCTTATCTGTCACAGTTTATTGATGAGATGATGAAGCCTGGCGGTGCTATAGATCAGGTTGGTAAGTTCCTTGAAGATGTTTCTAACCCTAAGACTGAAGCAGGTGCAATGTTTAAGCAGGTTAAGGATGCTGTCGCTCAAACTATTGGTGGGGTGAAAGAGTTTTTTGCTTTGTTTGGTAATGGTGATGCTATGAAAGGTTTTGGCAATGTTGTTACTCAGCTTGTCAAAGCGTTACCTGCTTTGCTTGCTTTGAAGGGCATCATGATGCTTGCTTCAGCGACAACTACTATTACTAATCTTGCTAAAGCAATAGGTTTGATTTCAGCGCAAAGTGCTGCAGGTGGTTTGGCAACAAGTGGGGCTACTGTTGCAGGTGGGGCTTTGTCTGTTGGTTTGATGTTTGTTTCTGCAGCAGTTATATCTCAGTTAGCTGCAGGTATTGCTGTAGGTATGGCTGATGCTTCTACTAAAGAGGCTTTGGCTAATAAGGGTTTGAAGGCTACTACTGCTACAGGTGTGTTTGGTTCTAGGGGTGAAGTTATGGCTATCCCTAATACAGGCAACGTAAATGACTTGTTTGGGTTCAAGGCTGAAGCTGCTGCTAACGCTCAAAAGGGTTCTATCTTCAACATTACTGTTACTAACGCTGACCCTAAAGCTACTGTTGATGCGATTGCTAAATATGTAAAAACTAATGGTGCTTTGCCAGCGTATTTTGTTACAGGAAAATACGGCAGATAATGCCTTTACCTTCTCCTTATGTTGTTTCGCTGCAGTTTGGATCTAGCGGTGATGTTGACATAACTTCTTATGTCAATAGTTTGAGTATCAATAAGGGTATTTCTCGTCAGCTTGATGACTATAGTGCAGGCACACTTTCTATAACTTTCACTAATAATGACCGAACTTTTGACCCGCTAAACACTTCTTCTATTCTTTGGTATGTGGTGGGTGGCTATACGATGGTGCAACCTGGTGCGAAAGTTACTGTTACGACTGCAGGGGTTAGACGTTTTACAGGTGTTGTGCAGTCATGGGATTTAAGTTATGGGCAGGCTGGCTTTGATGGGCAGGCAACTCTTACTGCTTTAGATAAGTTGTTTAAGGCTTCTAGCCAAAACTTTACTGGCGGGACACAGTATGTTGTTGAGTCAACTTCTGATCGCATGAAAAGGGTTTTGAACTACAACAATTTTGGGGCTAGCGAATACAGCAAGATTGAGTCAACTCAAACCCCTGTTGGTGGGGATGTCAATAATGCTGGAGATAACGTTTTGTCTTATCTGCAGAATCTTGCTAGAACTGAGCCAGGCGATTTCTACAGTAATGCTTCAGCCGTTTTGACTTTCAAGGATCGTAGTTTCACCGACTATTTATGGACTAATACCACTAGACAGAATCTTATAAAGTATCCTGGCACAGCTACGGCAGGTGTTACTGACGGGTGGTATAACGGCTATGACCCTGCCCCTACAAACACTAATCCGCCTTATGGTGGCACACCTAATAAATCTAAAATTGAGGTTTTATCTGCAGCAACAGAAATGACTTACAACGAAAATAATGTTGACAAATATAATCCTGACTCTAACGCTACAGCTTATGTTTGGTCTGGCTGGTTTAAGGCTGCTTCAGGTGCTGTAACTGTTGAAGGTGACTTGATTATTGAAGATGCTTCTGGGGCTAGTCTTGGAGTGTCTATTTCAACTAAAGGTATTGGAACGGCTACTTGGAGTCAAATGTCTGGCACTGTAACTGTTGCTTCAGGTGTCCCTGCAGGTGTAAGCCTATACATTTTCACTAACGGCACGACTAGCGCAGATCAGTTTTATGCTAACGGCTTGCAGATTGAACGTGGAACTGCTTGGGTCAACTATTTTGATGGCACATACAACCCTTACACTTCTGATGCAACAAACAGATACGATGTCGCTTGGTTAGGTGACACTTACGCTTCTAGCTCAGGCATGACTATTTCTACTGCTGCTACTGCTACAGCACCTTCTATCCTTGTTTTTGCTGACGCTAATAGTCAAGGCACAGCGTATGCTAACGGCACAGGTATCCCTTTCACAGAGTTAGATGTCGCTTATGGTGGGGAGCAACTCTACAATCAGGTGCAGGTTGTTGGTGTGAACGCTACCGCTTTGACTGTTGATACTGCAGGGCAGACAAAGTATGGGGCTAAATCTTATGCTCAAA
>Ga0209500_10003071_pt1 | contig 11573 bp, 8 predicted proteins | sample S_140212_EF_Meta_FD_187323 | JGI IMG/M metagenome (GOLD analysis project Ga0209500, IMG submission 187323) | Freshwater microbial communities from Lake Simoncouche, Canada to study carbon cycling - S_140212_EF_MetaG (SPAdes) (version 2) | ecosystem: Environmental > Aquatic > Freshwater > Lake ...
TCTTTCTTAAAGCTCCTGGTCTTTTAATAGCATCTTGAATCCATTTTTCTGATTTAGCTTCATAAGCTTCATCATTTTCTTCTTGATTAGTACAGTTTCTACACATCTCATCTAATTCTTGATTAGAACATTCTTCAAGCTCTTGCATTTCATAACCGTTTCTACAAAGAACTCGACACATTTCTTCTCTTGACATATAGTTTTCAAATTTCTTTATCATATCGATTTAATTTTTTTTTATATATTATTTTCTATTTCAATACATTTACTACTTCTGAATAGTATTTACATAGTTCAATATTCTTTCCTTCATATGGTATCGTTGATAAAACGTATCTAATAGCGTTTAATCTACCAATTTTCTTATCATTTGAGTTAATTATCACCCACGGTGAAGTTCTTGATGATGTTTTATTAAACATCTGAGTTTTATAATTAGAAATAATCTCCCATTTATCTATTACTTTAGCATCGTTTGGTGAAAACTTCCAATATTTTAGCGGTGATGCTTGTCTAAGCTCAAATCTTGAGACTTGTTTTTCTTTAGTTATTGAGAACCAAAATTTTATAAGTGTGATTCCTTGAGATCTAATTAAATTTTCTTCCCAGTTTACTACGTTTTCAATAAAATCTGTATATTGTTTCTCTGTGCAGTAGCCCATAGCTGGTTCTACTACACCTCTATTATACCAACTCCTATCAAAAAATACTATCTCTCCTTCTTTTGGAAGATGTTTTTCGTATCTTCCAAGCCAATTATTTTTCTCTTCTTCTGTTGGTATTCCTAATGCTACAACTTTAAATCCTCTGGGATTTAAGTATTCAATAAATCTTTTTATTGTTGATCCTTTACCTGCGGCATCTCTTCCCTCAAAAACAATTGCTACTTTTTTATTATTCTTAGCAACCCACTCTTGTAATTTTAATAATTCGATTTGTAGTTGGTATTTTTCAGCTTCGTATTTCTTTCTACCTATTATCGAACCTTCTCCCTCAAACGGATCTACTTCTCCGAATCCTGGATTAGGTTCTGACTTTATTCTATCTACTCTTTCTTCAATTGAGTTAAAATAACTTCCAAATTCTTGTCGAATATTCTTTTTTGTATTTCTTTTCTTTAATTCTAAAATTTGATTTAACTTAAGAAGAAATGTTTCAATATTTAATTCTTTTACAACATTTTCTGAAAATTCATTAGAAAGTTCTCTTATAATTACCTTAATATCTATTCTGTCAAAATCTTTATACTCAATCTTATTTGTTAAAAGATTATACTCTATATTTGCTAAAATATAAGTTCTATATTCATTAAGTCTTGTTAATAGATTTATCTTAAATGTTTCTAATGTTTTTAGATCCATATTCTCTATTCTCAATTCTTCATTTACGAAAAAATTAAAATTTTTAATCATATTGTTATATATTAAATGGTTTAATTAAAAAAATGAATTCTAATGATAAGTTTTTATAACTTCTTATCAAAAACATAAAGATCGTAGGTAGAATTTCCTTTTACATTTTTAATACTTTTAAGTACATCACCTGTTATTGAGTCTAATACTTTATAGACTCCTAAGTTTATTCCTTTTTCTGTCATTACTTTTACAGTATTACCTGGTTGACCAAGTGCTCCTAATACTGCGATGTATTTATTTCCGTAAATACTTTTAAGAAATGATATTCTAAGTGTGGAAGCGTCTTTAATACTGTTAATATAAGCACTTTCAAGTGGTTTCATTAAATCTATTATAGATTCCGTCTCTTTAACTCTTATTGTTACAAATTTTCTTTGGTCGTCACCCATAGTGACTTCTTCTCTATTTTGTATTTTATTTTGTTGAACTAAGTTCTGTTGATTTCTTCTAATTTCATTAAAGTCAGCTCTAACAATGATACCTCCTCTCATTCCTTTATCATTCATATTATATCCACTAGGTGGAAGTCTGTAAAATGATCCAGTAAATGTCATTGATAAAATTCTATCAGTTCTGAATAATCTCCAAATTTTATTGATATGTCTTTTTTGAGATACTGACCAACCATTTAAGTGCCATCCTCTTAGTAATGTTTTTCCTTTAGATGACCTACCAAGTACCATAGGATATATTACTCTTTCGTGTCCTGCAAAGTGTGTATCTTCTTCTCCTTTATAGTTAATAAGAAACATCATTCCGTATTTTATGGCTTTCTTAAGTACGTTCTCATCATATTTAATTGGTTCATTCACAGGAACGTTTTGTAAATCTTTTATATTCTTTAGTGTAAATCTTGGAATATATTCTCTATCTTCTACCAATTCGTAGTTTTCCTTAAGAACGAACTCAATCGGTTTCTTATTATAATAGTCTTTTAATTGTGAAAGATTCATGTATTATATATTAAAGATCTAACTGGCTTATTTTAATAAAATTATTTTTAATATATACTCTTATGAAACACATTAAAAAGTTTGAAACATTTGATTTTGATCAAACTCTTCCGATAACAACAAAAAATTTACTAACTAATTTTTATAGTTGTGATGAGTGTGATGATATTTGGAAAGAAACAAATAAAGAATCAAATAAATGTAAATTTTGTAACTCCACTGAAATTGAAAATCTAAGTGAAGATGAGTATTATGATTTACAGAAATCAAGATTAGATGAAGATGAAATAGAAGATATGGAATCTGAAAGAAATAAGGAATCTGAAGAACTAGTAAACTTAGTTGGTCTTGGTAATGAGAGTAGATATTATGAATCTAAAATGTTTGGATTTGAAATTCTTCCAAAAGAAGCTTTAGATGAATTAAAGGATTATGTTGACTACAAAAACCCTCAAAATAAAATAGAAGTAGTTCCGGATCCAAGAGTTGATGGGTCTTATGCGGTTAGAGTCTATAGAAGTAATGATGGATATACTTTTGATTTACTATGGAATAGAGGAGCTTATGATGAATTAGAGTTTACTACTTGGCCTCCAACTTCAGGAGACTTAAAATTTTTCTTTTAAGAGATGGCAATTAATAACAGTGAAGATTTAAATAAATATTATAGAATAATAAATGAGTTAGTGGATAATTATGTTGAGAAACATAAAATTAAACCAAGTAGGTTGATTAATTATTTATCTCCTGGTTCTGATAAATTTAAAAAATTTCTAATGAAAAATCAACTAGAAAGTATAAAGGGAGCTGATACTATATTAAAAGATATATTATTAGATAGAAGTGGTATGGAAGAAGATGGAGTTTATACATTTGAGAGTTATAAATACTTTGAGTCAAATGAATTTAAAATTGAAAATCTAAAAAGTTGTCTTTATAAAGGAATAGATAAAGCTGATATAAAAAAAGAAAAAGTTTTAGCAGATTACTTTGATTTAAATCTTGGTGATATCGATATCTTAGACGCTGATAAAAACAAATTCAAAATGAACGATTGGCAAAGTGATGACTGGGAAGTAGTTGTTTATAACAGTGAAGATATATCAATAATAAAGAATAACATCATTGAGTTTGTTTATGATAAATTATCACAAGAAAAATTAAGTATTATTGATAATTTAGAAATTGAGTTAAATAGTCTAATTAAAAAGGATATTTACGAGGAAAAATTAGATAAAATGTTATCTGAGGAAAAATTATTAGAAATAATTACTACTACTCTAGACGGTTATAAGTACGAAGGAAATCTTTCTGGTCACTATCTATGGACCAAGTAATTCATGTAACATCATGATTAATCTATTATATTATTTTTATATCTGATTCTTAAATTTTATATATACCTTAAATTTTTTAATATAAAATGTCTTTAATTGGTACATACTCGGTTCCTGGGTCATCTCAGAGTACTATTTCTAGGTACTATTCTACTTTAGATGAGTTATTGTTAGGCGTACCTGATAATACCAATAATCAGATTCAAGCGATTAATATTAGGGATGCTGTTTATACTTTGTATGAATTTATTCAAGGTATTTCCGCTAGTGCTTCGATGACTGCGTCTGTTTTGTACGATAGGAATATTCCTAGTACATATTTAAGTAATGTTGGAGGGGTAAATTCTGGTTCTACTTTTTCTGGGCCTATACAAGACACTTTAGATAGGATTTTCTACCCTTATAATTCACCACAAGCTTCTATGTCTTCTTTGGGAACCAGAGAATTTGGTGGTCCTCTTTCTGTTACTATAAACTGGTCGGCGGTTAAAACTAATAACTTGATTGCTACAATAGTTGTTGATGGTTCTCCTCAGGTACCTACTGGTAATTCACAAACAGGAACAAAGATTTCGTTAGGTACACATAGTGTCAGTCCTACTTTGAGTCAGACTAATACATTTTCTATGACCGTGGGTGATGGTACTACTACAGTTTCTGCCAGTACAAATTTAGTTTGGATGAATAATATTTTTTGGGGTAGTATTAATCTGAGCTCAATTGGAAATCCTAATTTAACTCTTAATCCAGGTTCGGCATCTTTAGTTTCTACTTTATGTACAGATCCTGTTATAAGAAATTTAACTGGAGCTAGTGTTACACCAGGATACCAGTTAACTACATCAAAAAATAGAACATATACTAATATTGATGGATCTGGTGATTATTTGGTTTTTGCTTGGCCTAGTGGTGTCTCAGGATCACTTTCTCCTATATTCACCGTAAATGGATTACAAAATACGGCTTTTACAAGAGTGAGAACTAATTCACCCTTTAATAATCAGTATAATTTTTCAGGAACTCGTTATGAAGTTTGGATATCAAACACACCACAAAATTCACCACTAAATATAATCATATCATAAATGGCACAGAATATAGGAACTTTAGTAGGAGCAGCGATAAGACCAAATGATAGTCTTGATCCAATTGCATCAGCATTTTCATCTGAGATAAAAGGTGGTCTTCATACTGCTGCAACATCAACTGATAGAAACAATATTATTATTGAACGTAGAGAATGGGGTATGATGTGTTATGTTACTAACCTTGATAAAACGTTTCAATTGAAATATGGATATTCAAATGTTAATATTATGGATAACAATAACTGGGTTGAGTTTTCTGGATCCGGTGGTGGAGGAGGTTCAATTGAATGGATAGATTCTGTTACTTCGGTCGGATATTCACAACCAGCTTCTCCTACTAATGGAGACCGATATTTGATTGGTTTAGATCCATCAAGTGTATTAACAGGAGCTTCTTGGTCTAGCTTTTCTCCAGGTATCGTAGGTCAGTGGAACTCTACTCTTAGTAGATGGGATTTAACTACACCAACTGAAGGGATGTCTGTACGTGTTGATGATGAGTTAAATTCTATTTATAAATATGAAGGTGTTTATTCAACTGGTGGTTGGAAAAAAGAAAGACTTCAACAAGTAAGAACTTTGACTTTATCTACTGTTAATTCAATAAATTATACTGGTTCTTCTAATCCACCTTTCTCTTTGTATGAGACTGATACTATTTTTATAGTTACTTATCCTAGTACTAACTCTACATCATTGATATACATTGATGTAAATGGAATAGGAAATATACAGGTTAAAAAACCATCCGCTACCGGATTAGTAGATTTTTACACAAATGAAATCGTACCCGGTGTTATGTATAGCTTAACATATGATGGTACTTATTTTCAATCTGTTAAACCATTTTCTAATGATGATTTCTTTGCTATAAAATACTATATTGAACCTAGTGATTATATAGTTGTTCCTCAATATTATCAGTATTGGGTTTATGGTGATTTAACGGTTGCTGGTCAAATTGTGAATTATGGACATGTTGTTATTGCTAATGGTAATTTAATTATGTCTGGTGGAACCTTTAGTAATTTAGGAAGTGGTCAATTAGCCTTGGTTAATTTAACTACTGGTACTACCTCTGTTCAATTAAATGATACAGATACTATTGATTTTCAAGTTAACAATTTAATTACTGGCATTTCTGCTTCTGCTGTAGTTAAACATAATAGTTTAACAGCATCACATCTGAACACATATAATAACGGTGGAGCGACTGCTGGTAGTATATTATCTGTTGATAATAACGGATTTTTTCAATGGATAGATGGTACAGGAATTGGTGGTGGTGTTCAAGGAGTTACCGCTGGAATTGGATTGACCGGTGGTGGTAACTCTCCTTATATACAGTTAGACCTAGATATAGATGTTAATAATTCAGGTCTTACTTATTCTGGAAATTCTTTAGTAGTTTCGATTGATAATAGTTCAATACAATTGAATACATCTGGTCAATTATATGTTTCTGGTGGTGGTTCTACTCCTATTTATCAAAATCAATATAGTTTAGTTACTGTTGGTGATAACCAACCAACTGGATTAACATTATCAAATGTACCAACCGTATTTTCATCTATACAAGTTTATATAAATGGTCAACTTCAACAACTTGGAGATGGATTGTCTACTTTGGACTCTTATTTTTATGACGGATTTTCTGTAAAAAGTTTTAATAATTTATCTGTTGGTGATGAGTTATATTGGAATGGAATAATCTCAAATTTTGATTTAAATTCTCAAGATTTAATTCAAGTCATTTATGAGTCATAACGTTTTTTTTTTCAATATCCATTAGTTATTTAGAAAAAGGGTATAGATTATTAATATATACCAGAGGTAAAATTTTTAACTTGACTGGATGAGCCAACAACATATAAAACAACTCAGGGGAGGTACCCAAGGATCAATATTATTTCTAGGAACTAATAGTGTAGTTAGTGAAGATTTTTCGAAACTCAACTATGATCAATCTACAAATACTTTAAATATTTATACTGGTTTAAGAATACAAGATGGTACACAAGCTAGTGGTTATATCTTGATGTCTGATAATACAGGTTTATCCTTTTGGACATCATCTAATACCACTACATCTGGAACATCAGGATCTTCCGGTTCTAGTGGATCTTCCGGTTCTAGTGGATCTTCCGGTTCTAGTGGATCTTCCGGTTCTAGTGGATCTTCCGGTTCTAGTGGATCTTCCGGTTCTAGTGGATCTTCCGGTTCTAGTGGAACTTCTGGTACTGATGGGTCTTCTGGAACAAGTGGAACTTCTGGTACTGATGGGTCGAGTGGATCTTCTGGGACTTCTGGAACCGATGGATCTAGTGGATCTTCTGGATCTAGTGGAACTTCTGGAACCGATGGATCTTCTGGAACTTCTGGAACCGATGGATCTAGTGGAACTTCTGGATCTAGTGGATCTTCTGGATCTAGTGGATCTTCTGGAACCGATGGATCTAGTGGAACTTCCGGAACAAGTGGTACTGATGGGTCGAGTGGTACAAGTGGTACTGATGGGTCGAGTGGTACAAGTGGTACTGATGGGTCGAGTGGTACAAGTGGTATAAGTGGAGTTAATGGTACATCCGGATCAAGTGGATCTTCCGGTACTTCTGGTACTGATGGATCTAGTGGTACTTCTGGAACCGATGGGTCAAGTGGATCTTCTGGAACTTCTGGCTCTTCAGGATCTAGTGGTACATCTGGAACCGATGGGTCAAGTGGATCTTCTGGAACTTCTGGCTCTTCAGGATCAAGTGGTACATCAGGTAGTTCAGGAACAAGTGGAACCGATGGATCTAGTGGAACTTCTGGTACTGATGGGTCGAGTGGAACAAGTGGATCATCCGGTACTGCCGGTACATCAGGATCTTCGGGGTCGAGTGGTACATCAGGATCTAGTGGAACATCAGGTAGTTCAGGATCTAGTGGATCATCTGGTACTTCCGGTTCAAGTGGATCTTCCGGTATTTCCGGCTCAAGTGGATCTAGTGGATCATCTGGTAGTTCTGGATCTAGTGGTACATCCGGATCTTCTGGAACATCGGGGACTAATGGAGCTAATGGAGTATCAACAAGTTTATTCTATTATGAAGCAAAAAATAATTCACAATCAGGAAACCCTGGCGCTGGGCATGTATTGTGGGATAATGTAGTAATGACCGCATCAACCCAAATTAACATCAACCATTTAACAGATACACCAGTAACAGATATTGATATATTTTTAGCTCTTTTACAAATAGGACAACAGATTACAATTCAAGACCAAAATGATAGTTCTAATTTCCAAGTATGGACTATTACAGGAACCCCCACACTAATTGTTGGGGCATCTAATTATTGGACTATTCCCGTATCTTTGGTAAGTGCTGGTGGTAATCCACAATTTGCGAACAATCATAATATATTTGTATCAATAATTGCTGCATCAGGAACATCAGGAACATCAGGTACAAGCGGAACGGATGGTTCATCAGGTTCAAGTGGGACTTCAGGAACAGACGGTAGTAGTGGAACTAGCGGTACTTCAGGTACTGATGGAAGTTCAGGTACTTCAGGTACCGATGGGTCTTCAGGGACAAGTGGAACAGATGGTAGTTCAGGTACATCAGGACTTTCAGGTGTTGATGGTACATCAGGAAGTAGCGGTAGTTCAGGTTCTTCAGGAACTAGTGGAACTGATGGATCTTCAGGAACAAGTGGAACTGATGGGTCGAGCGGAACAAGTGGAACTTCTGGTACTGATGGATCGAGTGGAACAAGTGGAACTTCTGGAACTGATGGGTCGAGTGGAACAAGTGGAACTTCTGGATTATCAGGAACAAGTGGAACATCCGGTTCGTCCGGTTCATCCGGTTCTAGTGGATCAAGTGGATCTGCTGGATCGTCAGGAACAAGTGGAACATCTGGTTCGTCCGGTTCAAGTGGTTCATCAGGGTCATCAGGATCTAGCGGAACATCAGGATCTTCTGGTACTTCCGGTTCTGGTGGGTCATCAGGAACTTCAGGTTCATCTGGATCAAGCGGATCATCCGGAACAAGTGGATCATCCGGAACAAGTGGAACATCTGGATCTTCAGGAACAAGTGGATCTTCTGGATCTGCTGGAACAAGTGGATCTTCTGGAACTTCAGGAACTAGTGGATCTTCAGGAACAAGTGGTTCATCAGGAACAAGTGGATCATCCGGATCTTCAGGAACAAGTGGTTCAAGTGGAACATCAGGATCTTCAGGATCTAGTGGATCTTCTGGAACAAGTGGTTCATCAGGAACAAGTGGATCATCCGGATCTTCAGGAACAAGTGGTTCAAGTGGAACATCAGGATCTTCAGGATCTAGTGGATCTTCTGGTTCAAGTGGATCCTCCGGTTCATCTGGATTAAGCGGTTCTTCTGGTTCAAGTGGTACATCTGGTTCAAGTGGAACATCTGGTTCAAGTGGAACATCTGGATCTTCAGGATCATCCGGTTCTAGCGGGACAAGCGGATCATCCGGCTCTTCAGGAACAAGTGGATCTTCAGGAACAAGTGGATCATCTGGATCTTCAGGAACAAGTGGTTCAAGTGGAGCATCTGGATCTTCAGGATCTAGTGGATCTGCTGGATCATCAGGTTTAAGTGGTGTTAATGGCATTGATGGGTCTTCCGGTACATCAGGTGCTAATGGTTCATCTGGTACATCAGGATCAAGTGGTTCATCAGGAACATCTGGCTCTTCTGGTTCTAGTGGATCATCCGGTACTTCTGGAACATCCGGATCTTCAGGATCAAGTGGATCTTCAGGTTCATCAGGATCTGCTGGAACAAGTGGATCATCTGGATCGAGTGGTACTTCTGGTGCTAATGGATCGTCTGGAACTTCAGGTACATCTGGATCAAGTGGATCTTCCGGTACTTCGGGTACAAGTGGTACTTCCGGATCATCCGGTTCAAGTGGATCTTCCGGTTCATCTGGAACATCCGGTTCTGCTGGATCAAGTGGGACTTCAGGTACTAACGGTTCATCTGGAACATCCGGTTCTGCTGGATCAAGTGGAACTTCAGGTTCATCCGGTTCAAGTGGCTCTTCTGGTTCGTCTGGTTCATCAGGATCTAGTGGTACTTCCGGTGCTAATGGATCATCAGGAACTTCTGGAACATCTGGCTCGTCCGGTTCTAGTGGAACAAGTGGAACTTCTGGTACATCTGGTAGCTCAGGAAGTAGTGGTATCTCAGGATCATCAGGCACATCCGGTTCTACTGGCACATCCGGTTCTACTGGCACATCCGGTTCAAGTGGATCTGCTGGTACAAGTGGTAGCTCAGGATCCAGTGGGTCATCAGGATCTGCTGGAACATCTGGATCAAGCGGCTCATCTGGTAGCTCAGGATCTACTGGAACAAGTGGTACATCCGGATCTAGTGGTAGTTCAGGAAGTAGTGGTTCATCTGGTACCAGTGGAAGTTCAGGTAGCTCAGGGTCAAGTGGAAGTAGCGGATCTTCAGGATCAAGTGGAAGTAGCGGATCTTCAGGTATATCTGGATCTGCCGGCACAAGCGGTTCAAGTGGAAGTTCAGGATCATCAGGATCAAGTGGTTCTGCTGGAACAAGTGGATCTGCTGGAACATCTGGATCTGCTGGTACATCAGGATCAAGTGGTAGTTCAGGAAGTAGCGGTAGTAGTGGAAGTTCAGGATCATCAGGAACAAGTGGTTCTAGCGGCTCTTCTGGTATATCTGGATCTGCCGGTACAAGCGGTTCAAGTGGAAGTTCAGGATCATCAGGAACAAGTGGTTCTAGCGGCTCTTCTGGATCAAGTGGTTCATCAGGTTCATCAGGATCAAGTGGTTCTGCTGGAACATCGGGTACTTCAGGTACATCCGGATCTTCAGGATCAAGTGGTTCATCTGGATCTGCTGGTACTTCTGGATCTTCCGGTTCATCTGGTTCAAGTGGATCTTCTGGTTCTGCTGGGACATCAGGATCTAGTGGTACTTCCGGTGCTAATGGATCATCAGGAACTTCTGGATCAAGTGGATCTTCAGGTTCATCAGGATCAAGTGGATCATCAGGTACATCCGGTTCAAGTGGATCTTCAGGTTCATCAGGATCAAGTGGATCATCAGGTACATCCGGTTCAAGTGGATCTGCTGGATCTAGTGGAACAAGTGGAAGTAGCGGATCTTCAGGTTCATCAGGAACTAGTGGATCTGCTGGTTCTAGTGGATCTGCTGGATCAAGTGGAACATCTGGTAGTAGCGGATCATCAGGTACATCCGGTTCAAGTGGATCTGCTGGATCGAGTGGATCTGCTGGATCAAGTGGATCAAGTGGATCTGCTGGATCAAGTGGATCTGCTGGAACATCCGGTTCATCAGGATCTAGTGGAACATCAGGATCTAGTGGAACATCAGGATCTTCAGGAACATCCGGTTCTTCAGGAACATCCGGTTCTTCAGGAACATCCGGTTCTTCAGGAACATCCGGTTCTTCAGGAACATCCGGATCTAGTGGATCTAGTGGAACATCAGGATCTTCAGGAACATCCGGTTCTTCAGGTTCAAGCGGAACATCAGGATCTTCCGGATCTAGTGGAACATCAGGATCTAGTGGCTCATCAGGATCTAGTGGATCTTCAGGAACATCCGGATCTTCAGGAACATCAGGTTCTAGTGGATCTAGTGGATCATCAGGATCTAGTGGAACATCAGGATCTTCAGGAACATCCGGTTCTTCAGGTTCAAGCGGAACATCAGGATCTTCCGGATCTAGTGGAACATCAGGATCTAGTGGCTCATC
>Ga0209500_10003073_pt1 | contig 11570 bp, 7 predicted proteins | sample S_140212_EF_Meta_FD_187323 | JGI IMG/M metagenome (GOLD analysis project Ga0209500, IMG submission 187323) | Freshwater microbial communities from Lake Simoncouche, Canada to study carbon cycling - S_140212_EF_MetaG (SPAdes) (version 2) | ecosystem: Environmental > Aquatic > Freshwater > Lake ...
ACCGGCAGCCGGGAGGGGGTTTTGACGTGGAACGGCGGCAACTGCTGCGGCGAGGCTTTTCAATCGGCAACAGCCGACGTCCAGTTTGTCGATGCCCTCCTCGATCGACTGATCGGGCGGCTGCCGGTCGACCCGCGGCGGATCCATGCCACGGGGATGTCGAACGGAGCAATGATGGCCTACCGGGTGGGGGCTGAATTGGCGGAGAGAATCGCCTCGATCGCGCCGGTGGCCGGCCCACTTGCGCTCGCCCGGATCGCCCCCTCCCGCCCCGTGCCGGTGCTCCATTTCCACGGCTCGCTCGACCAATTCACGCCGCTGGAGGGGGGCGTGGGGCGGCGGAGCGTGACCGGCACCCACCATCGCGGCATCGTCGCCGGGCTCCTCGACTGGGTGCGGGCCAACGGGCTCGATCCGGAAGCGGTGCGGACGTCGATTCCCGCGACCGATGCCGGGATCACGATCGAACGGATCGCCTGGGGAAGCCCCGCCGAAGCCGAGGTGGTGCTCTACCGGATCGACGGGGCGGGGCACACCTGGCCGGGGCGCGTGCCCGATTCGTTCTACCTCGGCACATCAGCCGTCGGCTTCCCCGCCAACCCGCTGATCCTCGACTTCTTCCAGCGCCATCCCCTCCCCGGTTGATCCCCGGCGGCGTCAGTCGTCGAGCCGGTAGAGCGCGGTGTCGGTGCGGAGAAAGAGCGCTCCGTCGGCCGCGGCGAGCGAGGCGAGCGTCCGGCCGGGGAGCTCGTTGGTCGCCAGCTCCTGGAAGGTCTTCCCCGAGGCGATGACTTTCGTGACCCCGTTTTCATCCGTGATATAGATCCGACCGTCGGCGAAGAGGGGGGAGGCGGTGCAGTCGCCGCCGAGGCGTTCCTGCCAGTGGACGTCGCCGCTGCGCGCATCGAGGCAGGAGATGACGCCGTTGTCGCTCACGAGGTAGAGCTCGTCGCCGACCAGGAGCGGCGAGGCGTTTCGCGGCGCGGCCTTTGTCGACTTCCAGGCGACCCGGTCTTCGCCGAGCTCCCCCGTGCCGTCGAGGGGGAGGGCATAGAACACCGGCGTGTCGTAGCCGGAGCTGACGAACGCCAGGCCGAAGCCGGTGACGGGGCGCGGTACGTTGGAGTAGCCGCCGGGATAGCGGAACCGCCAACGTTCCTCGCCGCTCTCCGGGGCGTAGGCGGTGACGAACTCACCCCCGCAACTGACGACCAGGGGCTTCCCATCCACGTCGACGACCGTCGGCGTCGAGTAGGCCATCCGCCCCTCAACACGCGGCTTTCGCCACACCTCCTGCCCCGTTGCTTTGTCGAGGGCGACGACGAACTGAACATCGGTGCCATCGCAGGCAATGACGAGGAGATCGCCGACCACGACGGGCGATCCGGCCGGGCCATGGCGGTGGTTGTAGTCGAGCTTGGTCTTCCAGAGGATCTCCCCTGCGCGCGACAGGCAGGCGGTGCCGTGGCTGCCGAAGTGGACAAACACCCGCTCCCCATCGATCACCGGAGTCGGTGAGGCGTGGCTGTTCTTGGCGTGGACGCTCCCCGGTTCGGCGGGGGCGAAGACCTCGATCGACTGCTCTGCAGCCCCGCTGCCGGCATCGAGCCGGAGCACTCGGAGCGAGCGGCCGTCGTCGACGCCGGTCGTCAACCAGATCTTCCCGCCGGCGATGGCCGGGGAGGACCACCCCAGCCCGGGGATGTCTGTCTTCCAGACGACATGCTCGGTGGGGCTCCAGGTCAGCGGGAGGCCCAGCTCGTCGGAGTGCCCCTGCTGCCCGGGACCACGAAACTCAGTCCAATCCCCCCCCCCGGCAACGGCCGTGGGAAGGAGTAGGGCCAGGGCGATCGGAAGGACGGATCGAGAGGACATCGGAGGGGCTCCGGGGGGGAATGGAGCCGGCAGAATAGCAGCGGGGGCTGCCGCCGCGTCGACAACGCTCCAGGCATGACCTAGCCTAACGGTCGGTGGACAGAGCCATCCGAGCCTTGGGTCCACTCGAACTGAATCCTCTCCGCGCCCCCTGCCGGGCGCGGGCCCGCTGTGGCGCCCCGATGCCCCGTGCCCCGAACCCCCGCCGCGCCTCCCCCCGGCCTCCTGCCGACGGGCGCCGGCATGGTCCGCGGGCCCCGGTCGCGGCCGGGAGGCGGTGGACGCCGGCCCGGCTGGCGATCGTGGGGATCCTCACCCTCGCCGCCGCGGGCTTGATCGTCCGGGGGATCGTCAGCTGGAACGAAGCCCGGGCGAAACGGCTCGGGATCGCCTGCCGGGAGGCCCATCGGGCCGGGGACTATGCCGCGGAGGAACGGCTCGCCACCGCCTGGAACGGCCTCGAACCGGCGGCCGCCGAGCCGCTCTTCTTTCTCGCCCAGGCCCAGCTCGGCCTGGGAAAGCAGCGCGCGGCGGCCGACACCCTCGGCCGGCTTCCCGACGGCGACCGGCTGACGCTCACGGCGCTCGGGGATCGGGCCGATCTCCTCTTCGGTGATCTCCAAGACCCGCGCGAGGCCGCCCGGACGTGCGAGCGGATCCTCGCCCTCGATCCGGCCAATGGTGAAGCCCACCGCCGACTCTGTTTCTTTTATTCCGCCACGCTCCAGCGGGAGAAGCTCGCCGCCCAGGCCCGGCAGGCAGTCGAGCTCGGCTGCGAGACGCCAGAGACGTATGTCTACGTCGTCGGCTCCGACTGGCTGACCCTCTCCAACACCTCGGCGGTCAACGGCCATTGGCTCAAGGCCGCGCCCGACGACGAACTGTTTCTCGTCGCTGCCGCCCGCGGGTTTGTCAGCAACAGCGGTCTGGAAGAGGACGTCGCAGGGAGCGAGGAGGGGGATGGGAATGGGAATGGAGAGCAACGACAGGTTCCCGAGCACGATCGGCGGCTCAAGGAGCTCCTCGACCGCTTCCCCGGCAATCTCGAGCTCCTCGCCTATTTCCTCCAAAAGGCGACCACCCGTGGCGACATCGACGACGTGACAGCGCTCCTCGGCCAGGCCCCGACCGACGCCGAGGCGGACAACCGCTTCTGGCGCTTCAAAGGATGGGTCCACGCTCAGAGCGACCAGCCGGCCGAGGCGGAGGCGGCCTACCGGCGGGCCCTCGAGATCGACGCTTATGACTTCGCCACGCAGCACCAACTCGCGGGCGCCTTGCGGAAGGGGGGAAAGCTCGAGTCAGCGGCCGATTTTGCCCGTTTGGCGGCGCAGGGGCAGAGACTGCGAAAGTCGATTCTGCAGCAGCCGGATGTCCGCGCCATCCCTCCGCCCCTCCTCCGTGAAATGGGGAGCTACGCCGCCGGGTGCGGGGACCGCGACGTCGCCGCGCGGATCGCCGCCCGCCTCGAGCAGATCGGCACGCCCCCTTCCGGCAGCGGGCCCGCACGTTCCCAGGTGCAAATCCCTTGACGGCGGCAGCGTTGTGGAATTAAATTGTGTTCGTGGGTGGGTCGTTCGGGGATCCCGGAAAAGATTTGTCTTCCGGGATGACAAGACTCGATGGATCCAGGATCCCCAGGCCGCAGCCAATCGGGGCGGCGTCGGGTTCCTGGGGCATCGGTCTCGGGGGCGTTGGCCGGGGAGTTCCTCGTCACGTCCTCGCCGATCAAGCCGTGCGGCCGGCTCGTTTGTTCCTCATCATTCGCACATTCATTTATTTCCTCCGTAGACGTTTCCGGCCGGAATCGATCCGCCGCGGCACGTTTGGCTGCAAGCAAGGCATTCCAAGCACCATGAATCATCCCGCGTTTCAGTTTGTCCGTCCGCTCCCCCTCTTTTTCCTCGCGGGCGTCGCCCTGGTGGTCATGGTGGTCGCCGGCTGCGGCGTTGGCGGCCCGGCCTTTCACCCCGTCAGCGGGAAGCTGACCATCGACGGGCAGATCCCCGCCAATGTCCAGGTCTCCTTCTATCCGGTCGACGGCAAGGGGACGATCGCCTCAGGCAACGTCGACGCCGGCACCGGTCGGTACGAGCTCACCAGCAGCGGCGGGGTCGGCAAGTCCGCCGGCAAGGGGGCTCTCACCGGGAAGTACAAGGTCGTCCTCAATGCTGGCGGCAGCGTTGCCGGCTCGAACGAGGCGATGATGGCCCAGTACAGCGGCGGCAATAATCAGGGGAAGGCCCCGGCCATTCCGAAGGCTTCTTTCAAGAAGGAGTTCGGTTCGGCCTCTACGAGCCCTAAGGAGGTTGAGGTCAAGTCGGGTGCCAACGCGATCGATCTCGCCCTGTAATCGCTGCGGGGATCAACTCGGGGATCGCTGGGGTGGCCTCTGGTTCAACGTTTGATGTTGGTTTCGTCGGTTTCGGTTCCCGCTTTTGTTTCGATTCTTCATTCCTTTTGCTTGCGGATCCCGGTCGATTCGGTTTTTTAAGCGTCCGGTCAACGTCTTCTCGAGATCGATTTTCCAGGGCCGTTCAAGACGGCGGATTTCTCTCTGACTTCTGTTTGATTTCTTTCATCGGCTTCATTCACGGAGATTCACTGATGTCCATGCAAACCCTCTTCAGGGGGCGTGCCCGCGGGGCGTTCACGCTCGTTGAATTGCTCGTTGTGATCGCGATTATCGGCACGCTCGTCGGCCTCCTCCTCCCGGCGGTTCAGGCCGCCCGTGAGGCCGCTCGCCGCAGCAGCTGTTCCAACAAACTCAAGCAGGTCGGTCTGGGCATTCAAAACCATGCTTCGGCTAAGCAGGATGTCCTTCCTTTCAACAAGGATCAGGCGATCTGCGGCAACGGCAATTCGACGACCGGCAAGAAGGAGTACAATCTCTCCAACGACGGGGCTTGGTCGTGGGTCGTCATGGCGCTTCCTTACTTAGAAGAGACGGCCATCTTCAACGGGTTAAACCAGAACCTAAATAACTACGACAATACGAGTACTGGGGGCCCGAGCAACCTGTCGCTGGCCGCCAAGCCGCTGAAGCTCTTTCTTTGCCCGTCAAACTCGTCGATGGATCCGGTCCGCGGTGGTATGGCTGCCTCTTACTTCAACTGGAACGGCTACACGTTCGGCGCGTCCGACTACACCGGCAGCCTCGGGCATGTGTGGGCCGGCTGGAAGGACTGCGGAAGCATTCCCGACTTTACCGATCCGGAGGGGAAGGGACGGTTCAACAAGGGGTCAAACCCCGGCACGCCGTGGGTCAACGGCGAGTGCTGGGACGAGCAGGCCCAATACAACGGCGTTTTCAAGCAGGTCGGCCCGCGAAAGCTCTCCGACATCACCGACGGCATGTCGCAGACGATCGCCGTCTTCGAGGATATGCACTGGCGGGGCGGCAACGGGGCCAACTTCGACTACAACTGCACGCAGGACGCGGCATGGGTCAACCCCAACGCGGTTGTCTACAACCTCCGGAATCCCATCAATAACACCAACCCCGCCTGGATGCAGGGGGCTGGAGATCAGCGGTGCCACGGTTGGAGCAGCAACCATCCCAACGGTGCCCATGCGGCCCGGGCTGACGGCAGCGTTAGCTACTTCAACCAGAGCCAGGATAACTGGGTCCGGTACTGCCTCGCCACGGCCCGGGGCCGCGAGTCGCAGAGCGAATAATTTGTCGGCGTCATTCCCCGGCTGTGGCCGGGGCACGCCATCGATCCTTCGAATGAACACGGGGCCTGCCGGCGACGGCGGGCCCCGTGCCTTTTTCGGGTATCCTCGCGCTCTATGATTTGGCGATATCCACTGGCGATATCCTTTGGGGGAATCCCCGGGGAACCTCTCGGAGGTGGCCCGCCACCGCCGGATCCACTCTGCAGCGTTCACCGCCATGCTTCGCCCCCCTTCGTGCATTCCGGGCCGGATCGCCGCCAGCGTGGCCTTGGTTGTGGCCACGGTTGTGGCCTTGGCTGTCGGCTGTGCCCGGCCGCAACCGGCCCCCGAGCCTGGCACGCCGCCGCCGCCAGCCGGGGCCCCGGCCCGTCCCGCCGGGGGGGCCGTGAAAGCTCCGGCGAGCGCCGAGAAAGTCTCGCCGTTTAAGTTTGAGCGGCCGGTGCGCTCAGAGGGAAAGAGCGGCGACGACCCGGTCGCCTGCCCGCGATTCGAGGATGTTAGCGCCGCCCGCGGGCTCGAGCATGTCTATCGCAATGGTGAGGCCGGGGGCTCGCTGATGGTCGAGGCGATCGGCGGCGGGGTCGGCTGGCTCGACTTCGATCGCGACGGTCTGTGGGATCTGTATTTCAATCAGGGGGGGGATCCGGCGGCCGTCGATCGGACCGACCAACCCTTCGACCGCCTCTTCCGTCGCGTTGCCACGGCCGCCGGCGACGGGGCGGGCGGGTTTGTCGATGTCACCCTCCCTGCCGGGATCGGCGAGACCGGTTACGGACAGGGGGTGGCCGTCGGAGACTTCAACGACGACGGCTTCGATGATGTCTATGTGACCAACGTCGGGGCCAACACCCTCTTCCACAACCTCGGCGACGGGACGTTCGTCGATGTGACCGCTTCGGCGGGGGTCGGCGACGAACGCTGGAGCTCGTCGGCGGCTTGGGCCGATCTCGACCTCGACGGCGATCTCGATCTCTATGTTTGCAACTATGTCCGCTACGACCCCTTCCACCCGATGGACTGCCGCAACGTCAAGGGGGAGCCGAGGATCTGCCATCCGCGCGACGTCGAGCACTGGCCCGACGAGTGCTACGAAAATCTCGGCAACGGGGTCTTCCGGCCGGTGGCTGAGGCGTGGGGGCTGTTCGGCCCTGGCAACAAGGCGCTCGGCGTGGCGGTGGCCGACTTCACCAACGACGGTCGCCCCGATATCTATGTCGCCAATGACACCACCCCGAACTTTCTGTTTGTCAACGAGGGGGCGCGAGCGGATGGGGGGATCGTGTTCCGCGAGTCGGCGACGCTCCTCGGATGCGCTGTCGATCGCAACGGGATGGCGCAGGCGAGCATGGGGCTCGCCGTGGGGGACTACGACAACAACGGCTGGCTCGACGTCTACTCGACCCACTTCTACGACGAGTCGAACACGCTCTACCGCAACCTCGGGGCGAGCGGCTTCGAGGACGTGACCGGGCTGGTTGGGCTCCACGAGCCGACGCTCCCGCGGCTCGGCTTCGGGACGGCGATGGCCGACTTCAATGCCGATGGCCGCCAAGACTTGATCGTGGCCAACGGGCATGTCGAGAACTACCCCGGCAACCCGCTGCTGAAGATGAAGGGGCAACTGTTCAGCTTCACCGGCAAGCGCTTCCAGGATTGCAGCAGCGCCGCTGGGCCCTACTTCGACGAGAAGCTCGTCGGCCGCGGTGTGGCCCTGGCCGATTACGACGGCGATGGCGACCTCGACGTCGCAATCGCCCACCAAAACAGCCCGGCAGCGCTCCTCGAAAACCGGTCGGACACCGGGCACTGGCTGACCTTCCAATTCATCGGGGAGCGGAGCAACCGGCGCGGGATCGGCGCCCGCGTGACGGTGACCAGCGGCGACCGGACGTGGATTCGGGAGCTGTGTGGCGGCACGAGTTACGCAAGCACCCACCAGCCCCTCCTGGCCGTCGGCCTGGGGGATCGGGAGGGCCCCTGCATCGTCGAGGTGCGCTGGCCCAGCGGCGCGGCGCAGCGTCTCGAGGGGGTGGCGGTCGACCAGGCGCTGCTCCTCCGTGAGCCGGTCGACGGCCGCTGACGAAGCGCTTCAGGCCAAGCGGAGCGCTTCAGGCCAAGCGAAGCGCTTCAGGCCAAGCGGAGCGCTTCAGGGGGCAGCGGCAGGCGCCTCGGCATCGGGCCGGCGCGAGGGGGCGACCGCACCTTTGAGCCGGGCGATCGTCGCCCGCTCCACCTCGGCCTCCGGTTCGTGGTTGGTGCGGGAGAGGAGCTCGGCGAGGAAAGATCGGACCGGCAGGCTCGAGGGATCGAGCTCGAGGCTCGAGCGCACCGCGGCGATGGCGTCGTCGGGGCGGCCGAGGGCCACAAGGAGCGCGCCGCGCTGAGCATGGACGGTCGCGACTCGGGGGTTGGCGGCAACGAGGCGGTCGAGCATCGCCAGGGCTTCACGGAGCCGGCCGCCGCGCTGCATCTGCCGGGCGAGGGATGCCATCGTCTCCCCATCGCCAGGATCGGCGGCCAGGGCCCCCTCCCAGCAGGCGGCCGCGGCGTCCATCCGCCCGGTCGAAGCATAGAGTTGCCCGAGGCCGCGGAGCGCATCGACGTCGCCGGCGAGCGCGGCGACAAGCGCCCGCTGGTCGCCGCGGTCGACCCCTTCCGGTACGAGGGCCGTGATCGCCTCCTGGGACGCCCGCGTGCTCTTCGCGGTGCCGGGGAGCGAGGCGAGGGCGAGCCCGCGGGCCCGGGCGAGCTCCCGGGGGGGAACGCGCGCGGCGGCGTCGTCGAAAGGGACCAAGCCCGCGGGCGCACCGCGCGGGGCCGGGGGGGCATCTTCGGGGCGCCGGGGGACACGGTGGTCCGACATCGCCGTGTGGGCCACATCGACGAGATCCTGCGACGGCATGTGGCAGCGGATGCACGATCCGGCGGCCGGGGGGGCGTCGCGCTGGACCGCCGGCAGCGAGCAGGGCTGCTCCTCGTGGCAGGCTTGGCACTTCGTTCGGTAGAAGGCATCGATTGCTTCCGGGGCCGGTTTGGCGTGGGGATCGTGGCAGGAGATGCAGCCGAGGGTGCCCTCCGTCCCCTGCCAGCAGCGGCTTTGCCGCATCTGCTCGACCTGGCTGACCGGCTTCGCGCCGGAGGCCGCCGCGGCCCGCTCGTCGTGGACGAAGACGAGGAGCGTGTCGTCGAGGTGATCGCCGGGGCGGAAGTCGTAGAACCCGCGGCCGAAGCGGGGGATCGTCGCCTCGCCACCGAGATGGCATTGGTTGCAGACCGCTTCGCGGCGCCGCGGTTCGAGGTCGACCGGATTGACGATTCGCAGGTCGGTGGCGGTCGCCCCGGGGGCAAGAGCGGCCATCGTCGCCACGTGCTCCCCGCCGGGGCCGTGGCAGCGCTCGCAGCCGATCGCGGCCTCTGCGAACACCCGCGACGAATACCCGGGCCCGCCGTCGGGCTGATGTTCGACAAGCCCCGCATGGCAATGGAGGCAACCGTCCCCGATCGACCGCTCGAAGCGCAGCCCCCGGTCATGCTCATAGCCCGGGGAGAGACCGTACCGCCCGGTGCCGCTGTACCAACCGATCGGGGATTGGGTGAGGAGCCCGGCTTGGTCGATAAGATAGGAGCGGCCGCGCGTCCCCGAGCCGACCGCGAATCGGACCGGCATGGCTTGGTCGTAGATCAGCGTGCCATCGGTGTCGAAGACGCGCTCGTGGTGGAGAACGATGCCGTCGCGCTCCTCGACGACGTACTCCCGCTCCCGATCGGTGAACGTCCGCCCATCGCTGCGCTCCTCGACCGGCCGCTCCCCGGGCATGGTGTCCATCGCCTGGCCCATCGGGTGCTGGGCGAAGCTCTCGGCGATCGCGGCGTGACAGCCGCTGCAGGCCTGCGAGCCGACGTAGTCGGAGGGGCGCGGTGCGGGGCGCTCAAGCGGCGTTACCGGTGCGCGGGGGGGCGTGGTGACCGGAGGCGCGGGAGGGGCGCTCGGGCTGGGCGTCACGGGGCCTTGGGCGAGCGTCGGCCTGGTCTCCCGCTTTGAATGCCCTTCCCCGGTCGCGCCGAGCCACCGCCAGAGGAGGAGACCAGCGGCGAAGGCGAACGCCACACCGGCGACGAGGAAGGCGGAGTTGCGGGACCGGGCCATGGCGGCGTCGAGGCTCCGATGCAGGGGGCGATGAAACCTGCTTCATAGGATAGTGGCGACCGGGTGCTGGGTGCCATGCCGGCGACCAGCCCTCCCCGCATCGCTCACTCATCCGATTATTTGAGTTGCCAGACAGGGCATTGGGGATGCGAGGTTCCCCCGGCCGCTGATCCGGCGCCTGCCGGCGCGGCCGCTTCACCACCAGCCGAGGCGAGTCCACCACGACGCCAGCCGGAGGCACGGCACCACTTTGCAGCCGCCGTCGGTGCACCGACCTGCGCAGCAGTCGCAGACGTAGGCCACCTTCCGCTTGATCGTCGGCACGTCCTCCTCCACGGTCTCCTTTTTCAGTTGTTTGCGGCTCCGCACCCACGACGGGCACCGGCATCGGTCCTCGCAGCCATTCGTGCAACCGACGCGATTCTCACACTTTCCCCAAGGCCATGGCCGACTGCCGCAACCGGCGATACAGATCGGCTCGCACTCCACGTCAAACTCGACCTTCGTTTGCTTCTTCGTGCCGGGCTCGCAGACGCAGATCGCCGTAAGGCCACACGTCGCGCCGCAGTGCCTACAGGCAGGAGTTGTGTCCGCTTTCGCCCCCTTCTTGGCCGAGGGCCCCTGGTCGCCCTTCGCCTTCCCGGGAGCCTGCTGGTTGCCGACAGCGATCGGGTCGGCTGCGGTCTTCTCCATGTCGGTCGCCCCGCAGGCGAGGCTGACGGCAAAGAGGAGCAGAATGGTGATGATCGGCCTGTGCATGGTGGGAATCTCCGCCCTGTGGACCTCGCGTCAAAAGTCGTAGTCGAACCGCATGCCGTAGGCATCGGTGAGGCTGTTGCCCGCACGATCGTCCTCGAGAAACGCGCGCACGTAGTTGACCTTCCAGCGGGTGTAGGGGTTGAGATACCAGTTCAGCCCGATGGTGAAGTCGGTGAGGTTGTTGCCGTTGATGTCCTTGTCGTTGAGGACGATGTTCGAGAACCGGGCCGCGACCTCCCAGGCGCCCAGACCGGTTTGAATCCCCTTCGACTTCGTCCGCACCCGGAAGAAGTCCTCGAAGGGCTGCACCCGTCTGTGGATGCCGAGTTTGCGGTCGTAGGGCCGATGCTCGCCGGTGAGGAAATAGCTCACCTGGGCCATCGAGCCGTTGAAGAACAGGTCTGGCTGGCCGCTGCGATGCACCGCGGCAAACGCATACTCCGCCTGGAGCGATAGCGGACCGAGGATGAGGGCGAACTCGGGGTCGAAGAGTTGGAAGTGGTCGACGTCCTTGATGTTGCCGGTGTCGACGAAGATCGGCGCGAACGGGCTGGGGGAGCCGTTTTGGTAGTTGCTCGGCGACGGTGGGCCCACCGGGCCGAGGATGTTGCTGGGCTGTTGCTTGCGGATCTCCGGCGTGTTGCGGAAGCGGACCTGATTCTGCGCGGCATCGCGGTAGCTGTAGGCCGAACCGAGATGGAGGTAGAAGCGGCCGTCGCTCGCCTCGTCCCACCACGGCAGCCAGGTGCCGCGCATCGTGAGCGCCTGGCCGCTGTCGAACGAGTCGTTGCCGGTGTTGTCGCTGTTGGTACGGAAGGTGCCGATCGCCCAGGTCGCTGACTCGTCCTCGGTATTGCCGTAGGCCATGATCCCCATGTTGCGGGCCGGGGCGAACGTGTCGACGAGCGACCGCTCCATGAACGTGTTGTTGCGGTTTTGAGTGACGCGTTCGAGCGAGAAGGGTTCGAAGAAGTGCCCGGCACGGACGTTCTGCAGATTGGGCAACTGCTTCCACTCGATGTAGTTGTCGAGGTAGCTCGGCTGGTTGGCGAGGGCGAAGTCGACTCCCAGCGAATACTCGAAGACCTCGAGGAAGGTGCCCCGGCCGCCG
>Ga0209500_10003076_pt1 | contig 11566 bp, 24 predicted proteins | sample S_140212_EF_Meta_FD_187323 | JGI IMG/M metagenome (GOLD analysis project Ga0209500, IMG submission 187323) | Freshwater microbial communities from Lake Simoncouche, Canada to study carbon cycling - S_140212_EF_MetaG (SPAdes) (version 2) | ecosystem: Environmental > Aquatic > Freshwater > Lake ...
ATTGAGTATTACCAAGGAAAATTTTGTCTATCTAAAATCAGTTATTGATCCCAAATACTTTGGGCCTGACATAAATGGATTTCCAGCCTTTACGGGATTTATAACCAAAATGCACCCTATAAAATTTGTATGATTTGATTGTTGCAAAAAAACAACACTTAAAACCCCGTCTTCAAGCGGGTTTTTTTTTGGTTGACCATAAATGCCAGATCGGTTATAATAGTTGTATAGTTAATAACAAGGAGCCGATATGTTTGTAGTCTACAACAAAGAAACCACCAAAATCGTTGGTAGTCGTGTGCATGAATCATGGAAGAGCATAGGTGCCGCAAAAGGTCATTTGAAGCGCATGGCCAAAATGGGCTACAATGTTGGTGAGTATGCTATCGCTGATTATTCGTTGTTCGTAAACACGATTGAAAAAACCGTAGTCCGCACCAACTTAATGACTGGAAAACAGTTTGAAGAAAGCGCAAATACTCCGTATTTTTGCAGTCCAGCAAACGAATCATACTGGAGCATGTAAAACGGTTGACCTCAAATGGGTCATTTGTTATAATATATGTATAGTAACTAATAAGGAGCCGAAATATGTCACAAAAATTAACCAGCGATGAAGTATCACAAATTGTATGTGATTTTCACAATGACTTTACTACAAAGTTTATAGCACAGTCCAGAGAACCATATGCACTATCTGAACATTTAGCATCTGTTTCTCTTAATAACATGTTCGAAACTTGGTTCAGTGAAATTGTCGAAACTCTACCAAGAGAAGATCAGGACAAGATTTTGTCTAATCTTAACTTAAAAAAAGCCTTAAAGGAATATTACTAAAATGGTTGACCCAAAATGGGTCAATTGTTATAATATATGTATAGTTAAACAACAGGAGCCAAAATGAATTATACCAAAGAACAAGTAGTCACAATCGTAGCCGAAGCCAAACAGGCCGCTCGAGCAGCCGCCGACCAATTCTTCCAAGAAAAAATGGGCGGACGTGATCAGGGCTGTTGTGGTTTTGCCTGGGTTGAGATCCACGGTATCAAAGGTAATACTCGAATGGGCAAGACGTTGAAGGCCGCCGGTATACGTCAGGATTACAGTAAGGCATTCACTATCTGGAATCCTAGTGAGCATGGTACCCAAAATATTGATACCAAAGAAGCCGGTGCTTATGCGGCTGCTCGGGTATTTGAGAAGTATGGTTTCCAGGCCTATGCTGGAAGCAGATTGGACTAATTCATTCATATGAATCTCCGCCCGGGCAGTTGACCAGGGGTGTTGCGTAAATGCAACGTAATTCCTAAGTCCCGGATAATGGTTGACCCGTAATGGTAGTTCGGTTATAATAGTAGTATAGTAAACAACAAGGAGCCGAAATGAAAACAGAAAATCAACTTAAAGACTTACAAGGGCAGGTACTACAGGTAGGAGATCGTGTGGCTTTCGCATCCTATCATAACCTAGGACTCACTATTGGTACCGTGCAAAAGATAGGCCGACTCCGTGCAGAAGTGACGCCGGTGAAATGTCGATTCAAAAACATAGTGCCAAAAGTTGAGAGCTTTCGCACAAACGATTTAATTAAACTCTAAGAAAGCGAGTTGATCGAATATGGCCTATACAGTATTCAAACACAATCAGGCGTATGGACCACGCAAAGGTTTGGAAGGACCATTCCATTATCCAAATGGTCAGGTGTTATATTATGATCCCAAGGCTGGTGAGTATTATGACCCACGCACAGACTTTTATGTAGACCGCGATGAAGTTGCGGTTCTACAACAGAGTATTTTTGATCGTATCAGTGCTTGACCTCAAAAGGCACTCACTGTATAATAGCAGTATAGTAGTTAATTTAATCGTAGTTTAATTTTTAAGGACACAGCCATGTCAGAAACAAGAACAGTAACCGCAATACAAGCCCGTCGTAGTTTAACAAAGGCATTCAAGATCCAACGCCCAGTCTTCTTATGGGGCCCTCCTGGTATCGGTAAATCAGAATTGGTAGCCGAGCTCACTGAGGAGATGGGTGGATACATGATTGACCTTAGACTGGGTCAGATGGAGCCCACAGACATTCGTGGTATTCCTTTTTACAACAAGGACTCGGGCAAGATGGATTGGGCTGAGCCAGTGGATTTACCAACTGAGGAATTTGCCAGCCAGTATCCAGTAGTAGTATTATTCTTGGATGAGATGAACTCGGCGGCACCAAGCGTACAGGCCGCGGCTTACCAGCTTATATTGAATCGCCGTGTGGGCAAGTACCATTTACCCAAGAACGTGGTTTTAGTTGCCGCAGGTAATCGCGAAAGCGACAAGGGCGTCACGTACCGTATGCCTACTCCGCTTGCCAATCGTTTTGTACACCAAGAGATGAAGTGTGACTTTGCATCGTGGCAGGAGTGGGCAGTCAAGAACAACGAGCACAAGGATGTGGTCGGTTACTTGACCTTTGCCAAGCAGGATTTGTATGATTTTGATGCCAAGTCAGCAAGCCGTGCCTTTGCTACACCAAGATCGTGGCACTTTGTAAGCGAACTATTGCAAGATGACGACACCGATGACGACACCAACATGAACTTGATCGCTGGTACCGTAGGCGAAGGTTTGGCTGTAAAGTTTATGGCACACCGTAAGATTGCTGGACGTATGCCTAACCCAGCCGACATCTTGAGCGGCAAGGTAGATACTTTGGATGTCAAAGAAGTCAGTGCTATGTACAGTTTGGTAATTGGTATGTGCTATGAACTCAAGTCCGCTGTAGAGAAAAAGGTTGCGGACAAAGAGTTCCATGCCATGAGCGACAACTTCTTTGCTTACATGATGAAGAACTTTGAAGTTGAACTGGTGGTTATGGGTGCTAGAATTGCGCTTACCACATACAACCTACCGTTCCAGCCGACCAAGCTCAAGAACTTTGACGAGTTCCACCAGCGTTACGGCAAGTACATTTTACAGGCTTCGGCCTAGACTCAACGGAGGACGGTGTAGTAGTATCACAGGGCTGTGTTCGCACCGCCCTCCTTCTACTTCAAAGGACTTGGCATGCACTATAAAACAACCAAACTAGATAGACGGCACGCCTGGCGTCAGGATTTTGTCCACATGATTGAGTTTGAGAAGCGAGGTTTTTTCCAAGGGAAACTGGTAAACAACTCTGGCGTGTTGGAATTTGATCGTGGTCGGAGATGGTTTAACACCACCTTTGGCTGGAGCCAAGATGTTGAAACTAGACAACGTATGCTGAAGGCCGATCCTGACATACACAAAACAGACGACTACAACAAAAAATGGTCATGGAGTATCGCCTATGATGAATACAGGATCTATGTGGCTAGTGATGCTGAACTAAACTGGTTTGTGTTGGCACACGCACGAGCATGATCTATAATAATTTCGCTACCTTTGAACCGCCACGTGAAGTGCTGGACCAATGCATACAGGTCTATTTGGCTGATCACAATGTCAGTATGCGGGAAATACGAGCTTGGGCCTATGCCCATTGCGAATCATTTATCTGGGCAGAACAGATGGATACTAGTGATGTCAGCTATGAGTTTGATAAGGTATCTGCATTTTATTTTTATTCCGAAGCAGATGCCACTTTGTTTAGACTAAAATGGAAATGACCAACGAATTAAACCAGTGGTATGTGGCCAGTGTCATGTCACCTATACAACGGTCTGATCCGGTGTCGGGTCATATATATCCATATACAGGGTGGACTGATTGCATCGACTGGTGTCAAGAACGGTTTGGATGTTGCGAGTCCTGGCACTATGTTGGTGAAGGTATCTTTGAGTTTAAGAACAAACAAGATCACTTGTTTTTTGTGTTAAGGTGGGGATGATAAAATTTAAGGGACCAGGAGGACCATGGCAACCTGTTTTTGCCTGGCGACCACGTTGCATTAACGGTCGCTGGTATTGGCTTGCCACTGTATATCGTAGAGAGCGCAATCGCATGGTTTGGCCGCATCAAGGCTACGAGTTTGGTGACGCATTGGATCTGTTGAAAGATGCATGAATATTAAGGGTTAAATACAGGATGAAAGTCAAACGAATAATTGTTGTAGGTGGTGGTACAGCGGGCTGGCTCAGTGCTGGCTTTTTGAGCAGTCAATTACCTGGTGTAGCAATCACGGTAATCCACAGCAAGGAAGTGCCCATAATTGGTGTGGGTGAAACCACAGTACCACAGTTCCGTAATCATTTAGAAAAAATGGGCTTGAACGAAGATGTGTGGATGCGTGAAAGTGGTAGCACATTCAAATATGGTGTTACCTTTGATAACTGGCGCACAGGATCAGATACCCGTTGGCATGGCTTTGGTGACTTTGTCACAGAAAAAGGTATCAGTCGTAGCATGGACGAATTTGGCAAGCGCCAGAGTACGGCCAAGGATGATACCGTGCTTGTAGCTGACTACTGGATCGAAATGCTCAAGCGTGGTCTGATCGATGAGAATGATTACTATCAATATGCGTCAGATACCTATCATCTGGTGCAAAATCGTCGTGCTCACAGAGACCTAGACGGACATCAGTACACAAGTCGTGTGCCGGGATATGCTTACAATATCAACGCATTCAAGGTAGGGCAAACTATTCGCAACCATGTAGCCATACCCAATGGTGTGCAAACACTGGAAAGACATATTGTTCAAGTCAATCGCAACGAGCGCGAAGAAGTCACAGGTATCGTAGATGACACAGGTGAAACTCATGTGGCAGACTTGTATATTGACTGTACCGGATTCAAACGATTGTTGATCGGACCAGTAGCCAAGTGGATTAGTTACGAAGACCGATTGCCTTGTAAGAATGCCGTAGGTGGCCGGGTGCGTTATGAAGATGATCAAGAACTGTTCTGTGTGCCCAACCTGCATGCCACAGCATTGAACCATGGTTGGTCGTGGCGTGTGCCGTTACGGGACGATATGGGTTCAGGTTATGTGTATGACACACGATTTACTACTACAGAACAGGCCGTTGACGAATTACAGGCTTACTGGCGGCGGCAAGGCAAGACTTGGGATCACAAAGTCACCTTGACATTTGACAATGGTATCCTGGATCGTTCAGCACACCGTAACGTGATTGCGTGTGGATTAAGTTCAAACTTCTTGGAACCGCTGGAAGCAACTAGTATTAGCTTTACTACACTTATCAACGAACTGGTAGTAGCAGTATTGAAGAAACATGACGGGCACTGGCTTGATGGTGAGGATCGTGTGCTGAGTCGATTAATGAGTCGTGAAGTCAAGATCACTGGAGACTTCTTGTGGGCGCACTATGCCTTGACTGAACGATCGGATACTGAGTTCTGGCGCGAACAGGCCAACAAGCGTGAGGAAGCTGTGGACATGGTACACGGATGGTTTGGTCGCCATTTTAGCGATATCTATCGCAGAGAAAAGGACTTTGATCATACACGCTATAACAAGTATGACTGGGCACAAACTATTACCACCATGCGAGCTTTCCGGGACTGTCCCACACGAGCAATAAACGAAGCACTGTTACCACGAGCAAGACTATTTTACCAACACCGAGATGAAATGGCCCGGGGTGTATTAGACCTTGTACCGACTCACTGGCAACTGATACAACACATAAACAGATGAACTACTACTACGAACTGCACCCTGCCCGTAAAAAAGTGTTTGGTCAAGAATGGTCCTATTGGTGTTTAGCCAACTGCTCAATTGCCGATGGTGGCGGACGTATGCCATATGGTGTGCATGATGAATTCATGGCCAACAGCCAACGAGTTTGGTTGGAAAATGCCAATGGTGTTTATTTGATCAAGCCTGACTACTATGGACAACGGCATCAGGTAGATCCAAGAGAATTTACCATAATCAAACTAAAATCAAAGACTATCGAATATGAGCCGGGATGAATACTACGAGTCGCATCGAGCCAGATTAGACACCATCATAGGTGAAAATGTTGAGTTCTATGCCGGCTTGAAACGGGCCAAAGATTCTTGGAATACCGACCATGCGGATCAACCAGTGGAGAATTTTTTACAACATCTCGAAGATGTTTATGGTATACGAATGTCGGCACGTCAAAAGATGAGTGGAGTTGATACCGAATATCACATATCAGATGAGAAAAAATACATGATATTCGTTTTAAAGTTTGGCTCATGATCCAGTGTTGTTTTTAAACAACACTTAAAACACTGATTGACCGATAATTCAAGGTTTGCTATAATAGTAGTATAGTGAAGGAGCCAGCATGCAACCTAGAAATTATGTAAACAAATACAAAACTCAAAAAGTAGGCTACAGCAATTACTTCAAAATACAAGCCACTGAAAAGTGGGTCGAGTACCAGTTGGATGTGTACGACATGAGTAATATGCTGATGAGCATCAAAGATTTCTATGTCAAAGTAGATTTGCTCGAGTCCATTGCAGTTGCCGAACGCAAACGAGATTACATGTATCGGCATCCAAATTTTGACTTGGCCAAGGCTACTCGATTGTTCCAACAAGTAAAAGACTGGGACAAGGTCTAAGGTTGACCTCAAAAGGCTCGAGTGTTATAATAATATATACAGTAACCGAACAGGACCCATATGACCACTAGTACACAGAATAAACAAGAATCCGACAAGTTCAAAGACTTGGTGGGCCCAATGGATCCCAAGTTGGATCGAATTGTGCGTGAGAAAATGGTCACAGCCCGTGTGGGCATGTTGCTCCGTGCCAGTTTCTTTGGCAACCTGGCCACTAGATTGAAACTGGTCAATGCCGACGAATGGTGTCCTACTGCCGCAACAGACGGACGTAATTTTTATTATAACAGCAGATTTGTGGACATGCTCAAACCCAAGGAAGTGGAATTCTTATTTGGGCACGAAGTGTTGCACTGTGTCTATGACCACTTCGGCCGTAGAGGCGACAGAGACCCACAGTTGTTCAACATTGCCAATGACTATTGTGTGAATGCCGACTTGAAGAAGCACCGTGTGGGCGAGTTTATTACCAGTGTACCTTGCCTGTACAATCCCGAATACGAAGACATGAGCAGTGAAGAAATCTATGATGTCTTGTATGAAAATGCCGAAAAGATTGATATCGATAAATTGCTCGAAAAGCTGTTGGACGAGCACCTGGATGGTGATGATGAGACTGATGATGGTGGAGGCAAAGACGGCAAGGGAAATCGACCTCGAATGTCGGCCGAAGAGCGTGCCAAGGTACGTGACGAAATAAAAGAAGCCATGTTGGCGGCTGCCGCGGCGTCAGACGGTGCGGGTAACTTGCCGGCCGGAGTCAAGCGGATCCTACAAGATCTAACAGCACCTAAAATGAGCTGGAGAGAACTGTTGCGTATGCAATTAGAAAGCACTCTCAAAAGTGACTATACCTGGATGCGAGCCGGTCGCAAGGGCTGGCACATGGATGCCATAATGCCCGGACAGAAGCCAGATGAACTGATTGATATTGCTGTCATGATTGATGCCAGCGGCAGTATTGACCCTAACATGTTGCGGGACTTTATCAGTGAAACCCAAGGCATCATGGAACAGTTCCAGAGTTATAAAATACACGTGGGCACCTTTGATACCCGGGTATATAATACTGTGCAATACGACAGCGAGAACTTGGACTCAATGGCAGACTATGAAGTTGAAGGTGGCGGTGGTACCGACTTTGATTGTATATTTGACTACTTGAAGGAAGAACAGATTGAACCCAAGCGATTGGTAGTGTTCACAGATGGATATCCGTTTGGATCCTGGGGTGATGAGAATTATGCTGATACTGTGTGGATATTACATGGTACCACTACAATCGTTCCGCCGTGGGGACAATGGGCTTATTATGAGAAGGAAACCACATGATCGAATGTGCCATCATAGGCGACAGCATCGCGCAGGGTGTGGCCCAATACCGACCTGAATGCTTGGGTATAGCACGATATGGGTGGACGTCAGCACAATGGAATCGCCGATGGGGTAGCATGGAGTTGAATGCTCATAGTGTGATCATCAGTTTAGGATCAAACGATTCGCCAGCAGTCAAAAGCGAACTGGAACTTAGAGCTATCAGAGCCAATGCACATTCAGATCGAGTGTTCTGGATCTTGCCAGCCAACAATGTGTCCGTGCAACGATTAATACGACAGATAGCACTTGATTGGGGTGATACTGTATTGCCCATCACGCAACTAAGCCCAGATCGGGTTCATCCAACTGTGTCAGGATATCGACAACTAGCAAAGGAAACAAAATGAGTGACTACACACCAGACCGTTGGGTCATAGTAGAAATCAACAGCGACCAAGGTCGATTACACAAGGTATTGGGTTCTTGGTACGGCGGGTATCTTGGTTCGGATTCATGGAGAATGAACTCAGGTATCACTCAAGTGATCGATCAAGGTGAATATTATGATGTGGTTGGATATTCCGGATCAGTGTACCAGTGCTATAAAAGTGCCGAAGGTATGAGTGCGTATACTGCCGGAGTGTTTGAAAATTACAAAAAAGAACTTGAAGAAAGAAATATGGGAACAATGGAAATTGTACCTATAGCCGTAACACTATGAATCAGTATTCAAATCGCTTGATTGATCGATTGGCCCTGGGCACTGGATTCAGTATCCACAGCAGTGAACTATGGCGACAACAAAGTACCAGATACGGCATAGCAGTGGTTAAAGCCTGTGCGGAAGTGGCCCGTAATTGCCCCGAACTAAGCGACGATCAAGGTGTAGCAGTCATGAACGCAATCATAAAACACTTTGAGGATCACGAATGAACACAAAATTTGAAGATCTTATGTATCAAGCAGGACTCACAGCGCAAGGCTGTTGGGATGAAATGGACAGCTATGATCATGAGGCCATAGAAAAGTTTGCTGAGTTGATTGTACGAGAATGTATCAATGCAACAGGGAATTGTGCTGGTACTGGTGACATGATCAAAGAACATTTTGGAATTGAAGAATGATGCGCATCAGGATTGCCATTGCCAGATGGTTATTGGGGCAACATTGTGCCTGCTATAAAATGGGATATCATCCCTTGTGTGATTTTTCTAAACGTAATATTGGGAACAAGATAAAATGAAAATCAAGTTTGAACGAGATACCATGCCGGATGATTTATACAATGCCTTGCTATTACATTTTGTCAAACAGGCAGTGGCGCAAGGCCTTACAGTAGAAAAACAAAGTCAATTTGTCAATTGGCAAGTTGAATGTGAGCTAGTACAACCCACCCATTAGGAGATACTATGGACGATGACGGAACCTTGATGTTTGTTGCGGCTTTTATCGTAACACCTGCCTTGATCTGGATAGTGACCAAGATATTTGGTTGATCAATTTAGCCAAAATAGTCAGATTCTCCTGGTTTCTCTGCTAGAAAATATTCCGTGTTTAGTATTTGCTGTTAAATATCTATATGGAAAATACAAATCAAATATCAATCGCTGATCTTGATACCATAAAAAATATCATTGATCTGGCCAGTAGCCGTGGTGCATTCCGCGGTGAAGAATTACAAGAAATTGGCATTGTCTATAACAAACTAAAGAATTTTTTAGATGCAGTAATAGCCAATGCAAAGGCGCAACAACCATTTGCAGATTCAGAATCTGAACAACCCCAAGGAGAATAAAATGGCATTTACAAAATTTGTAGGTAAGCACAGCGACCGTAGAGTCTGTGTGTTGTTTAGACAGGTACCCGGTGAAGACCATATGTGCTTGATCATTTATCCTGATCAGATTCATGCTCACTGGCAAGATGCCATCCAAAAGGTTCTTGAAAGTGATATGGCACAACAAGGTGAAGAGTTTGCTGATGCATTACATCGCAGCTACTTGCCAGACGGTCGTCCTATCCTGGAAACCCTACATCAAGAGCGCATGATCAAAAAAATCCGTTGTGCTGATGTTGTCATGACTCCTAACCAGTCCAGCAAGATCCGGTTGGATGAACTGAACAAGATGCTAAACGAAATGAAGCAAGGTGCTGATGCTGTCAAACGCATGGCCGAGAATGATGCCAGCCGTGGCATGGTTGATCCACAAGTCAAACGTGCTGCTGAAGCCGAATACAAAAAAACTCAAGGTCAAAAGGCACCTGCAACACCTGCCACAGCACCATTTATTGCTGGCAATGATGGCGCCTTGAGCGATAGAGATATTGCCGCCAACATGTTGGCACAGGCCAAGCGCATGGAGAATGAAGCCAAAGCCATGGTAGCAGAAGCTGCTAGAATGAAAAAGGATGCAGAAAAAATGGATCCTTATGTGACGGCAAAAGCTGTACCCAAAGTTGCCCCAGTTGTTGAGAGCGCAGAGCCAGTCAAGGTCAAACGCACTCGTGGTCCTAACAAACCAAAGACTGTGGTGGCAGATGCAACACACGGATGATTTTCTAAACCAGTGGGAACTCATAATCAACGATGTCAGTAAAACTGATGTTCCCTTAGAGTGTATCAAAAAAGTTGTTATTAAAATGACTGGTGGCAAGCAAAAGACCATTAACATACATGCCTTAGTCAAACAAGGACTCAGTATGGAAGAGGTCGAAAGTGTGCTAACCCGTACCTTCAACGAACTAGATGCTGTCATCCGCGATGTAGATTTTGTAGTGGATATATCAGCAGTAGCAAACATGGTACAACCCGAAACTGACAAGCTATTAGGGAAACTATGAATGTTCGACTTATATCATACAGTCAACCCACTGCTGAAACCAGCGAGTGGGGACTGACTGATGTACAAGAGCTAGTAGCTTTCTGTGCCAGAGTAAGTAATCCTGCCAATCAACTCAATAGTGATACAAGCGAAAAGCTCATTAGATATCTTATCAAGCACCAGCACTGGAGTCCACTTGAAATGGTTAGTGCCTGTATTGAAATCACAACCACAAGAGATATTGCCAGACAAATCCTAAGACACAGGAGTTTCAGTTTCCAGGAGTTCAGTCAACGCTATGCTGACCCAACTCAGGATCTCAACTTTGTTCTTAGAGAAGCTAGACTTCAAGACGCCACAAACAGACAAAACAGTGTGCCCATCAGCGGACTTACATTAAAAGAACAAAATCTCATGGAACAGTGGGAATGGAAACAAAAAGACGTTATCTCTTCTGCTGAACATGCTTATGAATGGGCTATCGCTAACGGTATAGCCAAAGAACAAGCCCGTGCCGTCTTACCAGAAGGGCTTATTGAAAGCCGGTTATACATGAATGGCACACTAAGAAGCTGGATACATTTCATCGAATTGCGATCAGCAAACGGTACTCAACGCGAACATCAACTGGTAGCGCAGGCCTGTGCAGGAGTTATTGCCACAATCTTTCCAATGGCCGCCAATTTAGTTGCAACAAACTCGTAAAAGTGTTATAATAACTGTATGCAAAAAATTACATTTCATACATTTACCATGGGCGATGTTGAGGATCCTTATCTATATGCAGCCTTTCCTATCAGTGAATGGCAAAAGACCGAACACGGCAAGTGGTGCATGGAACACGCTGTGGGCGAACCTATATTTCATTGTAATGCAGATCCTGGTGCAT
>Ga0209500_10003080_pt1 | contig 11558 bp, 9 predicted proteins | sample S_140212_EF_Meta_FD_187323 | JGI IMG/M metagenome (GOLD analysis project Ga0209500, IMG submission 187323) | Freshwater microbial communities from Lake Simoncouche, Canada to study carbon cycling - S_140212_EF_MetaG (SPAdes) (version 2) | ecosystem: Environmental > Aquatic > Freshwater > Lake ...
CGCCACCATTAAGGATGTAAGAAATTTTCTTCCCCAAACTATCGCGGACGTGGGCGGCGGTGGTGGGACTAATGTAACCAAAAGGATTCGCGCTCGGCGCGGCTAGGGGGATGCCGGCGCGGCGTAGCAATTGGCGAGTTAAGGGATGCGCGGGTGAGCGAATCGCCACGGTGGCGCGGTCCGCCGTCACAATATCGGGAATGCAGATTTTTTTTGGCAGCACCAGCGTGAGCGGGCCGGGCCAAAAGCGGCGGGCGAGACGCCGGGCCAGTGGGTGAAAGGTTGCGAGTTCTTCGGCGTGCGCGAGGTCCAGCACGTGGACGATCAAGGGATCTTGGGTCGGCCGACCTTTGGCGCGAAAGATGGCGCGGCAGGCTCGGGCATCAAGGGCGTTGGCCGCTAGGCCGTAGACCGTCTCGGTGGGTAAGGCGACGAGTCCGCCATCACGCAAGACCCCCGCTAAGCGGCGGAGGTTAACCGGAGTGGGGGAGTAAATTTTTGCAGGCATGAAATCTGGCGACAAAAAAGCCGGAGCAGATGCTCCGGCTGAAATTATGGACTAAGCAAGCGCTTAGAGCATCGTCAGCAAATTGCGCGCGCTCTTAATCTTGGAGGTAACATTCCGCTGCTCTTTGGCGGAGAGGTGGGTGTATTTGCGTGGCAGAATCTTACCCGTGTCGGTGATGTAGCGGCTCATCAGCTGCGGCTGGGTGAAAGGAATTTCTTGCGGCGTAAGGGTCTGTTGCTTGGCTTCGGTGGTGCTCATGTTGAAAAAGGAGCCGCAAGGTTGAGTTTCCCCTGTGCTCTGTCAACGGGCATTTTTGATTTGCCAATCCATCGCCCAAGGCATGTCTGGAAACCAGCTTAGTCCCCGTAGCTCAAATGGATAGAGCAGGCGTTTCCTAAACGTCATATCCCGGTTCAATTCCGGGCGGGGGCACCAATGGTCGCTTAGAGCGATGTGCGCTAGGAGCTTGCCTGCGGTCGGGGTTGGTTTAATTCTCTGCGGCGTGCCTAATTCCTTCGGCAAACTCTTTCAGATAACTACTTGGGGCGAAAGCCACGGCTCGGCCGTCGGCGTGGTGATCGATGGCTGCCCGCCCCGACTCCCCTTAACGGTGGCTGATCTCCAGGCAGATCTTGATCGTCGTCGCCCCGGCCAGAGCGACATCACGACTCCACGCAAAGAGGCGGATAAAGTGGAGATACTGGCCGGGGTCTTTGAAGGCCTGACCACCGGAGCGCCGCTCTCATTTTTAGTTCATAATAGCGATCAGCGGTCGGAGGCTTATGATGAGATGCGCGAAAAATTTCGCCCTTCGCACGCCGATTACACTTATCAGGCTAAGTATGGCCATCGCGACCACCGCGGCGGCGGACGTTCTTCTGCGCGTGAAACGATTGGTCGCGTCATCGCCGGGGCCGTCGCCAAGAAGATACTTGCCTTGGCGGGCGGCGTGGAGATTCGGGCGTACGTGACGCAGATCCATGACCTAGCCGCGCCGGGGATGAGCAATTTCCCAAGCTTGGCTGACGTTGAGGCTTCCGCGGTGCGTTGTCCGCATGCGGCGACTGCGGCCCAGATGGTCGAGCGAATTAAACAAGCGCGGAGTGAGGGCGATTCTGTTGGTGGGATCATCGAATGCCGTGCTCGTCTGGTGCCAGTGGGCCTAGGCGAACCCGTATTCGATCGGCTCGAGGCTGATTTGGCTAAAGCGATGCTCTCGCTACCGGCGACGAAGGGTTTTGAAATTGGCAGTGGCTTTGCCGGGGCTCGCCTGAAGGGCTCCGAACACAATGATGCCTTCGTGCCCCGCGGGGCCGGGATCGGTACCGCAACCAATCGTTCCGGCGGCGTGCAGGGCGGCATCAGTAATGGAGAGGAAATTATCTTCCGCGTCGCGTTCAAGCCGACTGCCACGATCCTCCAATCTCAGAAAACGGTGGATCTTCACGGGGCCGCGACTGACTTGCATGCCCGGGGTCGCCACGATCCCTGCGTGGTACCGCGCGCGGTGGTCATTGTTGAGGCCATGACGGCGCTTGTGCTCGTTGACCACTGGATGCGTCAGCATGCACAAACCCAAACTTTTAAGTTTTGATCCAACCTGCGCTCAGCTCAAGCCGGCGCCACTCTTTAGGCGGATTGACGGACTGAGGGTAGTGGTGATCTTCGTTTTACTATGATTTCTGTTTATTTTTTAATTGGCTCACCGGGCTCAGGACGCCGAGCGGTGGTGCGCGATTTAGTGGAGAATGGGCTCGCGGCGGAAGCCCCGGCGCTGCTGCTGCTGGCTGCGAGCGAGCTCGCTGATCCGGTCGATGCTAAATTGGCGGCGCTAAAAAATCTGACGGTGCGCCGCTGGGAATGGGTCGCTCCAGAGTTGCCCATCATGGAAATTGCGCCTGAGACCACTGTTTTTTTTCAAGCAGACTCACGCGTTAGTCCGATGGATCAGTTGGAGGCACTCAAGCCGTGGCTGGAGTCGCAGGGCGCCGAACTCGCGCGAATTTTCTGTTTCATCGATTGTCAGTTGGCGGAGAAGCATCCGGTGCTGAAGCAATGGTTTTCGGCCTGCATTCATTTTGCGGATGTGGTTTTTCTGACCAAGCGCGAAGGCGTCGCCAATAAGTGGCTCAGTGATTTTATTAATTCCTATAAAGACGAGTGTTTCCCTTGCCACTTCGTCCAAGTGAAAACTAAAGGCGAGCTCGCCCATCCGCTGGTGTTGCTCGACCCCACGCCCCGGCGGGTGTCGCAATATTTTGAGGAAGGGGAAACTTATGTGATCGAGGGACTCGAGACGGATGATGAAGAGGACGGCGATGAAGATACGGGCCTGCTGCCACCAGAGCCCTATTTTATTCGTAACCTCAGTGGTCGACGGGAGAAGGAACTTCCCGTGTTAACCGATTATTTGGGCCGTTCTATTCCGGGATAAGGCGAACCCCGCTCCTCGGCCGCGAGTTACCCCGATGTGCCAGCTTTGTTAATTAATGCAATTAAGCTAAATTAAGGCTCGACGAAATAAGTAGCACTGACGCAGGATTCAACTGTCTCCCCCCCGTTTATTTCATGGCTTTGCCTAAATTCACGCTAGCATGGTTGGCCGTTAGTCTAGTCACGCAGTTGGCCGCGCAGACCGTGACGCCGGATAATGTGCTGACTGCCGATGAGCAGGCTTCGCGCTTTCTGGCGCAAGCCACGTTTGGTCCTTCGACTGAATCGATTGCCGAGCTCCGCGCCTTAAACTATAATTATAGCACGTGGATTGATCGCGAGATGGCGAAACCCGCGACCCTCGCTGCGCCGCTGGCGGTGGCGGCGAAAACTTCGGGGCAAATAACTTCGATTACGGCGACCTATAATCGGCGCGCCCGCAATCAGGTGATGATATCAGGGAGCGACCAACTGCGGCAGCGGGTCGCTTATGCGCTGAGCCAGATTTTCGTTATCTCGGACAACACTTCCGTCATTTATAATGCCGAGGAAGGTTCGAGTAGTTACTATGATATGCTCTTGCGCGATAGTTTTGGGACCTTTCGCCAGTTGCTGCTCGATGTGACGTATCATCCGATGATGGGGCGCTATCTGACGCATTACCAAAACCGCAAAGCAAACCTCACGACTGGCACCCGACCCGATGAGAATTACGCCCGCGAGGTCATGCAGCTTTTTACCATCGGGCTTTATCAGTTGGATGCCGCTGGCAATTACATCAACGACAGCACCGGACGCCCGCGAGAGACCTACACCAATGATCAGATCATGGAGATGGCGCGGGTGTTTACCGGTTTTACCACCGAGGATTTTAATCCCAACGCGGTCGGGACCGGCACCGGCCTGCTCGATTTTCCCCGTATCACGACCCAGAATTATACCGCGCCCATGAAGATGTGGGACAAGCAGCACGATATGGGGGCGAAGAAGCTGCTGGATTATACAGGCGTTCGGAAACGCGACCTCCCCGCCAACCAGACGGGCATGCAAGACGTCAGTGATGCCATTGATAATCTCGTCGAGCACCCCTCGGTAGGGCCCTATATTTCGCGTTTACTCATCCAGCGTTTGGTGACCTCCAATCCTTCAGACAGTTACATCACCCGCGTCGCCGCAATTTTTGCGAATAACGGCCGCGGGCAGCGCGGCGACCTGGCCGCAGTCATCAAAGCCATTTTGCTCGATAGCGAAGCCCGTAGCTTGAGCATGATCGTGGATCCGGCGCACGGTAAGCTCAACGAGCCCGTGCTGCGCTTTACGGCCTTGCTGCGGGCCTTTAAGTATACAGTGCCGACCACCTTTTTGCCTTTTGATTTTAGCAGTGCGGCCACTGAGAATACCCTAGGCCAGTATCCGCTATCAGCGCCCTCAGTTTTTAATTTCTATCTACCCGATTATGAACCGCAAGGGGTGATCGGGACTTACGGTCTCGTGGGCCCAGAGTTTCAGATTTTGAATGCTGTCTACGGTATTTCGACCCCCAATCTCTTTTACAATCTCATCTATACTACGGCGGGCAGCTTCAGCCTTGATTTCACGCCGCAGGCCGCAATGGCGACCAGTGCGATGATTGATAATATTGATCTGCTGCTCACGCACGGGATGATGAGCAGCGCGACGCGGGCGCAGATCACCACCGCCGTTGATAGCATCACTGCGGCCATGGTGCCGTCGGGTAGCACGCTCGCACTGACTAAGGTTCGGCAGGCGATTTACCTGACCGTAATATCTCCGGATTGCGCCGTGCTCAAATAATACTCCCATGAGTTCTTCCTCTGATCGACCCCTCAATCGTCGCGAATTTATTAGTCAGGCGAGTTGCGCGGCCGTCGGCTCGACGGCACTTTTTTCTACGCTACTCACCTTGCGATTGGCCAACTCCCTCGCGGCTCAGACGGTCTCAACGAGCGGTGATTATCGGGCGCTCGTCTGTCTGTTCCTCGCCGGCGGCAACGATTCCTTCAATATGTTGGTGCCGACCACGTCGGGTGAGTATGAGGCCTATGCCGCGAAACGTGGTCCGCTCGCGCTCGCGAAGGATACCTTATTGAATATTTCCCCGAGCAATCTCGGGGGTCGCACTTTGGGCATTCATCCGGCCATGCCCGAGATTAGAGATCTTTTTAATGCGCGTCGCCTCTCTTTTATTTCGAATGTTGGCTCCTTGGTGCGTCCGTTGACTTTGACTGACTACAAGGCGGGGCGCTATATGCCGGTCTCGCTCTACTCCCACGCCGATCAAGTGAAGCAGTGGCAGACGTGTATGCCTGATCAACGCACGGCCATTGGCTGGGGCGGGCGGGCGGCAGATATCATCAAGTCGCTTAACGGGCCAAATTTGGTCTCGATGAATATTTCGCTCTCCGGGCAGAATGTCTTTCTTACCGGCAAGCAAGCCTTCACCTACTCAGTTGGGTCGAATGGGGCTACGGCGCTGACGGGCTATAGCCCCACGGCGGTGAACAATCTTACGGCTCTCCGGACGAAGGGCGTCAGCAGCATCGTCGATCAGAATTACCGTAATCTCTTCGAGCAAACTTACGCGCAGAGCACCAGCGATGCGGTTGATTCCTACTACAGTTTTGCCGCCGCCTTAAGTGGTGTGACGCTTAAGACACCGATTCCCACGGGTAATGCTTTGGCGACTAATCTTGCGACGATTGCCCGCGTGATTTCATCCAATCAGGGTTTTGGCGCCCGCCGCCAAATTTTCTTTGTGCAGATCGGTGGATGGGACAACCACACTGACTTGTTTAGCAATCAGCAGAATAATTTGGGCATGGTCAGCAAAGCGATCGACACCTTTTCCTCGGCGCTTACGGAGATCGGGATGGCTGATAAGGTTACCCTGTTTACCGCTTCAGATTTTGGCCGGACGCTCAGTTCCAACAGCACGGGCTCCGACCACGCATGGGGCGCTAATCACCTCATCATGGGTGGGGCCGTGAATGGCGGCAAGGTGGCTGGTGACAGCGCCAATGGTTATTATCCAGATTTCCAGAAAATATCCGAGCTCGATACGGGTGCCGGCCGTATCATCCCCGGCATCGCCGTCGATGAATACGCCCGCGATTTACTTTCATGGTTTGGTATCTCGAATGGAGATATGGATTATGTGCTTCCATCATTTAGCACACGCTTTAGCGGCCGCCAGACCCTGGGGCTTTTTCCTTCACCCATTACCGTGGCGCCTACCGTGGTTTCTACCGCGACGGCCAGCAGCGGCGGTGGTGGGGGTGGTGGGGGCGGGGCCGCGAGCCCGATTTTCCTCGGTGCCATGAGCGCGCTAGCCTTGCTGCGGTTGCGGCAAAAACGGCTCGCTAAGCGCAAGGCCAAGGACGTTCCTCCGTCGACGACTTGAGGTCGGGTGGGGATGGTGGCTGGCGGCAAAGCTTGTCAGTCCGATGCATGGAGCGGCCCAGCGGATAATTTTTTCTCCTCGCGGTCGGCGGAGGAATTTTGCTGAATTTGGTCAGGTTCACTCGCTTATGAGTGAACTGATGGAATTCGGCTCCTCTTCCACCCATGAAATACGCGATATTATCTTTAGCCCCTGAAACCGGCAGTTTAAGCGACAAGGCGCAGGGGGCCCGCCAGCGGCGCGCGAAACGGGAAGTGGGGTTCACGCTGTTGGAAATCTTGGTGGTGTTGGCGATTATTGGTCTGCTGGTTGGGCTTGTCGTCAGCAATACCGATAAGATTTTTGGCCAAAGTCAGGAAGCGATCACGCGGATTTTTGTGCGGGATTCGCTCAAGACCCCCTTGGTGCGTTATCGGATTGATCTCGGAGATTATCCGACGACGAGCGAGGGCCTCGGAGCGCTGCTGGTTTCAACCGCCAATAATAGCGATCGTTGGCGCGGTCCTTATTTAGATGTTTCGGGCGGAAAATTGCCCGTTGATCCTTGGGGCCAACCTTACGAATACCGCTACCCAGGGGTAAAAAATACCGGGAGCTACGATTTGTTTTCCAAGGGACCCGATAAAGCGGCCGAGACGGCTGACGATATCGGCAATTGGTGAGGGAACGGAGCGGCCGCTTAATCGGCCCGCTCCGCGCACCCGGTCCGGCAACTTACAGTGCCTTATGGCTACCGTCGCAGAGCGCACCTTTTTGGCTATGCTTGCAGCCACAGAAATAGACGGTGCCATCTTTTTCAGCGGTGTAGGGCGTCGGGGCAAACGTCGATCCCTTGTGTCCACCGTCACAAAAAGGCTGGGTTTTGCTTAGGCCGCAGGTGCACCAGTAATAAGTTTTTCCGGCTGCGACGACGACGGGCATCGGGGATTTTTGAGGAATATGGGGTTGGGTCATCGGGTGAGTGTTGTTTGAGTAAGCGGGAGACTTCGAGACTATATTATGCAGTCATGCTGATCACGGGGCGAGACATGAATCAGGGAAAGCTGGCCGATGCTGCAGCCAGCGCACGAGGCAAAGACTGTTGGTGAGCGCTTCGTGCAGGGCTGTGCCAAAATCGTAGGCGCGATGATCCCAACCCGCTGCCTCTAAGGCTTCATCTACACCAAGCATGACGGCGAATAATCGAGCGCGGAGTGCCGGAATATAATTCTTCTCTATCGGCGTGGTGGGGTCCGCGGCATGGGCCGCACAGGCGGCGGCATTATTGGTATGATGCGCTCGGCAGGCTTCGGGTCGGCCCGCGTAGATGGAGCAATGATCATCGCGGAGTAAGGCGCAGGGTTGTTGTAAGCGGGTGCGCTCCTCGTGGGTGAGGTTGAGAGCGCGCGTGCGATGCGCAGCCGTGCGCGTGATGACGGCAGCCAAGTCGGTCGGAGTAAAATGGGTCTGGATATACTCGGCCGCGAAAAAAACTTCATGAGCCTGCACTTCTACGGGCACACTGCAGCAATGGCCACAGCCGGCGCGACAGGCAACGGTCGCCCGAATTTTAGCGGGGGTGGCGGCGTAAGCTTGGTCAAGCTCCTCCATGCCCCAGCGCAGGGCGGTGAACATGCTGGCTGAGTCGGTCACGGTCGCCAGTTTGCCCGTCATGCCGGTCACGGTTTGTGCAAACAATTGCTGGCGCTGTTTTTCGAGGGCAGGCGTGAGCATACGGAAGTAAGATAGCCACAGACCTTGAGCTAAAGCGCGCTATAAATGGTCGCACCGGCTAGTCGTGCGACTGAGCTATTATCCGCCGATACGCGTAGCGAGTTTGCTCAACGCAGGGCGGCCGCGATCCGGGCGAGGGCCGTCGTGACGTTGCTGCGGGAGTTAAAGGCGCTGATGCGAACGTGGCCTTCGCCACATTTACCGAAGCCAGCTCCTGGAGTACAGACCACCTGGGCTTTATTGAGGAGGAGATCAAAAAATTCCCAAGAGTCGCGGCCGGTGTTAACCCAAATATAAGGCGCATCATCGCCACCGATGCAGGTCATCCCGAGTTGCTGCACGGCTTCGCGGATGAGTTTGGCGTTGCCGAGATAAAAATCAGTCAAGGCTTTGGTCTGGGCCTGGCCCTCTGGCGAATAGACGGCCGCGGCCGCTTTTTGCACGGGATAGGACACGCCATTAAATTTGGTGGTGTGGCGGCGATTCCAAAGGGCGTGGACGGAGTGTTCCTGGCCAGCCGCGTCGCGGGCTTGGAGATTTTTGGGAATGACGGTGTAAGCGCAGCGGAGTCCCGTGAAGCCAGCTAGTTTAGAAAAACTACGAAATTCAATCGCGACGTCCCGCGCGCCTTCGATCTCATAAATAGAGCGAGGAATTCCCGGGGTCCGCACATAGGCTTCATAAGCGGCATCAAACAGAATGATCGCGTGATTTTTTTTCGCATAAGCCACCCAAGCGGCCAGCTGGGCCCGTGTGGCTACGGCGCCGGTTGGGTTATTCGGGAAGCAGAGATAAATGAGGTCAGTCGCTACGGCGGGTGGGGCCGGGACGTACCCGTTCGCCGCAGTGGATTCGAGGTAGGTGATCCCAGCGTAGCGTCCGTCATCATTTACCCCGGTGCGACCGGCCATGACGTTGGTGTCGACGTAAACGGGATAGACAGGATCGGGGATGGCGAGGCGGGTATCGGCGGCGAAGATTTCCTGGATGTTGGCGACGTCGCATTTCGAGCCATCACTGACAAAGACCTCATCGGCCTCGACGTGAGCGCCGTGGGCTTTGAAGTCATGCTGGGCGATTGCCTCGCGTAAAAAAGCGTAGCCTTGCTCGGGGCCGTAGCCCTTGAACGTGGCGCGGGCGGCCATTTCCTCGGTCGCTGCGTGCAGTGCGGTAATACAAATGGAGGGCAGGGGCTCGGTCACATCGCCGATGCCAAGACGGATGATCGGCTGGTCAGGATGGGCGGCGACATAAGCGCTCACGCGCTTGGCGATGTCGGCGAAAAGATAGGAAGCTTTGAGCTTGGTGAAGTGTTCGTTGATGCGAATCATGATTAAGGGGTGGGCTGAGTGCTTAAATTTTTAAAGGACTGAGCTCGCGCGTGAGGCGAGGAAGTCTTGATAAAGGTAATGGCTTCTGGATAGATCAAGTCCGATTCGGGTCATGCAAAAAATCGATCAAATTAGTGCGATGCATCTGGCGGCAGGCGCCCTGCAGCGTGGCGGTCAGCGCCTTGCCTTGATTCCCACCTTAGGTGCACTGCATGCCGGTCACGTCAGCCTTATGAAGCTCGCGCGGGAAAAAGCGGACACGGTGATCGTGTCGGCCTTAGTTAATCCGCTGCAATTTGGACCGAGTGAAGATTTTGCCCGCTACCCCCGCTCGCCCGCTGCCGATGCCGCTCTCAGTGAAAAAGCGGGCGTCGATATTTTTTTTACCCCGACCGCGGAGGAAATGTTTCCGCGAGGATTTTCTTCTCACCTTCAAGAAGAGGCGGTCAGCAAGCCATTGTGTGGGACGGTGCGGCCCGCCTTATTTCGTGGGGTCCTGACGTGTTGGTTGAAATTATTTAATATAATCCGGCCCGAGGTGGTTGTGATGGGGGCAAAGGACGCTCAACAAGTAGCCGTGGTGCGCAAAATGGTCACCGATCTGTGTTTGCCGGTGGAGATTTTAGTCGGGCCCACGGTTCGTGATCCCGACGGGCTCGCGCTCAGTGCGCGCAACAGTTACCTCACTCCGACGCAGCGGGAGGAGGCTCTCGCGGTCATCAGTGCCTTGCGCCGCGCTCACGAGATGGTGGCCGGTGGGGTAAAAAGTGCTGATCGACTCGTGGCAGAGGTCACGCACCTCATTGCGGCCAAGCGTCGACTGCGGGTCGTCTATATTGCGGTGGTAGATCAGCACACCATGGAGCCCTTGCGGGAGATTATTCCGGGCCAGTGTTTGTTGGCTATTTCTTATTGGGTCGACGAGGTGAGATTGACCGACAATCAGCCGCTTTGAGGGCGGCTTGGGGCTGTGAATAACTTGTCAGCCCAGCTAGATTTCCCCTCGCAAAGCAGTCGAGAGATGCGTTGGCGAAAGGTTCGTGGATAATTTGTAAATAGTGGGCTGGAAAGCGATCGGGCGCTGCGCAGGGAGATTTTGGGAGACGCATCAATCAAGGCTGGCTCCGTTTCGTTAATCGTAATGCATTAGCGTTTATAGATTAAGGAGGTTGGCTAGCGCGTGTTATTAAGGGATTCACCCTATAGGTTATGCTGCGGTCCTCGCCGGTCAGTTCTTGGGCCTCGTGACTTAGGGGATTCTGCCAGTTGGGCCGACGGAGTCTCCTGAGAGCTTACCGCCGGTCAATTTTGACTGTGAAGAAAGCGATGTTTTCGCGCTGGGCCGTTGGGACTGCAGGATTGTCTTTTTAGTGATGTTTAGGAGTACTCAGCACTGTGAGCACACCTTTTCCCGCTAAACCCCGCATCGCGATTATCGGTACCGGCGCTCTCGGCTGTTATTATGGGGCTTTGCTCGTCAAGGCAGGCCTCGATGTTCATTTTTTGGTGCGCAGTGGGCGGGCGGCGGTGATGGCTCGAGGCATTCGGATCAAAATGCCGACGGAGCGGATCCATGTCCGCAAAGTGCAGGTCTATGGTTCGGCCGCGGAGATTGGGCCCTGTGATTTGGTGATCGTGGCGATCAAGGCGACGGCTAATGCGGAGCTTAAAAATCTCCTGCCGCCGTTGCTCGGGCCTGAGACGATGGTGCTCACTTTGCAAAACGGCCTCGGGGTCGAAGAGCCCGTCGCTAATATCGCTGGGGCGCATCGGGTGTTGGGGGCGATTTGCTACATCGGCTGCACGCGGACCGCGCCGGGCGTCGTGCATTGTTCATTTCCGGGACTCATGACGATTGGCAAGTTTGGCAAGCCGGCCAGTGAGCGCACGCAGGCCCTGGCGGCCTTGTGGCGGCGCGTCGGGGTAAAATGCACGGCGCTCGATAACCTCGAAGCCCAGCGTTGGCACAAACTCGTTTGGAATGTGCCGTTCAATGGCCTCGCCATCATTGCCGGTGGTCTGACCACCGACTTGCTCTTGGCCGACGAAGGCCTCCGGACCTTGGCGCGGCGCTTGATGGAGGAGATCGTCGAAGCGGCGGCCAAATTTGGGCATGATATTCCCCGTTCGTTTGTCGATTTGCAATTTGAGC
>Ga0209500_10003087_pt1 | contig 11547 bp, 13 predicted proteins | sample S_140212_EF_Meta_FD_187323 | JGI IMG/M metagenome (GOLD analysis project Ga0209500, IMG submission 187323) | Freshwater microbial communities from Lake Simoncouche, Canada to study carbon cycling - S_140212_EF_MetaG (SPAdes) (version 2) | ecosystem: Environmental > Aquatic > Freshwater > Lake ...
CCTCCCCAAGCGATTCCTCAGTCCTGACGAAGTGCTTGCCGTTCGACGAGGGCAGGGGATCTCGCTGGGTCGCTTGTCGAGCGAATTGCTGTCGGGCGAATTGCCGGCTAGCTTTTTGCCAGCAACAGCCAGTCCCCCAGCAGAAACTCGGATCGCACTCGTGGGAGTGGATGGTCAGCTACTGGGGATGGGGGAGGCGGATTTCCAGGAACAACGCATCAGACCTCGCATCGTCTTCCCGGATTGAGTCTCTCCCCTGTGAGTGGCCGTGAACGAAGACTCAGGGACTGGCCGGTTCGAGAGCCGAAGCGGCGGCTTCGAAATCGAGACTAGGGATCTCGATGGGGAGACTCGTCGGATCTGGATCTGTTGTTGCTGCATGGGGATCTATCAAAGGTTTCTCAAACACCGGTTCACGCGGCGACAGCGAACCCGGTTGAAGTTTTTCCACCAGATTCATGGGGATCGCGATCACCAGCGGCTTGGCAGAAAGTTCTGGCAACAGTGCGGGTGGTGAGGCGGTACGGGAATCCTGGCGGGCAAGCTGTGGTGGCTCGGCCATTTTCTGTGTCGAGGCGGGTTGTCCAATGTTTGACAGTTTCGCAGGATCGATTCGCGGCAAAGGATTCTTGGTTTTTTCCAAATGTCCTAATGGGGGACGAATCGAGACCGACCTCAACGGATTGGGGCTGGAGATTCGGGCCTGAGGAATTGGCAATTCCGGTGCTGCGAGTTGAGTCGGTTCGGCTTTTATTTCGGGGATGACAATCGGCTCGGCAATCGGCATCGGAACAGCTTTCAGTTCCGGGGTCGAGGAGGGCTTGAGATCCTCGATTCGTTGCGCGACTTGTTTCGGTTCGAGGACCGTCTGTGGCGGCTTTAGCGGGCTGGTCACCAGCGGATTGCTTGGAGACGAGACCTCGGGTGAAATTACGGGAGTTTTTCGGGCCAGTGATTCCGTCGGGACGGCGATTTCCGTAGGAGCTTGATTTGCCCGAATTCGCTCGCGGTAGAGGATGAGTGCATTCAACGAGTGGAACAGCGGTCCGCAATCGATTTTCGTGTCTCGATGAATGATGAGCTCGCGCGACAGCATCCAGATGGCATTGCGAACCCACGGTTCATTCAGCCGTTCTTTTGGCAGGCTGATCGAAAGAAACTCCATGGTATGCCCGGTGGTATTGAAGCGTTTATTGACATCGGGGGTATGGCCAGGCCCTTTGTAAGAGTCACTCGAGAACGAGCCATCCCCATTCTGGAGCGAGCGGGCCAGTTCGATATGCTGCTTGATCTTTTGATCTGCCTGAAACCATGCACCACGTAAGCGACCCCCGCTGGCAAGATACTTGTCACGGGCGCGCGTTAACGCGAACAGACGATGGTTGCCACCACACGGAGCCCCCACCACCGGAGCATTCGATTCCATCTGCACCAGTCGTTCGATGCTCCAGGTCTCGTTTAGCTGATTGGTCCAGGTGGCATCAGACGGGAGAAAATGCTGCAAAGCCCAGAGCACCCAGGTTACTTCTTCTTTGGTGTTGACCTCTTTCATGGTGTTATTCACCAAATCATTCAAGGGCACCACTTTTCCCTGCACATGAAACTGGTAATCCGTTGGCAAATTTGACTGTGACAACAGCGCCAGAAACTGGGCGGGATGTCCTTCAAAAGCATAAATTCGCGTATAGGGGTGAAATTTCGCTCCGTGCGGGGTCAGCAGCAGCCATGGCTGATTGTCAAATTGAGGCTCGGCGGTCGAGAGCCACTGGATGGCATTGACCTTTTGATTCCCCAATCGGACTTCCGTATTTTCACGCATCGCGAGAATACTGTGGAAAATCTGCCAGGGTGAATGCGAATTCGCGGTCAGCGTTCGCTTGCCAGTGGTCTCAATGGCGCGGTCGAGTAATTGCAGGACTGGGTCTGTTGTCTCGTTGGCGGGAATGGTTTCATTCGCGACCAACTGAATGACTTCTGCCGAAGATGCGGGGGCAGAAACCAACGAGCTCTCGACCTGTGCCACTGTCTCGCGTGTTTCCAACAGGGACATCAGCGTGCAGAAGGTCAAGAGAGACCCGACCATGGTTGTCCGGCTGCTGTTTTGCACATTTACCCCCGTCTAACTCAGTCTGATTTGCATGTTTTTCCCCGACAAGCGAGCGAACGCCATCGCCGGAGGCAATTCAATCTCTGCACCCGCCCGATGGAGTTGGTTCCAACACGATTCCTGAGATGCAAACCGGCAGGAATGGCCGTTGATACCTGTAATTTCCCCAAGCTCTGGGTGGGTAGCGTGCTGATTCTTCGACACTTTCGCTACACTCTGGCCAATTGCTGCGGTGTGACAGGACGAGACGCCGCAATCGTTAAATTTTGACATTGTCAGCGGTGGTTTCCGCTCTCCAAGTTCCGACGTTTTTTCGAACCAATTCCATGCCAATCATCACAAATATCGCGGCCTACAAATTTGCCTCGCTCACGGAACTTAAGCCTTTGCGCGATCGTCTAATTGAGCAATGCAAAGGTTGGCAACTCAAAGGAACAATCCTGCTGAGTACCGAAGGGATCAACCTGTTTGTCGCGGGGGGGGAAACGGAAATCGGTTTGTTACTGGCGGAATTGCGGGCTATACCGGGTTTGGCCGGGCTGACACCCAAGGTCAGTGAAAGTGATGAGCAGCCATTTCAGCGGATGCTGGTCAAAATCAAACGAGAAATTATTTCGTTCGGCGTCGAAGGAATCGACCCAGTTCACGCGCCGGCTCCTAAACTTTCGACTCAGGAACTGAAGCGATGGCTCGATGAAGGGCGGGCAGTCACGCTCTTGGATACCCGCAATGATTACGAAATCCAGCTGGGTACATTCCATCAGGCGGTGACGCTCGATATTGATCATTTTCGCCAGTTTCCCGAGGCGGTTCGGCAACTACCGGTCGAGCTGAAGCAACAGCCAATTGTGATGTTCTGTACGGGGGGGATTCGTTGCGAAAAAGCCGGGCCATTCATGCAGCGTGAAGGGTTCGAACAAATCTTTCAACTCGATGGGGGAATCCTCAAGTATTTTGAGGAATGTGGTTCTGCCCATTATGACGGTGACTGTTTTGTCTTCGACAAGCGGGTCGGCGTGGACCCGAGTCTGCACGAATCCGAGGCGGCCCAGTGCTACGCCTGCCAGACTCCCCTGACCCCTGAAGATCAGCGGGACCCGCGGTTTGTCGAGGCGAAATCGTGTCCTTATTGTTTCCGTACGAGCGAAGAAAACCGAGCCAGGATCCTCGTCGAACGGCATGCCGCGCTGCAAAGGATCTCGACACCCCTGCCTGGTAGCCAGCCGTATGACAACCCGCGACCACTGAATGTTTCGGCCGAGTTCGATGGCCGTACGTTACTCGAATTTCTCTGTGGGGTCTTGGGGCAGGTTCCTCGCGAGGAGTGGGAGCAAGCCTGCCAGGAGGGGCGACTGCGCAAACGAAGTTCGGCTTCACGTCGCAAAAAACAAAAACCAGGTGGATCACTGGCCGAGACCGATCCGGTCGTCATTCTCGGGGCTGAATCGATCGTTCGAGCGGGAGATCGACTGATTCATCTGCTTCCCGGCATCCGCGAACCGGAAGTCAATACGGCGATTCAGATCGTTTACGAAGACGAAGCGATCATCGTGGTGAACAAACCCGCCCCTCTTCCCATGCACCCTTGTGGCCGCTTCAGCCGAAATACCCTGCAATACCTGTTAGGTCAGGTGTATCGACCACAAAATCCCCGGCCGGCTCATCGCCTGGACGCCAACACCACCGGCCTGGTGCTCTTATCAAGAACCAAGCACTTTGCCAAACGCCTGCAACAGCAATTTGAGCCTGGTGGTCCTGATGAAATTGAAAAAGGCTATCTCGCGAGAGTTCAGGGAGTCCCCCTGCTGGACCATTTCTCGTGCCATTTGCCGATTTCCGATGAAGCCGGCCGAGCAGGCTCACGCCAGATTGATCCCGAGCAAGGCCTCCCCGCTCATACGGATTTTCACGTAGTGAAACGCTTTGCAGATGGGACGAGTTTGCTGGAAGTCCTCCCTCGGACCGGACGAACGAATCAGATTCGAGTTCACCTCTGGTCGCTCGGCTACCCGATTTGTGGCGATGCGACCTATTTGCCGGATCAAATCCTCGGCGAGATCCAAACGGTCCCTGCCACCGGTCCGCTGCTTTGCCTTTTGGCACAAAGAATCGCGTTTACACATCCACTCAACAAAGAGCGGATGGTTTTTGAAACGGAACAGCCTGTATGGGCATCGGAGCAGTATCCCACCGGTCAGCAGAACCGGTGAGAAGGGATTCTCATGCGAAAGAGGAAGTGGTTTTCGTCGAGAGCAGGGCTGAGTGTCGAGCAAATCGTAGCCCCCAGTTTCGTTTACAAATCCGTTCCGTCCGCGAATCAGTTCAATTCGCGGAGCATGCGAGCGGGCGATGTCCGAAAAGCGGGGTGAATTCGCTGGGCTTCGTCTGTGTTAGTTGCAGCGATGCCATTTCTCGGTCCAGAACTTCCTGATAATAAGCCAATCGTTTGGCGGCAATATCTAATGATCCACCGAACGAGCGTTCTTCTTCGAGGTACACGAGAGGGACCGGAAACTCGACCACCTTCATTTTTTGTGCTGCGGCCTGAACCCACAATTGCAACGGCATCGCATAACCGATTTCGGTGATCCTTAGTCGCGCCAAAGAGTCGACGCGATAGGCTTTGAAACCGCAAAAGGCATCGGTCAAGTTCAGTGAAAACTGATGATTTAGCCAGTTGGTAATTTGAAGATTGATTTTCCGACGTTCGAGGGGTGGCTCACTGGCTCCTGGAAAAATCTTGAGGTATCGACTTCCCGAGATGATATCAGCAGGCTGGTCCTCTTGGTTGAAGACCGCGGCGGCCATTTCGGGGATTAAAGCGGGCTGATGTTGTCCATCACAGTCGATTGTGACCACAACGTCGTACTGTCCGGCGAGCGCGTAGGTAAATGCGGTACGAAGAGCCGCACCATAACCTTGATTCTGTTGATGGCGCAGGACCGAAACATCACGCATCGGCTTCAGAAGCTCGGAAGTTCCATCGCTTGAGCCATCGTCAATCACCAATATGTCCGCAGAATACTTTCGTACTTCGGCGATGACATCGATGACATGGCGTTCTTCGTTGAATACCGGTAGCGCCGTCAAAACTCGCAAGGACATGAGTGACTCCCGTCAAAAGGCATTGAGTCTCCGTACAAGCATCCCTGCATGTTGGTCGACTGATTCTAAACCACAAAATCATCCTGTCAAACTGATGAGGATCCAGAAATCGCCCGGAACAGATTCGGAAGGGGTTCCTAAACAGAAAACCGGTGCAATGCTTGCATTCACGAGAGGCGAAAAAGTTTCACTGACAGGATTGTGCGAGGGATTGTTGCCAAGGCTCACCGCAATTGTTGTTTTTCCGGAAAAACAACGAGTTGGCTGAGGCGAGTTTTCCGATCTTTTTACTAAATGTGCGGCGATTTGTGGGGACCATCAGATCTTCGAATCCATGAAAAAGTGGGGTTTTCCCTCCCTGTTTACGATTTCTTCTGAATCGAAAATTTTGTGCTCAAAAAATTTCGATTGCGATGATGTCTGCTGGCGACGGTTTGCGAGTATCCGGGTGATTGGATCCTGTCCGACGTTCGCCGGCGAGTAACCATATCAACCGAACTGAAGTGGCCCAGATAGCGAGAGATCCGCTGCCAGGATGTTGGCATGGATCGTGAGTTTCGAGAACACGTGGAGAGCAAAAGTGTCTTTGATTTTGTCCAAGAATCTCATTTTTAACGGGCTTCGCCGCCAAAACGGTTTTCTCGCCCTGATGAATCAGGTTGTCAGCTTTTGCTCGGAATCCTTGGCGGTCATTCCGCAGGGACTCAATTGGACGATGGCCTCATTCCGGAAACCTCCGGTTTGTCTTCATTCCGTGCTGAAGTCCGATTCAAGTGACCTTCCGTTCGTGTTCTTGACGGTGGGGAGCGAATCCTGTGATCGTCTGGTTCGAGCCTTCGATGAATGGGCTGAGAAGAATGCCAAGGGACTACGGGTGCTCGCCCAGATCGGCCCTGGGGGATTTCGGCCCGAAAATTGTGAATCGATCGACTTCCTGAATCCACGCGAGTACAAAAAAGCCTTCGAGCAAGCAAGCCTCGTTGTCTCTCACGCAGGAATGGGGACCATTATTACTGCCATTCAATTGCAAAAGCGATTAGTGGTCATGCCTCGCCTGGCCTCGCTCGGTGAAACCCGCAACGAACATCAACTTGCGACGGTTCGCCACTTCAACCGCTGCCCGAACATTTGCATTGCCGATACCGAAAATCACCTGGCCGCCCAAATTGACAGCGCGCTGTCAACTCAGGCTGATCAGGAAGTGAGCTCGGTTCAGTCCGCAGAGCTGCTCGAATCCAAGTCCGTCAATTCGCTCACGAGCTTTGTGCGGGATTTTATCGTGGCGTGAGGTGTTCAGGACTACTCAATAATCTTCGCCACGGGGAGGCTGTTGCCAAACCGTCGGAAGTCTTTGAAAGTCCAAACAACCTTCTTGTTGGGATCGACTTCGATCACCTGGGGATTGTTCTCACCCCCGTGGCAATTGACGATCAAGGTGTTGCCGTTGGTCAGTCGTTCTACCATGGTGACCCAAGCGAGAGTAATTCCCGGAAGCTCTTTTTCTTCCACAGACCAGATGGTCTTGCCATCGCGATCGACTTCAATGACCCGATGGCCATCACCCATGCCGATTAAGGTGTTTCCGTTTTTGAGACGGATTGCGGAGTAGACTTTGGTTCCCGTCTTGTATTCCCAGACCACTTTGCCATTTCCGTCATACTCGCGGACGACTTTGTTTTCCCCTTCGTGGGCGACCAGATAATGGCCGTTGTCCAGTTTGCGGGCGAGTCGGGTATCGGTATGGGCGTTATGGTGTTCGACTTTCAGGGCAATCTGTTTCTGGATTTTTCCTTCCGCGTTGACTTCGATGATTCGCGCAGGGCCGCTCTCCACAATCATGGTGTCGCCGTTGGCGAGTCGCTGGAACGCGTGGACCTCCACCGCTTTTCCTTCGTTCCCATTTTGTCGGGCTGCGTCATATTTCCAGACAATCTGATGGTCCGGGGTCATTTCGATAATTTCCGTCCAGTCCGTCTGCATCAGCAAATTTCCGTTCGGCAGCCGGGTGACATCATGAATGTTCCGGATCGGTGTCTGCCATTCGATATCTCCCTTTTCATTGATTAAAGCGAGTGCTTTGGCCGAGTAGTCTCCCACCAGCACTTTACGGGGACGCCCTGTATGGACCGAAGAATTGTCTTCCGCCCACAACGGGAATTGAGTACAGACGGCCAGCAGGGAGACCAGGCCGAGAAAACGAACGGAACGCATGTTTGATTCCTTGAGGTTGATTGATCACATTTCCGACACCGCTAGCGATTGTAACTCGACTCCCCCCCCGCGACCTCTCTCTGGAACCAATTCATCCGGCGACTTTTCACAAGTTTTCCTGTGTCGTCCGTTCACCGAACGCTGAAGGCCAGAAACACCCGCAACGGATTGCCCATTGAAATGACAGTCCCTCCACGGCCTATAACCCAAGATAAAATCGCTCTCCACCGACTCGGGGCCGTGAACGGTTACGATACGGAATTGCGCGCTTGGTTTGTGGTTGGACTGAAGAATAACAGGGGTCAGGACTCGTTGTCATTGAATGAGGTCGGATTTCTGACGCGAGGTCGTCCTCTGGGTCGGACAGTGGACTACAAGCCCAATCGATTGACGGTCGATTCCACCCATTCTAGGTCCCCGAAGGGACATCCTCTCTTGGCCGAGTCGCGGACTGCCGATAGCTTCTGTTCGGTGAGCGGTTGGTTGACCCGTTCGATCCAGCCTCGGGGGCTAGGAATCGGCCAAGAACAGAGCAAGGGCGGTTTTGGTTCGGGTTTCTGGCTCCAGTGCCAAAGGGATCCCCAACGCCACTCTTCGGCTCGGGAAACGAATTCCGCTCGCAGCGCGTTCCGCTCCACATATCGGCACACGGTGAGTAAATATTCGTCATCCTGGATCGGAAAACTTTTGAATCGCCTCTGATACACGTGACCTTAGCTCGATGTGTGGTAATGAGCGTGATAGCGTATGCTATGCGTCGCGGTCACCCAGCGTAGAAATCGGCCCATCTCACCGTCGACGTTCGGACACAAGACCAGATGCCAATGATTCGGCATCAATTGAAAAGAGAAAACCGAAATATTGTATTCCTTCAGTCTCTCCGCCAAGATTCGCTCAAAAGCAGAATCATCGTCGTCTTTCCAAAAGATCTGCAACTGGCCATTATCACGATTGAGTGCATGGTATAACCCTCCCGCTTCATCTGCTCGTCTTGGTCGTGGGATCAAATGAGTCTAAGAAGCTGGTATTTCCAAGTCATTCAGTCGCTGACCCCTTTGATTTCGCCTTTGGGTGAATCAATTTCGCGGACAGGTGGAGAGAGCAGGATTCTGCCTCTTTTGTACGGTTTTTCTTTCGCATCTTGAAGAATGCGATCAATGTCAAAATCCATAGCCTCGGCTAACGCCGCCTTAATTCTTCTGGATTCGAGGATGACTTCGTCTGTGGTTGTGGTCTTCGGCATTTGCGCCATGTCGATCATTTTCCAAAAAGTTCTTCCGGCGTGCAGATTGTGGGAATTTCACAGTCAAAATTCGCCAGGATGGTTTGCAACTCTTTCCTGATCGCAGCATTGGCAATGTGTCGGCAATTCCATGTCAGAAGAAAATTGATGCCGTGAACCGATGCCACTGCGATGTGGATTGGGGAAACAAAAAGGGGACGCAGCTCATTTGTGTTCCATGCGAGGGTCGGGAGGATTTTTTCTGGGTCGCCCCCTTGAGCGTGTCAATTTAATGAGCTGCGTCCCCTTTTTGTTTCCGTCCCCTTTTCCTTTCCGTACATTCTCCGACCCAGATCGCCGCTGAACCAATCGTCCCCCCAATTGGTCCGATGATCAGAATGGGAAGCAATGATTCATTGCATAGTCTTTTGGCACAAAGTAGTCATATGGAGATATCCACAAAACATCTGAGGCGAACCACACAAGCGAGGCTGTAGGACCACTTACAAACGCAGTTGCTACCAGCCACCAACGTGGTGCTGATATTTCAGGTATCGGACTGACTAATCGGAGAACGATGACACCAAAAACGAGAAGCACAGCTACCGCAACAAGATTGCCGCGCATGTCAGCGATTGCCACTAGATTATGGGAATCCCAGAGAAGGTGGTGATTCATTAAGCGCCCATCGAATCGTAAAACGTCATTTGTATCGCCAATGCTGAGGCTGAGCTTTCCGTCCATCTAACGTTAAAGGTCAGCGGACGGTATTCCGGTCTGCTGGGCCGTCTTGTTCGGTGAGTTTATTGACTCGATTGGATTTGTGCTCTTTGGCAGTCAGGGCCGGCTTCAAAAAATGCCGTTCGACTTCTGCGTAGTGCTCGACAAGGCCAACCAAATCGGGGCCAATCTCGTCCGAAATCTCACGTCGGGCGCGACGAATTTCATCAATCAGTGGATCATTCATTATCGTCACCAGTTCCTATGAGTTCGAGCGGCGTCACCAACGCTGGCACCTTGAGAGCCGTTTTACCATTAACCCGAGCGATTGCACCAAATTTGTTCGCATTTGCCAAGTGCTTGCAATTCCATGTTGCCAGGAACTCACAGCCGTAAAATGACGCGATCGCCAGATGTGACGCGTCTCCCGATGGATCTGCGGGCATCAATTTCCGATCGATGTACTCGCGAACAATCTGGCGGACGTCTTCGGTGATTTGAAGCGGCGTAATCTTTTGTATCAGCAAAATCGCGTCGGCACGACCAGGGAACGTACCGCGTTCCAATTCGTCCAAGACGGCTGCAGAGGTGATAATCTCGTCGGACAAAATCGACATATCGAACTATTCACGCGTCCATTGGCGGCGAGCAACCATCGTTGCATCGGTACGGACTTCGTAATAGAAACTCGGAATTGCGGTTTCAATGTCGATTCGATTCATGATGATTCACTTCGAATCGCCGAATGTAAAAAATAACCGGCACCGTACTCGGTGTCCGGTTCAATTGCTTGTTCGGCGATCTCCGTTTTCATTCAACAACATGGCGAGTTTGTCGTCCAGGGACCACAAACGATTCCCGACGCGATCACCAATCACGTCAATCTCGGCTTTTACGTCGCTCGAAACCTGACTCCAATTCAGGTGTTCGTAGAAACCGTTTTGATTCAATAGCCCGAATCCGCGACCGAACTCTGCCGCCAACTCGTTTTCGTCGATTGCCTTCAACCCGTCGACCAAGATTGTGATTTCCGAAGGATTCAGGTGTTGTTCGTAGACCGATGAAAAACCATCAATGTCGATTTCGCAGCGTGTTGCGACCACATAGTAAACGACCTGCTCAGCGGCGGCACACTTCGCCACACCGCCACTTCCCAAGGCTACGAGGCGACCGAATTCTTCACTGATACGATCAGTCGCATCCATATTTTGCCTAACGTCAAAGGTCAGCGGACGGTACACCGGTCTGCTGGTCCGTCTTGTTCGGAGTTTTCTTGGGTTGCACAAGCCGAGTCCCGACCTGAGCTTCTCGTGATCGCATGTCCGCAAAAATCGCAGTCACATCGTAGTTGAATCTTCGGGCAATCGATTCCCGAATTTGGTGTACGGCCTCAACGATCGGGTCATTCAGCATCGACAGGCTCCTCAAGCAATTCTTCGGGCGTGCAAATGGTCGGCATTTGGAAACCGTTGTTTGCACAAAGTATCGCAATCCGTCGGGAAATCTGGGCATTCGCCAAATGCTTGCAGTTCCACGTCATTAAATATTCTATTCCGTGTACCGCTGCGACCGCAATATGTGCCGCGTCCTGAATGGCTTTGGATGGCAAAACGCCCGTTCTCATGATGGATTCGGTAAGTCTTTCGGATTCATTCGTTAACGATAAGACACTCAGCGTTTCTGCAATCAGCAATCGTTTCTTGATCTCCGTCGGGTCACCTGCAGAAATTTCATCAATCACGACCTGGGAAATGACGCAGTGAAAAGAGACTCGGCGTCGATGCCACCAATCGTACGTTGTTTGTTGATGCCCTGCGACGACCGGGTTTTGAGCGGGTAGAGCAACCAAGTAGCTCAGAACCGTGGTTTCAATGTAGACGGATTCCATTCAGTGGTCGCCTTATTTCCGCTGCGATATCCGAACGACTCTCAAATGTGGACGGTGACATACGCTTTCGAAGTTCTTCATTCTGTTGCCGAACGTTAAAGGTCAGCCGGTGTACTCACTCGGCTGGACCGCCTTGTTCGGCGATCCGATGTTGCGCGGTGGGCGCTTCGGCAATTGCACAACTCGTCGGCCCGACGCAGCTTGCCGCCGGCGCAAGTCGTCCCCGATCCGATCGACGTTGTTGTCGAATTGTGCAGCGAGGCGACGTCGAATCTCGCGAATTTCTGCGGTGAT
>Ga0209500_10003099_pt1 | contig 11525 bp, 13 predicted proteins | sample S_140212_EF_Meta_FD_187323 | JGI IMG/M metagenome (GOLD analysis project Ga0209500, IMG submission 187323) | Freshwater microbial communities from Lake Simoncouche, Canada to study carbon cycling - S_140212_EF_MetaG (SPAdes) (version 2) | ecosystem: Environmental > Aquatic > Freshwater > Lake ...
AGGTGCTTTTGTTTGCGTTTTTTCCAAATCATGCGCTGTCTTTCATTTTATCCAATAAATGGATCATTATAGTTTTATTAATAATAAATGTAGCAAATATTATATACCTTTACCGTTTTATCGGAAAAATGAACGAGTCGCAGTGTCGTCAATGCTCAAGTGAATGGAGGCGAACATTTCTTTATTATTATTCTACCTTTGTTCTTATCTTATACGCTATTAATATTGTTATAATAATTATTTCATTCTCTTCTCTCTTTGCAACTCAGGGCTCCGGTAAAATATCCGAATCATTCACAAAAGCGTTAACCACAAGACATCGTAAAAACTAGACACACTAATATATTTTATTCATATTTGTAGATTTATTCATATTCATATTTCTACTTCTAGAAAATTGAAGTAGAAATAATATAATATTATGAATATAGAGAAAAAGCACAGCAATTATCAATCGAAATCAAATGTCCGGACATGAAGAGCATCACGAGCATCAAGCGCAAGTTGAAGCCGTAGATGACAATATAATAGATTCTTCTGTTGTGTTACCTATCGCGCATCGAAATATATTGGACTACATATATTTATCAGGTATTTCCTTATTGCCAGTTTATAGTGGTGGTGGTGGCGGCGGTGGCGGCGGTGGCGGCGGTGGCGGAGTATCATGGAACCAGTATAACGAAATGGATCAAGCAATGGCGTCTATCTTGTCCGGTTCTTTATATGAACGCAATCCCGTCAAAAAAGTCATCGACGATGAAGCCTGCTGCGAAATCAAAGAACACACTTTCACTGCTGCTCTGGCCGAAGAGCAGAAAATAAACAGCGCGTGCGGTATATGGCAAGAGGATTTTGAAGAAGGAGAAGCTATCAAAATTCTTCCATGTAATCACGCATTCAAGTCAGAAGCGATCACGAAATGGCTCAAAGAAGAAAAAGCCGAATGTCCCATTTGTCGCAAAACTCTCAAATCAAAAGAAATCAGTTGCCACGAAAACCACTACGATGACGACGACGATGATTCCGATGACGACTATAACGAAAATGGAGAGATGTATGCGAATGATTATGCAGTCGCTAATGCTGCTCGTGGCGAACCCGAACCTGAGCCTGAGCTCAACAATGACGCAATTCGTATCAATAATATTGCATCGCGAATGATTCAGAGTGTTGCAGGTCGCGTGCATAGCAATCCTCATCATGGTCATCAAGAATCAATCTCTGTCCCCATCAGCCATCTTATTGAACGTCGTCGAAACATGATTTCCCAAGCACGCAATCTTGTAGCAGCACGTGCTGCTATACCTTCATCTAGTGGAGCAGCTGCCGCGTCATATTCAAATGCTCATCGCGAAGTTCGAGCCGTTCCAGGGATCAATGAATATAACCGCATTAATAACAACAACAACCGCATCGACGACAACAACAACAACAACAACCGTGTCAACGACATCAACCCACCTATTCTAAATATCATTAACAACAATTACTACTATAACAGGAACATGGTTGACGACAACAACAACAACAATCACAATCACCATATCCATGTCGATGAAATGCATCATGAAGTTGTTTATAACCAAGAGCAAGCCGACATTGAAGAAGCCATCAGACGCAGCCTGGAACAAATGTAAAGATATGTATTGTGTGACGCGTGACATGTGACATGTGACATGTGACATGTGACTCACGATATATATGATTTAATTAGTAAACTTTCCGTTAAATATCATCTACGTTAATATTCTTCTCTACTTCATATACTATTTTTTTATTTTTATTACTAGTCATATACGTGGTTGCGTTGGTGTTAGTGTTAGTAATAACATCTGTGGTAACTTTATTGACATTTTGCACATAACCTCTCTCATGTTTGTTGTCGTCATCATGGTCGTCATTGTCGTCGTCGTCATCGTCGCTAATCTCGTAAGATTGAACAATAACACCTTTCCCAACATGCTTCACATTTGTTGTAATAACTGTAGCCTGAACATGTAATTCTTCTTCATCATCCTCTTCGCTGCTTCCACTTCCACTACCACTTCCACTTCCACTTCCACTTCCGCTTCCTTTGACAGCTTTTTTGCCTTCCATCTTTTTAATCATACCTTGATATTTTATTGTATTTTCATCTACAAATGTTACATTATTATCAATATCATCATATTTATTTCCACTCTCGTCTTTTAATGAACTAAAAATATTATGTGTTCTTCGCAATATATCGCGCTCCATTGAATTATATACCTCTAACAAGTCACAATATCTTACATTTTTATCTTCATTCGTCCTAGAACTAGAACCAAGACCTTCATCCACCCACTCTCTCATTCCTACCAATATAAATGTCCCACCATCTAGCATATTATCTCTCTTATTTCTACCTGTAAATTTACCACGAATAATACATCGCCTATTTACTCCATCATCGCAAATAACATCACATGTATTTCCTAATAATTTTTTAACTATTGCATATTTCTCATCAGACGATTTAGATAATCGTAACTCGTTTTTACTTTTCGTTGTATGTTTTCTTGCTACTTTTTTACCATTGCATCCACCTGCTATATTTTTTACCATCTTAATGAATAAAAAATGAATGCGTTATTATTATTATTATGAACTTATAAAATATATGATATACTTTTTATATCGTTTTATTTTATTATACTTCGTCAAATATCAAATCCCAAACCCCAATACAAAATAAAATACTATATTAAAAACTAAAATAATATTGTATCTTTAGACTATTTAATATTTTATATTTAATATTTTTATTGTTTAGTAATTATATTGTATTTTAATTATATTGTATTTTAATTATATTGTATTTTAATTATATTGTATTTTAATTATATTGTGTTTTAATTATATATATTTTATTTTCTCCATATAAATATATAAAATGGCTATTACTTGGAGACAGCATATTAAGAATACTATGGCTCGCATGAGCAAAGGAACTCACCTTAAGGAGGTTTTGAAAGCAGCTTCTAAAACTTGGAAGAGTGTTAAGAAAGATGCAGCTGGTGCCGTCGCCGCTGCTCCAGCGAAATCTAGACGCGGACGCAAAGGATCTCGCAAAGGATCTCGCAAGTCTCGTCGTTCTACTAGACGTGCTCGTAGAGGTGGTGCCGCTGTCATGGCTGCTGATGCCGGATTATTGGGTGGCAAAAACGGTGGGTTGGCTGGTTCCCCTGTCGGTGGCAAGTAAGTAAATATTTCATACTTTTTTCTTCATTACAACAGGGGTTATTTTCTCCTGATGTATTGTTTCTTTAAAAGCAGCTTCGCTAAAATATTTTTTATCAAAATTTTTCAATATATTTTCATATCCTTCTATTGAATCATCTAGCGAAAATAGCGCATTATATCTCTTTTTTGTTTCATCAAAACTCAACCTTTTCTTTCCATCAGGGTGGAAATTCAAAAGCAGCAATTGCGAAAATTCATTTATTAATTTATTATCTGTAAAACCACTATGTGATATAAAATTAATTATATTTAAAAACATTGCACTTAGAGCATAACTATCCCACGTATTATAATTTTTAACTAACTCATTCACTATATCGATTGAAGACATACCAACGTATTTACTATACACCTTTATAGCTACTTCTTTGAACTTTTTAATGAAATTTTCTGAAAATATTTTTAAAGCAGAATTAGAATTTAAATAATTCTCGACTAAATCGTTTAACGCTTCTTGTGTGAAAACTGAATTTATACATAATACGTAGCTTATAACATGAATATCAATGGGCCATATATAGTAACTAGGACTATATGCATAAAAATATTTACTATATGTTGTAGAGTTCAAATTTGAAAATGGTATTGATAATCCGAAATCAATAATGATAGGAGTTTTTGTTTTTTCTTTTATTAGTATATTCGGTATTTTTAAATCATAATGTATTATTTTGTTCGCGTTTAGTATCATTAAACTATTCAATAAAAATGTATAAGAATCTAAAATATATGTAATTATTTCTTTTGTTTCAATATTTGGATTTGTAAGATATTTTATTAAATTAATGTTTTTAATAAACGGCAATTTCATTATTACAAATTTTGAATCTGCATTCGCCTTTGATACAATGCGACACATATCCCTTTCTTGTTTATCAATCTTAGCTACATCTATATTACACATATTTACAACAGGTGAGTAATAATACTCATATAAGGGAATTCTTGTTATCATTTTACCGATATTATATTCATTCGCTACATGATTATCTTTTTTGTGCAATTTTGAAATATATTTAGGATTTTTACTTATTCTTCCATCACACTCTATTGCTGGATAAAATACACATCCAAAACCGCCTTGATCTATTAATTTACTCATTTTATTGCTACTACTGTTACTATTACTGTTATTATTAATACTATTACTATTATATCTATTTTTTATTATTTTTTATTATTTTTTACATTTAGAATAATATTGCGTAAAATATTAATATATACATATTTATATACATATTCAAATTCAAAATCAAATAAAATGGCTAAAATGTCTAAATGTGGTATGAATATGGGCAAAGGAATCGGAATGAATATTTTTATATTAATTGCATACCTGGTTGTTGCTTATATATTATACCAAGTCGTTATGTATTTTGTTAATTCTAGGCCATCCGCTATGCCTAACGTTCCTCCTCCTTCTCGTGCTGCTTCCAATGGTCGCATGGGTGGTGGTTGTGCAAGCGGAACTTGCGGTGCAGGTAAATAATGTATTAAACTCAATTATAAAGTTGAATAATAAATTTCCAACAAATTTTATTATATTATATTATATTTTCTATAATATAATACGTCGATTGTCGCTTGTCGCTTGTCGCTATGTATTCTTTAGTTTCTATTCCGTATTACAATCATGTAACACAATGCTATACAAAAGCTATTAAAATAAATCCTCTCCCCCCTCCTGAGTCACCTCTTAACGCAATTATTAAACGTGTGGGCCCTATTCGTTTATCACCATTTCAGGTAGACAGTGCTTTTTCGGGTTGCGGGGGCTGCGGCACAAACCTTGCACAATGTTGTAACCCCCTTATTACAAGTATCCGCGATAAACATCATCTCATGTGTATCGATGAAATACCATCCTTATTTGAATTTTTAATCATGAACGGATTTAAAATAGATACTTCTATTACCAAAATGATGCAAGCTTCAAACGTTAAATTAAGTAACGACCTTATTTGTTTTTTTTCATAATTAGTCACATTACATATTATATCGGAACATATGGGAGTGGTATTTTATTTTGAACTAATACAGCTCTATATATATATATTGTTTTACCTAATCTAATATTATCCGATAACGTTCTACCATAACCTTCTAGTTGTCCTTTCAATCTATCGACCTCTCTTTGTAAACTTCCAATAGTTACATCTGGTTTTGGTGGTGCTGGTGCTGAATATGGTGATTCATCCTGAGCTGGTGGTGGTGGTGGTGGAGAACTATCTAGTAAAATTTGTCTATATTCTAGCCACCATGGTTGATTACCCCACCATTCTTCGGATTTAAATATTGGTAAACTATTATATGTGTGATTACTGCCATATCTATCGTGCAATACTAATTTTTTCTCTTCTCTTGGTATATTTAAAAAAGGGTTCCATTCTAAAATATCTTTTATAAATATTCTAAAATTATGTGATGCTAATTGATAATATATTTCATCTCCGCAATCTATACTTCGGTTAGAACCCCAAAAGGCATTTTGTTTTCTCAATACAATAATAGAGTTTTCGGGCGTTGATGAATCATGTGAGTTACAATTTGTATATGTTACAAAATCTGTCATTAATATACCGTCATTAAGTTTTTTTAGAAGTGAAGTATCACCACCATATTCTTTAATCATATCGACAATTTCTTCATAACCTGGGATTACGACCTTTTTGTCAATTTGTTCATAATCTGTGTTTCCGAACCCTTTGTCAATTTGTTTTGGTTTAAGTATTTCACTATAATCTATGTATGTCATGTTTACACCTCCACATTGTCTATGTCTTCCATGTTTTGTTTGTCTTCCATGTTTTGTTTGTCTTCCATGTTTTGTTTGTCTTCTATGTTTTGTTCGTTTTAATCTGTTACTTTTCACCATGTAAATATATAATATAAATATATAATATAAATATATAATAATACTATAGTTGCAATGTTATAAAGTTATATAGATATATATAATAGATGAGTTGTTTATTTAACAGTTTAAACTATTTTATAAATGAAGAAAATTCTTCACAAATACGTCAACAAATATGCGACTACTTACAAGAGAATAAACCCATTATGGATGGATTAGAAACCCATGTCATTTTATCTTTTGAAAACCCAATGCCTTCTAAATATATAGAAAATATGCGTCTTATGAGCACATGGGGAGGAGCGATCGAAATACAAGCAGCATGTAATATATGGAAACTACGCGTCATTGTAAATAATCATAGAAATTTCGGCTCACCTGATATAGAATTTTTACCTGTTAGTTCGGTATATGATAAAACAATTCACGTTTATTGGAATGGCGGACATTATGAACCGATTCGCGATTAGAATAAAATAAAATATTATACCTATTTTACTTTATTATTTTATTATTTTACTTTCTTATTCTTATTCTTATCATCCTCTTGGACAGCACCATCACCTTCGACAATCGTAGGCTTTGCAGCAGGTTTAAACAATAGTCTCAATCCGTCTGTTATCGAACGCCCTTCAAATGTATTCTTCCAACGAACTGTCAAATACTTCATCATTTTATTTAAATTGGGTTGGTAATACAATAATACAAATGTAAATGCCGTTGCAGCTCCTAATTCTTTTACCTTTTTATGATGAAATCCAAAATAACTATCAAATGGATATGGTATAAGTTCAACTAAATTACGGGCAAAATATATAAGCACACCGTTTATCCAAATAAGTAGAATCAAACTTAAACTGCTTTTTATAACTGTTCTTTTATCTTCTTCTTTATTGTTAAATTCAGTCTGATACTTGGTTATCATATTTGCAACTATTGCGCCTAAAATGAAATAAATAGTTGTTATATATCCTATATCTATCATCTTGTTTGTTCGAATTAAAAAGTCTTGTAGAACAGGCATTTTTTTTGCAGGTATGGGCTGTTTGGGTGGTGTTGTATCTATAAAACCTTTTGTCGCATCTTTATACCAAGTAGAGTCTGTAATTATCGATAGCATTTTTGCTATATTATATTATATACTGTCAATATTATATTGTGAGATTATTTATAGTTTTTATTTTGTTACAGAAAATTGATATAATAATTTTTATATATTATTATATAAAAACCCACCCACCTATTACAGCAGTTGTTAATTTGTCAATATATGTCAAATGCCTCCTCTTCTAGTACTGTTTCTTCCACTAGTGTGCCTTATCCCCATTCTTCTACAATATGTTCGATTCCCAACTTAATCCGTGAATATATCGAATCTTTAACCCCATTTGAACAAAAAGGACTCATCATTGCAAAAGAACATCTTGGGCCGTCTTTTGATATGAAACGGAGTTCGGGTTTTATTCGATGGAAAGATGCCAGAGACGCCATAGACACCAAAAATGCTAAATAGAAATGATTTTAATATTTTATATTGGATATTTTTTGTTGGATATTTTTTATTGAAAATAATAAATTATAATATATTTAGAATATATAAAATGGTTCATAAATTATGCAAATGCGAAAGAATTGAGAAATTTACACAATTAGAAGGGTGGTTTTATACTAAAATAACTGTGGACTATGCCGTTCCTGAGAATAGCACTAAAACATTTGAATCGTTTAACGTTTTAAAACTAAAATATATTGATCCTTCGGGTAATTTTGCGTTATATAAAAATTTGTCAATCACGCAGCAAGAAGTGTTAGATAATTTAACTGCTGCTGGTGCAACATCATCAACTATTATTTTAAGAGGTGGTGTAGCAAGTTACGACCGAAATACTGGAAAAATTAAGATGGAACTTGTAGCTATGGATGATAAACATATGTTTACTTTAACAGGAAATGGTAAGAAATTTCGCGGAACTAATGTAGAATTTAGTTTAAATACTGCTGCTACAAATGATGTAGCTTTACGTGGTGGATTTGTTGGTGGTGTCACGTTACAGAAACTAGACGTTGCTCCTGTAGGGTATGAAAATTTTAATTTTGATGCTGCATATAAAGCCCGATATGATTTTGTTTATCCTGTAGGCGATAATTAATATAATAAAATAATAACATATTTTTGTAATTTTAATAAATATTTGTTTGATAATAAATATTTATTATTATACTTTTGCACATTTTAAATGGCAGTTTAAATCTTCAAAGATGTAATCACTTTTTTAAATTCTTTCTTTATATTTTCGTGTTTATCTTGTGTTTTTCCAGGCAAGCCGTGTTTAAAATTTCGAATACTATTTATAATTTCCATCTCTTTGTCAAATAATTGTTTGCGATTTTCTTTGATTTCGTGGATATATTCTCTGTTTTTTCTTGTTTTATTGTTGTTACCGTTTCTAGAACCTCCATTATGATGAGTTGTATATCCACCGCCTATATGTACATGTGGCAAGTGCGGCGCTGATATGTGCGGTGCTGACATGTGCGGTGCATGTACTCCCGGTGCATGTACTCCATGTGGATGTACTCCTCCATGTGGATGTCCTCCCGGTGGATGTTCCCCTCCCGGTGCATGTCCTGGTGGATGTACTCCTGGTGGATGTTCCCCTCCCGGTGGATGTTCCCCTCCCGGTGGATGTTCCCCTCCCGGTGGATGTTCCCCTCCCGGTTTTTTTTCTGGTGAATGTTGTTGTTCTCCCATTTCTCCTTGTTGTCCCTGTTGTTGCTGTTGTTGTCCCTGTTGCTGTTGCTGTTGTTGTTCTTCCTGTTGTTGTTTGGTTTGTGATTGTTGTCCCGCTTGTTGTTCTTGTCCCGATTTATTACGTTTATTCTTTTGTTCTTCATCCCCTACATTATTATTTCCAAACTCAGCTGCTGCTGCTATTTGAGCACGATTAAGTCCAGAATTAGCTTCACGATCGATATTTATATTTGCTACAATATTACCAATTTGAGATAAGAGATCATTTATATCTTCCATATTTTTTGCGATTTTTTCCCTTTTTTGTGTAGAGTCAATAGAAGTATCTTTCGATATTTGTGTATTTTCTAAAAGAATTAGTTCAATTTGGTCAATTATTTGTAATACTGCTTTCTCTGCTACTTCTTTTGTTAACTCGGATATTTTTGCAGCTGTCTCAATAGCAGCGTGTTCTGATGTCTTATTCATTCTACGTGCTAACATTCCATTAACCCAATCTTTAATAACTGAAACCATACCGCTCCCAATATTGGATCCTTTTTGTTTCAGTTTATTTTCCTCCATAACTTTTAATTGATTATACATGATTCTTACTTGTTCATCATTATTCTCATTAACAATGCTCTCACCGGTGGTTGATACACCAGAAACTAGAGACCACTTGCGTTTTGAACCGATTGCCGCTGGTGTATGTGCTGCTGCCGCTGGTGTATGTGCTGCTGCTGCTGCTGCTGGTGCTGCCGCTGGTGTTGCCGCTGGTGTTGCCGCTGGTGTTGCCGCTGGTGTTGCCGCTGCTGGTGCCTCTGCTGGTGCTGGTGCTGGTGCTGGTGTTGCCGCTGCTGGTGCTGGTGCTGGTGTTGCCGCTGCTGGTGTTGCCGCTGCTGGTGCTGCTCCTGGTGGATCTGAAGCTCTAGACCGCTTGCGTTTTGAACCGATTGCTGAATCACTCTCTGCTGGTGCCTCTGCTGGTGTTGCCGCTGCTGGTGCCTCTGCTGGTGCTGGTGTTGCCGCTGGTGTATGTGCTGCCGCCGCTGGTGTATGTGCTGCCGCCGCTGGTGTATGTGCTGCTGCTGGAATACGAGGAGAGGGGAGAGGCGGTTTTGTGATTTTTTTTAGAGAAGAAACTGTAGGTCTTGGAGGAAGAGGAACCTTTCGAACCCCTCCAACCTGTATCTTTCTTGTTTTATTTTTATTTTGTTTGTTATGTTTGTTATGTTTGCTATGTTTGTTATTTTTTCTAAAATATTTATTCTTTTTTGTTTTAATCATTTGCTTTTATTGTTGCTGTTATTATTATTATTACTTATATTATAATAATAATAAAAAATATGGTATTTTACTTTTGTTCTACATCGTAGACATTTTTTTAAAACTAGCAAAGTCAATATCTTTCCCCTTTTTATCCAAGCATGTTTCTATTTTTGCCTCGCTATATTCTTCTATTTTACCTCTATATGAATAACGATTCGCCTGTTCTTTCAGAATATATATTTTGTCTTTCTGTTTGTTATGCACCTCTCCTTTACGATTATATGTCTTGAAATTCGCAAATATTTGTTTCTTCTTGGAGTTGCTAGTATCATTTTCGTCTTTGATACCATCCTTCGCATCCTTTGCCGCTTTCTCCTCTTTCTCTTTAATTTCCTTATATTTATTCATACCCTTTTCATACTCTTTCCTAATATCGATATACAATTTCTTGCATTTATATTCAATAACATATTTTCTCGCAACAGTCTCTAAATATTTATACGGAATCTCTTTCGTTGCGGAATGATACACAAATGAACCCATTTTTGAACTATAATACATCAATACATCACCTCTTGGTGTAGTTTCTTTTATAGTATTCAAAGCCAAATTATTCACAAACTCCTCCGTCAATTCATGTTCACCTGCATTACCGTGATCATCATCATCTTCGTCATCATCATTATCCTTATCTTCGTCATCATCGTCAAATTCATCAAACCATTTCTGTTCATAAGGAATCTCTTCTTCACGGATAGTCTCACCCACCACTCCCACTCCCGCTCCCGTCTCAGTATATTCGAAAAATCCATCAACAAAATTGTTTATTTTCATTATAAAATATATACACGAGGATGATACACCCACATATCCAATCAAATAAAAATAATATTTAATAATATCTACCAAACTCATATTTTCATTTACGTTCAAATTATAAAATGTATCTTGAGAAAGAGTAATATTCATTTTATATTTTAAAATTTAAAAAAAAGCTCTATGTTATAAGTTGTGTCTATTTTTATATAAAAACTAATCTCTATATTCTTTTATAAAATATTTAGTTATCCCCCCTTCATCCTTCTCTAATCCTCCTAATCCTCCTAATCCTCCTAATCCTCCTAATCCTCCTAATCCTCCTAATCCTCCTAATCCTCCTAATCCACCTTTTCTTTCACCTGTTTCCGTCTTTGTTCAAATAGATAGTGAATATCGTCCGGTATGTCCAACACCTTAATCCTCTGATACGACTTATTCGCGTTTTCGGGATGTAAGCATACTAAATACATGTCGCGAATCGTTACATCATATTTGCTCTCCAATATAGCCTTATATGTATTTAATTGCAAACAATAATGCCAGTAGTTTGTATCCGGGATATGTTCGATTATAGGATTCTTC
>Ga0209500_10003101_pt1 | contig 11521 bp, 15 predicted proteins | sample S_140212_EF_Meta_FD_187323 | JGI IMG/M metagenome (GOLD analysis project Ga0209500, IMG submission 187323) | Freshwater microbial communities from Lake Simoncouche, Canada to study carbon cycling - S_140212_EF_MetaG (SPAdes) (version 2) | ecosystem: Environmental > Aquatic > Freshwater > Lake ...
GGATATGATGGTAAAAGACACCGAAAAAGTTCCCTATAAGCAGATGCCGATGGTTCGAATCCATCCATAACAAATAATTTTATGGCCATGTGACGTAACTGGATAAACGTGTTAGTTTTAGAAACTAAATTCTGTGGGTTCGAGTCCAATCACACTGACCAATTTTTAACATACACAGTAGTATTCTTGATTTATATCAATGACAATAATGGCTGCGTGAAACTTTATGGGGGTATGGTATATGGGTATTACATTAGCTTGTCACGCTAGTTAAGCGAGTTCGAGTCTCGCTACTCCCGCCACTTTGAGCCGCAATATGGCAACATATATGCCGATTTTATATGCGCACGTCGTCCAACTGGATAGGACATCAGATTACGAATCTGAGAATTAGGGTTCGAATCCCTACGAGCGCACCATTTTTGAGCGGCAGCGTGGAAGGACATGCAGCCTTGAGAAGTTCTATTACGCACAGTATAGTGTACATAAAGCTGTGCCTCTGAAACGAAGCGATGACTACCTAATAGATCGGGTCAGATTCAATGTCATCAATAGGTATCAATTCCTATCCGACTCAAATTAATTTTGAATAGCAGCTCGGAGTGTAGGAAAGTTTTTTCCTTTCCGGTACGAGCATGGGGTTAAACCATCAGCGGAAAAATAAGCAACGAAAAGCCTCTAGGTTCATAACAATATGTTAAATGGAAAAATAATAACATGTTGGAATTTATGCGTAAATAAGAAACTCGCTATAGTGTAGCTATATAAAGCAAAACTACACCTATTCAATTAATTTTATGAGTTATAATAAAGTTTTGATATAATATATATAGTATATATTATATATGAACATATCACCAATACAATCATCGGCTGAAACAAATAGTTCACCAATAAACATTCAAGCTGCGGCAAAAATATATAGTAAAAATAGTCCAGTATCACTCAGTACAAATGCATCTGGATTTTTTGCAAACGCTGAAGCTGATGTTGTGCATGATCTTAAAAAAGCTTTGATGGCTGCAATAAATTGTGGAGATTTTGACAAAGCTATACATATTTTAAAATGTTTAAAAGAACTGGGATAATAATATATAAACAATTTACAGAGAGTAAAGGGTACTGCCACTGGGATTAACGCGGTGGGTTCACGTAGCGTAATAAGCACACATGACCAAACACTTTCTAATATTTGAACAGAAGTCTAGTTGTTTGTAAAACAGGAGTCGGTGTAATCATATTGATGTTTTTCAACAGGCAACCGTGCGCGGAATAATCGGGTGCTGTTCATTTTTGGGATATGGTGTAATGGTAACACAGACGACTTTGACTCGTCTATTCATGGTTCAAATCCATGTATCCCAGCCATTATATAGTAGAAAACTTATATACTCTTCATTTTTGTATATTAGTATACTTATAAAAGTATGAGCGACATGACATCAAACAATTTGGTTATACGCAGAATGATTGATAAGAAAACATCTTATACAGCAATTTTTTTAAAAGGAGAACAACCAAGAATTTTTCCTACAGATGATTATGAACATGCTCGTATTTTACAGATATACAAACAAGACAGAAAATATGAAGGTATAATAAACGATTTTAATGATTTTGATTTATAATATGGTAGAGAAGCACAAGTAGTTATATGCTCTCGTTTGATAGACGAAGGATAGTGAGTGCAAGTCTCACCTCTACCACCATCTAGCCCGAATCATCCCTCTCTTATGTAAAAATAATGATGGACTCAATCTGAAACTACAGATGATGCTATATGACGATATAGCTAGGGCAATCTTTTATATATGCGAATTTTAATTACGGCGAATCTGCCATAATTAAACAAAATAAAAAAAGAATCAATAACACTTGACATTTTATTAGAAAATATTATAGTTTGCTATAGTTAAATATTTTATGGGCTAGTATCTCAGTTGGTAGAGAAGCTGCTTTGCAAGCAGAAGGTCGCAGGTTCGATCCCTGTCTGGTCCACCATTTTATACCGAGTTAGCACAGTGGCTAATGCACTTCGTTTACATCGAAGCTATCAGGGGTTCGAGTCCCTTACTCGGTACCATTTCAATTGTTCTATATATTTATAGTATATGATTAAATTAAAAGATTTATTGCCAGAATCACCATTTGCAGTGTTTGTTTTAGCCAAAGCAAATGATGGATATGCAGCCACAACTCGTGCGGCAGACCGAAATGAACAAGGAAAAATTGGATTGCCCGGCGGAAAAGTTGATATTGGTGAATCACCAGTTCAAGCAGCAACAAGAGAATCTAATGAAGAAGGATGGCAAGTTGATATAACAAATACAACACCTATTCATAAACAATTGGTTGATAAAAAAATGGTATATTGGTATGCAGGAGAAAATGCAGTAAAGTTAAATAATTTTAAAGAAAAAGGTAGAATAACTCCCATAGTTGCAACTATTGAACAAATTTTATCTTCTGGTTACGGAAATGAAAATCTAAAACACTTAGTATAACAAGTGCTTGAAACTTGTTCGTTCATATGCTTTCGTGAAAGTATATCAACAGAAGCAGTGTATTGGTTCAATCGTTAGTTCTTTTGCGTAAAAAGACATTTTTAGCATACGGAGGGTAGCCCCTTGGTGGTGACGATATACCTTATCACGTCAATTATTTATATGCTTGACACATAACAAATATTGTTCATTATAGCGTGCGAAATGAGATGCAATACCGCAAATCATTTCATACACACACAAAATGAAAGATACAAATACACAAAAGACAGGCAAGAGTGGTTACGAAATTCGTTTGGAAGTGCTTCAACGAGCACTTGATATGGCCGAAGGTAGTTGGCATATGTCAAACGAAGCCTCTAGAATGGAAGCCGAGTCCAAAATTAAACTTGGATTGGTTGCAACACTGGTTCCTGCACCAGATACTAGAGTCGAGGATGGTTTAAAAATCGCTGAGAAACTATACAAGTTTATCGAAGCTAAGTAAAGAACACGTATAAACGTTCATCATTGACCCGTGTGTAAAAACACGGGTCTTTTTATTCATATAAAAAGTGTAATATAGTGAGAAATCGCAAGTTCGAATATATTTATTGATATATGAAATGCGAATCTTGCAATACTGAGCATAATGGAGACTATGGCAGCGGGAGATTTTGTTCATCAAAATGTGCAAGAGGGTTCTCTACGAAGAATAAGCGTGAAGAAATAAACAAGAAAGTTTCCAAAAAAATGTATGGAACTGGACAAGGTAGAGAAATGAGAAATTGCATTCATTGTGGAAAAGAATATGAAACATTTAAGCGGCTATCGAGAAAATTTTGCACGAAATCGTGTGGAAGAAAGCATAATGGCAATTCTCCAGAAACGATAGAAAAGTTGAGGAATACAATGCTTGAAAAAGTGAAAAATGGAACTCACTCAGGTTGGAAATCCAGAAAACAAAAACTGCCTTCTTATCCAGAAAAATTTTTTATGGAAGTTCTAGATAATAATGATATACAATACGAACATGAATTGCCGTGTGGAAAATATTTTATTGACTTGGCAATAAAATCCGGCAATATTGCACTTGAGATTGATGGAAAGCAGCACGAGTATTCGGACAGAAAAGAATCAGATGAGAAAAAAGACAAATATCTTGTTGACAATGGATGGAAAGTGTACAGAATAAAATGGAAATCGATAAATACCCTTGATGGCAAGATATATATCAAAGAGCAGATTGCGAGTTTTTTAAAATTTTATACACAGGTGTAGACCGTAACCTGGTAGCGAGTTACGTTTGGGACGTAGTGCGAAAGCCCTGTCGGTTCAATCCCGGACACCTGTACCAGTTAGAATAATTTATGGCGTTTATAGTGTAGTGGTTCGCACACAAGTTTGTGAAACTTGAAGGACGATTTAGAATATCGTTAAACGCCCCAATTTGATTTATAGGTGGGTCGCATAATTGGTATTGCAGCAGTCTCCAAAACTGCCACCCTGTGGGTTCGAGTCCCACCCCACCTGCCATTTATGTCAATATAGTATAAAGAATATACAATAATTTATTAACATAATAATTGCAATGATGTGTATATATTTAAAGATATGTCAAAGAAAAAAACATCAAAGAAAATTAAACGAGTATCAATGAAAGAAATTGTTGACGCATTTTATTCAGGAATTTCACCAACTAAAATAGGTAAAATGGCAAAACAACTTGTAAAACAACAAAATACCAGAAATTATTGATGTTAGTTTTTATAACAACAAAAACAAAGTTTTAGAACATAGTTATGTTGTGTATATACAACAACCAAAATAAAATCATATGAGCAAAATCACTATTCAAAATCTAGCCGAAAGATTGTCGGCAGTTGAAACAAAATTAGCCACGCTTTCTGGCCTACAAGCCAGCGGCGTTGATGCATCAAGCATCCAAGAACTGGACATTCGTTTGTCCATCGTTGAAAGTACCGTTGATGAACTGATATCAAAACCTGCCGCCGACGCAGTTGCTGCATTGGTGGCTGCACCAGCAGACGAAGCACCAACAGCTGTAGCAAGTGTTGTGGCATTGAGCCCATCAGCCACAGTTCCAGACGCCGCTGCAATTGTATCTGAAGTTATAGCAGCACAAGCTGCTGTTGACGCGCCAGAATCGCAAGAAGTTAATGATGTTGTTGTCGCTGCAATTACTGCAATTCTTACTGCTCCTGCTGATGTTGTAACAGACACAGAAGCTCTGATTGAAGCCATCACCGAAGCTGTATCTGAAGTTGCAACAATTGATGATGCAACAGTAGCACAAGCTGCTGCTGACGCAGTTGCTCAAATCATTGAAACCGCAACAGGTGAAGCACCAACAGCAGATGTGATTGAACAAATCACAGATGCCGTAGCATCTTGCCCAGTTGAAGCCGCTGTATCCGAAGTCATTACATCCGAAGCAGCACCAGATGCCGTGGTGGATACGCTCATTGAAAATATTGTTGCTGACAGCCCAAGTGTTGATGTACCAGCCGCCGCCGAAATCGTGGGTTTGGTCGTTGAGTCCGTTGTCACAGCCGATGCTGAAACACAACCAGACGTTGTTGCCGCAGTTGCCGCAGCCGTTGCCGCAGTTGTTAATGCTGAACCAGACGTGGTACAAGATGCAGAAGCCATCACAGAAGCAATCACAGCAGCCGTTGCTGAATTATCAGCACCAGAATCAGCTGATGTGCAAGCCGACGTAGCAGATGCAGTTGCTCAAATTATTGCCACTGCAACCAACGTGGAAGAAGTTACGGATGCAGTTCAAATTCAAATTGAAGAAGCTGTTGCTGCTGATCCAGAACTGGAAGTTATCAATGCCCGTTTGACGGAAGTTGAAGCGAAAGTTGGTCTGCTGGGAAAATAGGTTCCAGCGTAGGACATGTGACAGAGAATATAATGTCTACTGTCAAACGCTGGTTTAAAAACTGGTCAGTGTAATCAAAACTCAAAGGCTCCAGAAATGGAGCCTTTTTTTATAAAAAATTTATTGACACAAGTATATCTTGAATACAAGATGCGTTTATGAAATTTAATAGAAGTCTAGCAAAGAATATATTTGTGTTTGTAAAAAAATTTATTACCCGAGATCGTCTTGGGTTTATGAAATTTGAAAAAATTGTTCATATTGGAAATGAACCGCTTGTAAGTATTCAAACATCGTCTGGAAAAAAGATTATATTGAGTTTTACCGACCACAATTTTGAATTTTTTGATTTTTCTGATAAAAAAGTAAAAATCACATACAATGAAGGTGCAAGCCGATGTGCAAATGAACTGCCACATATCAGTATTGAATTATTAAAAAAAGACTAAACAACAAGGCGTTGTAACTGTTTGCTAAACAGATTGTCTGGTGTAAAAGCCGGATGAGTTTCGAATACTCAATTTTCCACCTTTTTTACTTAACATATGTATTCTGTGATATAATTCAATTTGCTTTATACATATATTTATACGGAAGCGTGGGTGAGTGGATAAAAATCGCCTGTCTTGAAAACAGGAATCGGTTAATAGCCGGTCGCAGGTTCGAATCCTGCCGCTTCCGCCAATTTTGCAGCATAAACATAAATGGTGATGTGCAAGTTTCGTAAACTTGAAAACCGAGTTCGATTCTCGGATACTGCCCCACAATCTTTATATTATAAGTTCATATATACTATACTTATTGGTAGCTATGGCTACTAATAATATAACACTAAACGGTCAGACATTCAACAAATCTGACTCATTCAATCCAAACACAGAAAATCTACAAACAGATGGTCTTTCTGTGCTTTGTTTCAGTCAAAATGATGATTCTAAAGTAAATGACTGTATCATAGATGGTCAAGATGCACGCTGGGGAGGCAAAGCCTCATTAACATTTGGTCTTGAATATAATAGATGCACATTCAAGAATGGCACTGCACGAGCATTTGATATGGTGCGTGGTGGCAATGTTACATTTACTGAATGTATATTTGAAAACACTGTACGCAAGCCTGTAGCATCACAGTATACTATAGCAGAACAATGTGACATTGGTATAAAAGGTGGTGTACATGATGTAACATTTCATAGTTGCATATTCAATGATATTTTAATAGGTGATTATAGTATCTATGATCAACAAGATCGTCCAAAAGCTCGTCGCTTTACTTTCATCAATTGTAAAAATAAAGATGGTGGACCAATCATTATTCGTGGCAAATATGTTGATAAAGATTCTATCAATCTTGTTGGTACACAAGCAAAAATGTGGGTTTGGCCGTCATTTTTAACCAAATTATATTGGATGTTTAATCGCAAGTTTGGCGACACTCGCAAACCAGATGGTTGGAATGTATATGATCATAGAGAGTTGGATTAAAAATACAAAAACATCGTAGTTTTTATATAAAAATTTATCTTGCCAAATTGGTAAACGTGTATCATATTTATCGGTTCAAACGTCTAAAGACGAAAACTAAATAATAATATATGAAATATAATAACACACAAAATAACTCGCTGCTTGTGAAGCTTTTTGCTTCTATGATGCTGTTTGTGGTCACAGTGACCAGTGTATTTGCCATTCCCGGCATTACATCCACAAACCTACAAACAACGGCGGGTGTAACAGTTACAGGTGCAGGTACTACTATTAGTATCGTCGCTCCAAACAAGTCTGTGCTTACATGGCAGAACTTTGGAAGTGGCACGGATACTATTGCTATTGGAGACGCACTAAACTATACACTTCCTTCCAATAATGCATCTGTACTAAATATTGTTGCTGGCGGATCATCTTCGACGATTAACGGTACACTTTCTTCCAATGGCAATGTATACGTCCTCAATCCAAACGGCATCTTGATTGGTGGCAGTGCCCGAATTGATGTCAACCGTTTGGGCTTGAGCACATCCGACAATCCATCATTTGCTAGTTTTTATTTCCAGCAAAATGGATTTCTTCCGTCTCAAGACGGGTTGGCTCCTGTCGCTGGTAATACAACCATCAATAATGGTTCAATCATTGCAGTAAGCGAAAACATTACTCTTGTTTCCAAGAATATCACAATCAACGGTGTATTGTCTCAAGGAAATCTTGTGCTCAATGCCGATGGTAATGTTACTGTTGGTTCTGCTGGCATGGCTTATATCGCTGGCAATTTGACTATCAACAATCCAACAGGAACAACTACAATTGGTTCTGCTGGCAACAACACAATTATCACCAATAACCTAGTGGTCAATGGAAATTCTACAAGCGCGTTTTCTTCGGTTGCCACTGGTACAATACAAGCCAAGACGTTAAATGTAACAGCTGGAACAATTCTGGCTGATCGTATCAGCACAAACAGCACAACTGTCAATGGCACAAATGTCACTGTTAATGTTGGTTCTGGTGCTGGCACGCCTTCTGTTACCGCAGTTGGCAATGGCACAGTACAAATATCCGCACCTGCGTCTCTTACTGTTAATGTCAGCAACTCTGGTGCTGGTGCAACCACCGTATCTGCTGGTGGTAATTTGACGCTGGGTAAGGTACAAGTAGAAGGTTTGGCTGGTGCTTCATTTACTGGTGCATCTGTAACTGACACTTCGTCCAGAATCTTTGTTTATGGTGGTGCTGCGTTCACCGCGACTGCTGGAAATATTACTATAGACAAAGGACAACACAGTTTTGGTCCAGTTAGCGTATCTGCTACTGGCGAAGCCTTGATTGTTGAAGATGCAGCCACACAGCTGAACGTTGTCAACACTCCAAAGTTGACATTGCGTTCTGTTGATTATATTTTTCAAACTCCAACAACTGGTGTAGTTAATAGTGCATTGGTTTCTGTTGTGGGTTCTGGAAATATAACACTTGATGCAGTCACAAACTCCGCTGGAAATTACACAATCACCGGAAACGATGTTGTGTTTGCCAACAACGGTGCATTGTCTATATCCACGACCGCAACTGGCAACGCTTCTGTTGCATCAACGGGCGCAGTGACTCTCGGCTCAATAGCCACGGGTGGCACACTAACAGTTACTTCTGCTGGAGCAATCACTCAAGCAGTTGATACCAAAGTCAGTTCGTTTGGATCTGTTCGTTTTGTTGGAACTGGATTGACACTATCAAATGCTGGCAACGGCTTTGGTGGCATCACAGTTGATGTTGGTACTGCCGGTACTGCCACACTCACAGAAGAAACAACTCTAAACCTTGTTTCTCTTCGCGCTGCTAACGCAACATTGAAAAGTACATTCGATGTTATTACAACTGGTGCATTGCCGGTAGTCGCCGATACATTCAATGTTGTTGTTGGTGGGGATTTTGTTCCTGCTGCAAACTTCCGCGCTGTTAATGCTATCACAGTATTGTCTGGTGGAAATGTTGACTTGAGCAATTTGAGTTTGATCACAAACTTGAATAACAAGAGCCCAAGCATCATTGCCAAAGGATACAAGGCTCCACAGCCATAATAGATATTATAAAGTGTATACTTCAAAAAACCCAACCGTAAATGGTTGGGTTTTTTGTTATGTTCATATATATTTATAATAACTTATGAAGAAATCAGAACTCAAAAATCTTATCAAAGAAGTGATGGATGAAATAGTAGAACTTAATCCAGAAAAACAAGAACAAATGACAACTACACAGTTGAATGGATTGAATCAAAAATCTGAAAAGATGTTAGAAATAATGAAATCAAGTGATGTTAAGTTGGAACCTTGGATGATTGATCTTATCAGTCAAGCATATCACAACATTGATGCCGTTGCCAACAAACTGATGTTTGGTCAGCAGAATGACTGATATGACTCATATCAAATTAAAAGATCTTATAAGAGAATCTCATAAACTTGATGAGGGTTTTCTTGATATATTCAAGAAGATATTTCCTTCACGTAACACTCAAAATTTTACACCCGAGCAAAAAAAAATATTATACGATTATACAAAAGCGGGCTATAATAATATCAATCGCCATTTGAGAACCAAACATGGTATTAAAGATTTGACGCCGGATAGAGACTACAAGGAATATAATCCACATGAGATAGAAGACAAGATTGGTCTTATATCTAGTGCATTTACTAAAGAGAATACCAATAAGACAACTATTACTGTGTACACAGGTATACCACCGGAATTTGGTGAAAAATTGATAAATGGTATAGGACAAACTTTTAATTTTTCCGGATTTACAAGTACAAGTTTAGACAGAAATATAGCATTAAATTTTGGAGAATTATATTCAAACGACAACAACATTTATATTATTACATGTATATGTCCACAACACACCGCTTTGGATATACAAAAAATTTCCCATAATCAGGGTGAATCCGAGCAACTTATTGATCGTGGAGCAAAGTTCAAGGTATTGTCATATGATTCAAATGCGGATGAATATATATACGAAACCGATGCTCGGTTAAAATTGAATGTGCACGAAATAAAAATAAAATTGGTTGGTCAGCAGAAAGATTAAGAAAGTTATTGACTTTAGATAAAATTCTGCCACTATCTTAATCAAGAAAAGGGTGTGATGAATTGATCACACGGAGGTAACGGGTAGGCTTTCCTCCGAAGGACACGAACCGCAATATGTGCCTTCCTCGTTCTTTATATTTCCTCTTATAGCTCAATTGGTTAGAGCGGGTGCTTTATAGGCGCAGGGTTGTGGGTTCAAATCCTACTAGGAGGACCATTTTAAATAGCAATGATTGTTGCTTCATAGCAGTAGTGGGTTTGGGTCCAACCAAATTGAAATGTTGTGAATGCAACAATATCGGCTCTTATGCAAGAGTAGGTAATTGATTAAAAATAAAAGAGTTCGTATTTATACGAACGATAATATACTTATTTATGTGAAATTAAAAACACTTTTATTTGAGGTATTGGCAGATCACGGACTATTGGCAGCTATTATGCTGTCCAATGGAGAAATCTTTACTGGAAAACATCACGCCGAATGTGCCATGAAGATTAACGATAAATATCCAGATTTCAAATTTGATGTAGACGACTTGGGTGATTCCGACGAAAATACGCCGGAAGATGGGTTTTGGGACATCCAGAGAAAGGAATTCATCTCCAGAGAAGAAGCGTTCAAGGTAGTGAATGGTAATGGTGACGAGGACGGCGAGCTTCATGCTGGAGACGTATAATAAATGCAAGGGTAGGTAAGTGGCTAAAACAGGAAGTTTCATAAGCTTTCGCCGAAAGGCTCCGTGAGTTCGAATCTCACCTCTTGCACCATTTATTGTATATTGACACATATGTATTATTGAGTAATATAATCACAATATTAAAAATGAGTGAACTTGATTTATTAAAAATTCTTCCAAAAGAACAATTTACAGAATATAAAGGAAAATGTATACAGGTTCGTGATCTAATAAAGATACTTGAAAAACAGAATGAAAAAAATACTAATAATGGGATTACCCGGCGCAGGAAAAACAACACTGGCAACTGAATTAGCCAAGATGTTGAATGCAGTTCATTTTAACGCTGACGAAATTCGTAAAGAAATCAATAAAGATTTGACGTTTAGTATACAAGATAGAATAGAACAAGCACGTCGTATGAAAGTGTTATGTGATATAGTTGTTAGGTCTGGAAATTATGCTATAGCAGATTTTGTATGTCCAACAAAAGAAGCACAAGATGTATTTATAACAGAAGATACATACGTTGTTTGGGTTGATAGAACAAAAATTGGTAGATATGAAGACACCAACAAACTGTTTCATCCACCAGAAAATTTTGATATGATAGTCAATGAATATGGATCTCCAAAATTTTGGGCTTTGTTGATTGTTGACGAACTGCAAGCACACTAATTGATATATATTATATCTTTTGGGCATATATATTATATGTATTTCTATATAATATATGGCAAAAAAGATCAAAGTTAAACCAACTGATATAATAAATAGTCCTTTGTTTGCTGGAGTGCCGCCAAAATTTGTAAAAAAAGCGGCTACTTTTTGTGAAGTAAAAGAGTATAGTGCTGGTTCATTTATAA
>Ga0209500_10003103_pt1 | contig 11517 bp, 9 predicted proteins | sample S_140212_EF_Meta_FD_187323 | JGI IMG/M metagenome (GOLD analysis project Ga0209500, IMG submission 187323) | Freshwater microbial communities from Lake Simoncouche, Canada to study carbon cycling - S_140212_EF_MetaG (SPAdes) (version 2) | ecosystem: Environmental > Aquatic > Freshwater > Lake ...
TGAAATTGACCCCCTCAGTAAAGGCAAATGACCCCTCCCCATTTATCAGACAACCGAAGTTAGAGTTTCAGGGGTATGACCCCTCCCCATTTATCAGACAACCGAAATTAGAGTTTCAGGGGTATTTTCATGGAATATAATAAATTCTTTTGGTGTTAAATCATTGATTGAGCTGTGTGTGGAAAAAACGCTGAAAACAAACCCCGTTCGTCGCTGAAAACTGACTCCTCTTCGTCGGAACCACTCAAATCCATAAACACCCGACGTGTTCTTGGTTTAACACCCCAGTTAGTACCTATAATTCGCCTTTAATGAGGGGGTCAATTTCAGTCCGACGAAGAGGGGTTTGTTTGTCCGATTATTCCACCTGGATCAATTGCTGCAAATGAACTACTGAAATTAGGGGTTGATCTCAATTTCACAGTGTTCAACACCTCAGTTTTAGCACTTTTTTAGGGGGGGCAATTTGCTCCGCAGTTCAATTTACTCCAACGTAAGGTGGTGAATTTCAGCGTTTTTTTCAGATTTTTCCAATTTATTATTCTTTCCTATTGTAAACTTGCTTTTTTTCGTGCTCCAATAGATTATAAAACACTAATTGAGCGTCATCAAGTCTCTTAATTCTGTTAATAGTTTCATTATCGTTAATGTCTTTTAATATTAAACTATCTCCTTTTATTAAAAAATTAAAGTAATAGACTGTATCGGCTCTGCTTCTAAAGATTGCTGTAGAGTCCGAATTAAATTGTAAAGAAGGATAGTTAATTTGATTCTTTATAATTACCCATCGGCCAACAAGTTTTTTCTGATCAAAATGTTGACCCGGTTTTGTACACTGCAACGTTACAAACAATAATGCAATATAGAACATTTTAAAATACATACTATCAAATTTTATTACCAGCTACTCGTACTTTTACCTAAATTAGATTTACCATTTTTATCAAATGTGAGTTTATCTATACCCAATGCATTGATGTCACCTTGCGTTACTCTTCTCTTTTCCGGATTGAGTGTTCCTCCAGCGCTCCTAGCCTTCGCGTTAGGATTATATTGATACTGAGGATCAACTAATGTTCCCCTTGGATACATAATACCGGGTTGCCCTTCTCCTCTTAAATCTAAATCTTCAGGATGGCCATCTTTTGTGCCTGGCCATAATCCCAAGCTATGTCCAAATTCATGCGCTTCTGTTGTTGACCCTTCTCTACTAATATTATTTAATTGAAACGTTCCTTCATTTCCACCCATAACCATATTTGATACTCCTTCATCAACTTTGTTCTTTACCTCAATGTAATTATTCTTTACATCGTCATTTAATCCTTTCTCAAAGAAGAATGCGGTAGCATCTATTGGACCTTCTGCATTACGATATTCACTAGTAATATCAAACTGAACACTATATTCAACTCCATCAATATTTACTTTACCATTTGCTCCATTCCACAATTTTTGAACATCTGCCGCTGTCTGTTTTGCCAATTCAGGAGTTGCAGCTTCTCCATAGAATATTAAATTTGCACTTATCGTAATCGTTTTAGATTGCTTATTAATTGCTACTTCACCAGATTGACCAGTAAGATCGTTCTTTAAGATCGGATTATTATCCATTGAAACGTACGGAGACTGCCAAGGGTATTTAGCCGCCAATGGGTCAACACTTAAAAATCTCCCCAATCCCCAATCATAAATCCTCATTCCATAATCTTGCGTTTGGGTTTCGTCATCTATTTCCTTCCCATTAAATCCAAACCTATAACCCTCACTTGCATACCCACGGCCATGTATAGGAGCTCCGAAGGGGTAATAATCGGAGATGGAGGTTACTTCTGGTTGGAAGAAGATAGTCGTACTAGAAACTTTATAGATGGGTTTATCAGAGACGGTTACAAGGACGTTTCCGAGGTGATTTGAGAGTTCAAAAGATTTGAGACCCAGTGCCCTTCGCGATGTGCCAACCCCGCCCCAAGTGGGCGTATATACAGCACCCAAATACAAAGTATCTTTACGATTATCTACACCAACACGAGAAGATCCATAGATACTATGTTCTTCGGCCACGTACATGAGTTGGCTGGTTGTATTGGTATATTTCACGTAACGACACATTTCGTTTCCTTGTGCATCACGAAGATAGTAATAAGTGGAGATGACAGCGCCACTGCCTTTGGGCGTTACTTTCTTCCACAGGCGGTTACCAGAGGCGTCATACCCAAACTCCAGATCTGCTTTTGAACTGCCAGAGTTTCGGGTGATTTTCTTCATTTTCCCGTAGACGGTCCATTCAATGCTGGCAATTTCTTCCTGTGCATCTCGTACTAGATTGCCTAGCTCATCGTAACCATAGTTGTTTGCGGTTTCAATGGTAGAGTGTGTGTTGTTAAAGGTGCCTTGATCGTCAATGTCATCAGAATAATTCCCCGCAGAAACCACATCATTTACCTGGTACAACCTATTAGAGACCAAACCATCGGTGATGGTGTGGTAGTTGTAGGTTAATTCATCCAGTGCGGTAGCAGATGTCCCACCGCCATTTCTCTTTTGTGTGAGAATGTTTCCCATGGCATCATAGGTATAGTCTGTGGCGTAGGCTGAGGGGTTTGTGCCGGCACCAGACTGCCACTGGTTGGTGGTGGTGTTGATATTGGTAAACGCGCGGCTGCTAGATAGTCTATTCAACTGATCATATTTATACGCACTACCAAAAGCCTCGGGTGTGATGGTTTGGTTTGCAGCGTAATCACTGGCTTTGGGTAAACAAGTAACCATGTGGGAAATGTTTCCGTTCCATATGTCACTACGGGCAGCCAGTAAATCACTGCCAGCGGTACTGGCCTCAAACTTACTGGCGGTGGTAAAGGTTCCAATGGGGTTGTAATCGCCAGCAAAGTACCCAAGGGTATAGCCAAAGGCATCGTTTGCTACTTTTGCATGGGTGTTACCACTCAGGGATAAATCACCATCGCGGCCTAGGTCACGCACAGCAGACATCGTATTGCTGTTAACGCCCTTAATCCAACCTTGAATGGTATAGGAGTAATCCAACCCTTGAACTTTTAGATCCCCCAATTCAGCGCGAGACAGCGGACCGTGTTTGTAATACTCATAGTTGGCATCCTTATCCCACAGGATGGCATCTTTGCTGGTTTCTACTTGAACAATTCTGTTATCAGCATCATAACTGTAGCGGTGGTGGTATTGGTAATCACACTGCTGCTTATCTCACAAGCATATAATTATCCATGATGTGTTCCATTCATACATCAGTGAATGTTTAAGTTCTAACTGATGTATGAATGGAACACCAAAATTTTTATTCACACTCAATATTATTGCGTTTTAGGGTCCTCATGACCCTAACAGCGTTGGTTCCAAGATGATTTGCCATTTCCCTTAGGGAGGCAGTGGGGTTATTTTTGCGAAAAAGGAGGATTTTTTCTTCTAGTTCCTCCTTGTCTTGTTCCTCTTTCAGATGATTTTTTTCCGTTCCTATGCCGGTAAATTCGAATTTTAGGAAATTCGAAGCCTTAGTCAACTGACATTCAATGACATTTTCGGCATCAAATACAATTTCCACAGCCCGGGATTTCAGCTGTTTAATATACCGGAAGCTTTGCCTTTGATGCAAAAATTAAAGTCCCTTAAAACCAAATATGGACTGTCTATGCTGGTTTTGGCCCACTCCCCCAAAAGATCTTTGTTTAACCCACTCACCCGAAATGACATTGCCGGCAGTAAACATTTGGCAAATTTTGCCGACAGCATTTTTGCCATTGGTGAAAGTGCTCAAGATAAAAGCCTCTTTTGCCGTATCCATGGATTGAGTTCTTAAAAAGGTTAGATTGTCTATAATAATTACCCGTGATCCCGTTTGTTCAACCAACAATTCTAAATTGAGTAGTAGCTGCTCGTTGAAGTCAACGAGCTCAGAGAAATCGGGATTGATTTCAAGTCGAAATAAATTCTCAGAAAACAGATAGTGGTTGCTATAATCCGTAGAATACCGGTTTTCAAATTGCTTGTAACTCAATTCGAAATCTCCATAAATCACCGACTGTGGTTCTGCACGGAAGGGTAGGTAATAGTTGCCCATTCCTCTGGTAATACAGTCGGCAATTTGAACTCCGAGAATTGATTTGCCCACATTGGTATCGGCGGTGAGTATGCAAAGTTCCCCCTCATGCCACAAGGGCCCAAACAGCATATTAGGCATGGGTTGATTCTTTGCAATATCAATCCATTCATTCGCGGGTTTGATCGTTAATAGATTGTCAGAAATCGAGTGTTTATTCCTATCCTGACTACGGGGTCTAGTTCTACAGCCTGTACCATTGGAGTTGACCTTAATATCAATAGGGACGAACTCTTTAAATCCACTCATAATTCATCGGCGTTTATATCAATTCGGGCCATGTGACCGGCAGGCTTTTCTGTTATGTAAATGGTAAATCCCTTGAGATGGGGATCTATTTGTCGCATCTCATCCATACAATTTTCCAATGCTTGCCATAGTTTGGCCTGGGTGATTTGCATACCATTGTAGGCAGCGGTTAAATTTAGAATGAGCGTATTCTGCTTTTCAACATACCCGCGTTTTGCATCGGGTAATACGGCATATTTGCGTAGTTCATCTTGTAATGAATCGATGGTTTCCGACAAAAGCAGGTTTGAATCACGGTAGTTCAGCATATTATCTTCCTCCCAAACGCTTGTGAATTTCTGAAATGGACTCATGCTTTCCCTCTTTTAACCATTCTTCGAGCTTACTCTTCTCGAAATACAATTTTTTCCCTCGTTTGATAAACGGGATTTGACTTTGAGAAGTGTACCCATAAATGGTTGTGACTTTTAGTTTGAGATATTTTGCGGCCCCTTGAAGATCTAAAAACTCATCCTCAGTTGTCTGCTTTACCTCTTTTACTTCGGATAACACCTCTTTTAATGATGCCCGAATCATCCTTTCGAGCTCATCTTTGCTAATTACAATTACGTCGTTCATTTGATTTGCGATTTATTTTATTCGCAAATCTTTTGGTGATTTTTAGGTTTGGGATACCCGTTTGCCCAAAGTTGGGATATCCCAACTTTCGTTACTCTAAGGATTCTTTATCCTTTATTAGCTGTTCAATGGCTTGTGATAATACGGTGTTTTGACCCTGATCCATTTCTTCAAATTGCTTAATGACGGCATCCAGATCAGCGGGATTGAATTGGGTAGTTTTACTCCCAAACAATAATTTGATGTTGCGGTAGTATGAGGTATTGTAAATATTCGCTGCGGTTTTGTTCCCGTCCACTGAGTCACTACCAGACATGAAAGCCATAAATCGGGCGAATTCAGATTTGTTCGACAGAATTCCTTTAACACCACCAGCGTTCAATAGATAATAATAAGCGATGGCTTGTCTTTTTCTGCTGGTTTCAGGAGTTTCAAGATTGCTGTTATCTTCAAATGAAAGTGGCTCGTGGATCTCTGAGGTTTTAGTATTTGTAGGGGTTTGGTAAGCATCTGAATTTTTAGTAAATTGGGAAATGTCCGAATTATTTAAATGTTGAGTGAAGCCATCAATGGCGCGGTACTTTACAATGGCATGGAATAGTTTTTTTCTTGTGGGCTCACCTTTAATCCTAGTTTCTAAATGCCCTAAAGAATCGGATTCGTTGTACAAATAGGTTTCAAAGTACATTGTTGAGAGGATTCTTCTTTTTTCTATTTTACCCTTCGCAGAGAAGAACTGTACCCACTTAGATAAACTAAAATTTATTTTTATTTCTATCACATAAAGGAGTTCTCGATTAGCGTTGTATACCTCTTTGACTTTTGTTAAAGTGGGAATGAAGCCAAAGAGTTTATATCGCTCGATGGTTTTTGCAGATTTGATGATGTTTTCGGATGTCCACGGGCGATGATAGTGCTCTAATATCTTCAATCTCCAGGGTTCTAACGTTTCCATTATTTCGGGCATTGAGTGCCATAGGGAATACGAGGACTCGAATGACTCGAGCGCCTCCGTTAATTTTGGACTGATTTGAAATAGAGAAATTAATTCATACAGCTGCTTTGTATATTGAAATCCTTTATTCTGATCTCTGGATGAACTTGTGCATGTTGATACACAATTTTCTTGCTTAGCGTAAATTCTATTGTAAAGAGCCTGGTACCTTTCCTCGGTAAACTTAGAATAATCATCGTTGTCTTCCATTTGACAAATTTATAAAAGTGAATTGTTTATTGTGTTACCCAAAATACTAGCATCTAATTGAGATGTATAGACTTCAGTCATGGCTTCGCTCTCATGGCCCATTGCATCTTTGATGATGGTAGTGGATACGCCACTTTGCCTTAGGACGTTCGCAAAAGAATGTCGGGCTACATAGGATGTGAGTTTGGTGGAAATACCCATTAACTCACCAATTTCTTTGAGGGCGTCGTTGTACTGTTTTCTTACTTTTTTGATGCGGTAACTTTTGCTTTTTGCACTCTCATGGATTTCATTAAAAATCGGAAAAACGTAGGGAGCCAAAGGGTTGAGGTTGGCCGTGCGATAGTATTTCAATATCTCTATCACTTGAGGCGCGAGCATGATATTGAATTCATCGCCGGTTTTTTGTCGAGTATACACCAGTGTGTCTCCGTGAATATCTGACCATTTAAGGTAGGCGGTGTCAATGAAGTTCATTCCCCAACACAAATAACTAAATCGGAAGTAATTCCAATAATTGTAAAGATGGCTACTGGGCTGCACATCTAGGTTCATAAATTTTAAAATTGTCTCTTTTGGTAATGCCCGTTTTCGAGTTTTTACTCGGCGGAATTTTGCAAAACTGATGCCCTCAAATGGATCATATTCTTTTGAGACAACTCCATCTTTTCTGGCATAGTTGATTAGCGTTTTAAATGTTCGTAGATATAAAAATATGGTGTTTGGGGCCAGATTTCGACCATCGAGGTATTCTTCATAACGCACCAAAAAACTCGGGGTCACTTCACTAAAGTTGAAATCATGTTTGTTTCTAAAATTCATCAAACTGTTTTTCGTGAATTGAAATGCATCTGCATAGCCAATTCGGTTGGCATTTTCCATTCTTAAAATGAATGAATCGAAGAATTTGCCAACGGTTTGACTGGCAGTGGAAGGAGCCCCTTTTATTTTGTTTTTGATTTCATGCGCTGATACTTCCGTACTAGCGGTTTTGATTCCAAAAATCAGTGAACTTGCCTCTGCTCTTTTTATATCAATTAATAAAAGAAGTTCTTTAAAATCGGGGTGACTTTTTTTTGGAAGCCCTGATCGAACATCCCAATTTTTTAATGAGCTTGAAGATCCAATCGATAGATAGGAAGATTTTCGGTCTTTTATCACTCGAATGAGTATTGGATGTTCCCCATTATTGAGGATTTTGCCTTTGAATAATATGACTTTTAGAGATGATGACATGGTATGCTGGTTCAAACATAGTTCAAACATTTTAGCTAAAAAAGCCACAAGGAATACAAAGAAAGCCAAATATGATTTTTGTAAAATGTTGATATTCAATTAAATAATGAAAATATCTAAAAATAACAAAATGTAAAATACCTGTATGGCATGCAAGAGGTCGCCGGTTCGACTCCGGCATTCTCCACCCAGTAAAATCAAGGCCTCAGAGCAATCTGGGGCCTTGCTGTTTTTAGCCGGTTCAAACTTAGTTCAAACATTACATCTAAATTTCAAAATCACCGACCAAAAGGTATCTTCGTCGTATGGTTTTGCGAGGATGGCTCATTGCCTTTGGAATTTTGACGTTGGCTCAAACCTCGCAGGCGCAGCACGATGTCTTTTTTCAAGGCTTTTCGGGGCGGATGGTATCGCACAGCAAGTACAACGCAAGTATGGCCGGGCCTATTCGGGGTTTTCAAGCCGAGGCCAATTGGTATTTGCCTGGGAAGGTTTCAGACTTGGGCCAGAGTAGTCTTTTAAATGAAACGGGTGTAGACCGTTCTAACCGACATCGATTTGTGGGGTTGGGGATCAATGGGTTCGACATGGGCGATCATTATCGCAAAGACAAGTGGCTTGGGGCTCATGATTCGGGAAATCACGCGGCGGGGGGTTATGCCAAAGGCGGACAGGTATATTCGGCATTGATGATTTGGGGAGAGCATTTTACGCTATCGAATCGCTTGAAATTCCGCTATCAGTGGGGGACGGGGTTCTCTTATCACACCCAATATTTTTCAAATTCTGATAATCCGTTGAATTTGGCAATTTCTACCCCGATCAATTTTGCTGGGCAATTGCGGGCGAGTTTTCTGTACGATGTTAGTCCGTCAATTACGCTTTCCTTGGGCGGGAATATTACCCATTTTTCCAATGGTAATTGGCATAAGCCCAATGTTGGATATAATAATTTTCATGGGAATGTGGGTGTTTGGATTCGTCCGTCATCGTATCGAAAAAATCATAAACAAGGGGATGGGAACAACGGGCAGGGGAACGCATTGATTAAAGATCATTGCTATTGGAATACGCCTTACAATTCAGCGCTTGGAAGTAAGTATCAGGTGGGTTTGAGATATGGCAGAAGGATGGAGAGTTTGAAGCAGCCAGGGTATTTTTCTGTCGCGATTTTAGAAATGAATAGGGGTTTTCAATCTGTGAATTCTCGCGGAGTTGCGCAACATGAGTGGCGAGTGGGTTTGAACGCGTTTTACGAGGGTGGTTTTCGATATAGGGACACATTCCAAGGTGGCGACGGTAGGACAATTGGCGTGGGTCCCAGAACTGAGCTTGGGGTCTTTGCGCGACATGTATTCCGCATGGGTAGGCTGGATTTAAATTTGGATTTGGGCGTTTATTTGCATCGTCCATTGCCAGGTAAAACCCAGTTTTATAATTGCTTGGGCTTCCAATATCACATCACAAATCGGTTGATTTTTCAGCAGCGACTGAAGGCGCATTTAAATGTGGCTGATTATTTAGAGTGGGGATTATTATTTACTATCTAATCTTATTTATTGCCTAACTCATTGGTATGTTGAATTTTACCCCCCCCCCCACATTGTCTATTTTTTGTTGGGTATTCGGGTTTTTCAATTGATTCATGATTTGAAACGATTCGTCTCGGCCCATTAGGTGTTCTATCTCAATTCGAGCAACAAATTTATCTGAGCCTTCCATGCCTGTGGTGAAAGAGGTGCGGAAAATATTGGGATGGAGTTCGGAAAGTATCGACAATCGATCGGATACCAATTTTAATCCGATGCCTATGCCTTTGTTGACTTTTTTTCTTTGCTTGGTATACGTATTCTCAATTCTAATTTCAAGGATTTGGTTGTCGGTTGAGTGTATGTAAAGATGTATAGCCGTGGATTTTTCACTTGCCAATACTCCATGTTTGATGGAGTTTTCAATCAATGGTTGCAAGATCATGGGTGGAATTCGCCATGATTTGATATCAAAATTCTTAGGTACGTGGATTTGAAATGGAAATTCAGTATCACTTTCAAAGCGGAGTCGTTCCATATCAATATATTCCTTTAGAAAGGTAACTTCGTCGTGTAAGGAAATCAATTCGCTGTTTGAATTTTCAAGAAATGTTCTGTTCAATTTGGCCAATTTCGCAGTGACTTCAACGGCCTTTTTTTGTTGATTTCCAATGATGAGTGATTGAATTAAGCTCATGCAATTATAAATAAAATGCGGATTGAAGTTGTTTTGTAATGTTTTGAGCTGCAGTGATACAATTCTTCGGTTGAGTGACCCTTTCATTTTCGTCTGGGAATTAAAATAAACGAACAAAAGGACAAAGAAGAATAATACAATCAGCCAGAATGGAAGATCTTTATAAAAAATCAAATTGGACCAAACAAAGTTTGAGGTTGTGGTGGATTGCGATGTAACAGTGAGTTTATACCTCCCCACCGCCATTTCATTAATCCAACGATAACGGTTTCCGGTAAAAAACATGTTTTCAGTTGAGGCATTGTCCATGTTGAGAATGCTAACTTCAAACAGTGATCGGTTGATATCAAAGTAATTGCTCCCCACTGTAACTAGTTGAAAATTCTTGTTTTGATAAATGTTGAGAATCCCTTCTAGCGGGTTTAGGTTGTTGTTGTTGCTGCCGTAATATGGGCGGAATTCCGAAAATGACTTTTTTAATTGGTTGACAAATTGAATGGCATCTCCTCTATCAATAGCGAATTGATTTCCGTTGGTATACAGCCATGAGTTGGTATTCCATTGACCCAAATATTGTTGCTGTAGTAATTCGATTTGCTTGCCGTTGTGAAAAAATTTGACAGTGAAAATGTAATCTCCGGTAAACAGATGAAATCCGATATTGGATCCCGTAATTTTTAAAATTTTAATATCAAGAAATGGGAAAGTGAGGTTGATGCTCCCAATATATTTCATCGAGAAATTATTGAAATTAATTTGATACAATTCTATGTCGTTTCCGTTTTGAACGAGCAATTGCTCACCAGAGACTTGAAACTGTAAAGTGTATTGATTGAAGGGTTTTTTGCAGGTGATTTCGTGGTATTTCTCTGATGAATCGATGATGGCAAACCCTTTTCCGATTTTGTGGAATATTAGGCGGTTGTTTTGCGAAACCACGGCATCTGAAATTGCATCGATTTCAGTTTTGCGCGGCAATTTGTCTTTGCTAGGCTTGAAAATGCAAATTTTATCGTAGGGTTCAAAGAAGTAAATGGTCTGTCCATTGGCCGTCATCCATTGGTATAGATGCGTTCTGATACTCTGTGTAATTTGATTGTTTACAGGATTGTAAATCCACAAATAATCGGCACCGCATAGGTATAATTTCTTATTGATTTCCAATACGCTCCGGATACGATCATTAATGAGATGTGATTTCCAATTTTGAATACTAGATTTGGCCTGAATTTTAACGTCGTTATCGTATACCCCGACTAAGTAGTTTTCGGTGGCGAATTTCTTTTCAAAGCGCAATTCTGCTGAAAAAAAGCGCTTGGGTTGGGTTAGTAATAAAACGCCTCGGTTTTCGGTACATAGCCATAGGGCATCTTTGAAACGACTTGGGGTGATGGACCAAATCGGATTTTGATGGGGTGGTGAATATGTGTGAATTGCGGGGTTGTGGACGTGTAAATAACCATCGTCGAAGTCGTTTGTATTGGTAACGGCACCATAAACGATTCCGTTGTGGACTCTAAAATCCCAAAAGGCCCACGATTCATTGTGTTTTCGCGGCATTTCATATTTTTGAAAATGGTAGGCGCTATCCATTACCATGTAATAATTTTCACTGCCTAGAAACACTTTATTTTCGTGGACAAATGAAACCAAATTGGCAAAATCGTAAGTATTGATTTTTCTGCCCATCTTTTGTAAAGAATGCGATAGGTCGGCCCAAGAATAATCGGCTTGTTGTTCATAAATGATGCGTTCGGGATACGACAATACATGAAGTTTTTGATTGAAATAAAAAACATCCATCGGCATATTTCCGGGCAGCATCCATGATTTGGTATCGAATACATTA
>Ga0209500_10003105_pt1 | contig 11516 bp, 9 predicted proteins | sample S_140212_EF_Meta_FD_187323 | JGI IMG/M metagenome (GOLD analysis project Ga0209500, IMG submission 187323) | Freshwater microbial communities from Lake Simoncouche, Canada to study carbon cycling - S_140212_EF_MetaG (SPAdes) (version 2) | ecosystem: Environmental > Aquatic > Freshwater > Lake ...
GATGAGCACCTGTCCAATCATGCTGGCGGCGAGGCCGCGGCGGATGATCTCGTCGAACTCCTCGCGGTTGTAGGCGATGCCTCCGCCAGTGCCGCCGAGGGTGAACGCGGGACGAATGATGGCGGGAAGGCCGATTTCCTGCAGGAATTCGCGGGCAGCTTCAATGTTGGTGACGGTCTTGGCGTTGGGCTGACGAAGGCCGAGCGCCTGAACGATCTTGCGGAACTCTTCGCGATCCTCGGCGCGGTGAATCACGCGGCGGTCGGCGCCGATCATTTCAACGCCATGCTTCTGCAGGATTCCGTCGTCAAAAAGCTTGCACGCGCAATTCAGCGCGGTTTGGCCGCCGAGGGTGGGAAGCAGCGCATCGATCGGGGTGCCGAGGGCCTTCTCCCTTTCGATGATCTTCTCGACGGCTTCGACGGTGATCGGCTCGATGTAGGTTCGGTCGCTGAACGCGGGATCGGTCATGATCGTCGCGGGATTCGAGTTCACCAGCACCACGCGGTAGCCCTCCTCGCGCAGGCTCTTGCAGGCTTGCGTGCCGGAGTAATCGAACTCGCAACCCTGTCCAATGACGATGGGGCCGGAACCGATGATGAGGATCGTGTGGATGTCGTCGCGGCGAGGCATAGCGTCGTCGGTCGTTGAGACCGCCCTGATCAGAGGGTTGGCGTGAAGGATGGCGGGGCTGCTGAACTGTCGGACTATCCCGCGCGAGGGCGGGCGGCGCAAAATCCGTACGAGTGTACACGAAGCGCGTGCCAATCGGTCGGCGACGATCGCTGTTGACAGGTTGACGATCGGTGGCGACCGTGTCGCGTTCATGCCCTCGCCAACTTTCAAATTCCTCCACGAAGCGACCTCGCTCACGCTGGCGGAATCGACGGTCGGACCCGCCGTTGCGTCGCTGCTCATGCTCGGGCTGCTGTTCGCAGTGCCGATCGGCCTGTACATCGGTTTCCGCGTGATCGGCAACCGCGCGTATCAAGGCGATTCGCTGATCGGATGGGCGCGCTTGGTATCCCTGCCCTATCTGCGTTATTTCCAGCGCTTCTCCGTCGAGGGCCGCAGCATCGTTCCCAAAACCGTCGGGCCAAACGGGCTGATCGTCGTGGCAAACCATTGCGCGGGTCTTGATCCGGTTTCGTTGCAATCGGTCATGCGCCATCCGATTCGCTTTCTGATGAGCGCGGAAATGATGGTGCCTGAGATGGTCTGGGTCTGGCGGAGGATGCGGGTGATCCCGGTTTGCTTCGATGGACGCGACGCGATCGCGCTGAAAGGTGCGATTGCACACATCACTTCTGGCGGAACGCTCGGGATCTTTCCCGAAGGCACCATCGAGCGACCTGAGCGACAGCTTCGGCCGTTTTCCCCTGGCCTGCGGCTGATTCTCTCGAGGACCCAGGCGCCAGTGCTGGTGATCGCGCTTGATCCCGGCCTCTCCGCCGATACCGCCTACGCGGCGCTGTTCAAGCCGACCCGCGGCAAATTGCGTGTTCTCGCGCTGATCGAGCCTGGACCCGACGGACATGCGCGCGACACCGCGCAACAGATCTTCGAGCTGCTCAAGCGCGAGACGGGATGGCCGGTGAATGATGCGCCGAGCGACGCAGTCGATCCAAGCACCGTCGAGAGAAATCTGAAGACCCTTGCGGAGTACGGCTGATTCATGCGTTTGCGCCGTAGGATGCGCCGCGCATGATCTCGCGAATCGAAGGTGTTCTAGAAGATGTCGTCGACGGTGTCGCGGAAGTTCGCGTCGCCGGGAGCGGTCTCGTGTACGAGGTGTTGGTGCCAGCCTGCGATGCGGGTGATTTGATGATGCGCCAAGGCAAGGAGATTGCCTTTGTAACGCTGCATTACCTCGAATCGCAGGGTCAAGGCTCGCATTTCGTGCCGCGGCTCATCGGGTTTAGCTCGCGCGAGCAACGCGATTTCTTTGAGCTGCTGACCACGGTCAAGGGCATCGGCAACCGCAAAGCGCTGCGCGCGATGCAGGTTTCGCACGGGCGCATGGCCGAAGCGATCGCGGCAGGCGATGCCAAATTTCTCTCCACGCTGCCGGAAATCGGCAAGCGGACAGCGGAGAGCACCATCGTGGAACTCAAGGGAAAGCTCGACCCATTTCTGAAGGACCCGTCGGCGACCCGGCGCGCGCTCGAGCGCTCGGCCGTTGTTGCGGTGACCGCGGTGGCGACTGGACCGGCGGCCGATGCAGAGGATGTGCTAGTGGCGCTTGGTGAGCAACGCGCGCAAGCACGGGCGAAAGTTGAGCGCGTGATGGCTGCCTCGGTGGGCGAGTCGATTGGCGCGGATGAAATCGTGACGCGCGCGCTGCGGACGCGCGGCGTGCAATAGGCAGCGAAGCGAGATTCCATCAGGACTTCAACAGCAGGTGCATCGGAACGAATTCGGGAGACGCAGAGATGATCGACGCAAGCGCGCACAGATATGCCAGCATCATTGCGGGCGGCTCAGGCACGAGGCTTTGGCCGTATTCACGCAAGGCGCGGCCGAAGCAGTTGCTGCCGGTGGCGGGCGGAATGTCGCTACTCGAGCACGCGTGGCATCGCGTCGAAGGTCTTGTTCCGACGGAGCGTCGCGTTGTGTGCGGCGCCGACGGATTCCGCGCGGTGATCCGCGATGCGTTGCCAGGACTACGAGATGAGAACTTTCTTGGCGAGCCCGTGGGCCGTGACACGCTCAACGCGGTCGGGCTGATCGCGTTCGTGCTTGCGGCGCGCGATCCGCTCGCGAATTTTTGCGTCCTAACCGCCGACCACTTGATTGATCCAGCCGATGCATTACGCGCGCGGATTTCCGAGGGGTTTCGTGTGGTCGAAGCCGATCGGTCGCGGCTGGTGACCTTCGGAATCAAGCCCACTCATGCGGCGACGGGCTATGGATACATCGAGCGCGGCGACTCGATCGTTGGATTCAAAGATGCGTTTCGCGCGAAGCGATTCGTCGAGAAGCCGGATCTCGCGCGCGCGAAGGAATATCTCGCCGCTGGGACTTTCGCTTGGAATTCAGGAATGTTCGTGCTGAATGCCGCGACGGTGTGCGATGCAATCAGCCGGTTCAAGCCGGATTGCGCGCGCGGCCTCGCTGAGATCGCGCGCGCGTACGACACGCCGATGCGCGATGAAACTCTGGCGCGCGTGTACCCGACGCTTCCCAAAACCAGTATCGACTATGGCGTGATGGAACCTGCAAGCCGCGATGCGACACTCACCGTGTGCACGCTGCCGATGGAACTCTCTTGGCTCGATGTTGGAAGCTGGACGAGCTACGCCGAAACGATCGCGGTGGATGACGGCGGAAACCGATCGAATGCGCATTGGGTTGACGCGGGATCGCGCAATATGCTCGTTGTTTCGGACGATCCAGCGCATGTCATTGCCACGGTGGGATGCGAGGATCTCGTGATCGTGCACACCAAGGACGCCACGCTGGTTTGTCCGCGTGCGTCGGCGGAGCGCGTGAAGGAAGTCGCTGAGCGCGTGCCGGAGGCGTGGCGCTAACGCCAACCGCTGATGCGATATCTCGCCATTGATCTCGGTGATAAACGAACTGGCTTCGCAGCCGGCGATGATGTCATTGGCCTTGTGCAGCCGCTGTTCGTCGCCGAGGCGGCCACCCGCGCGATGCAGCTCAAGGCGTCGATGAAGGCGATCGACGAATACGGTCCTGATCGCGTTGTGCTGGGAATGCCCTTCAATATGGATGGAACTGAGGGGCCGCGCGCCAAGTTGGTGCGCGCATTCGCGACCGAACTTGAGGCTGCCATCAAGGCGGCGCTCGGCGCGTACACGCGAGTGAGAATTGAGTTTCAGGATGAGAGACTGTCGAGTTTCGCTGCAGAGGAAAAGCTCAATCGCACGGGTCGAACGCATGGAGAGAAGAAGGCGTTGCGCGATGCGCTAGCCGCGTGCGCGATACTTGAAGACTTTTTACAGGCGCAGCGTCGTGCGGCGGGCGGCGACCAATGATTGCAGACGAGACATCGCGAGCATCGCGCGAGGGCTTTGTGAAACTCACGCAAGAGCAGCGCGCCGTGGTGGAGGCCCCGGGCGACGCGCATTTGACCGTGTTGGCTGTGGCTGGCAGCGGTAAGACGACGACGATGGTGCATCGACTTGCCGAGCTTGCTCTGCGCGGAGTAAAGCCAGCGCACATGCGCGCGGTGATGTTTAACAAGGCTGCGCAGAAGGCGTTTGAATCGCGGTTGGCCGCCACTGGAATCGACATCCGCGAGCTGCGTGTGCAAACTTGGCACGCGCTCGGATTCGGCATCGTGCGCCACCTTGAGTCGGTGGGCGCGGTGGCGCGCATGACGCTCATCACGGATGGCGGCGAGATCCTGCGCATCGTGGGCGACTGCATCCGCGAGGAATTCGCCGAGCGCAACGAGCATCCCGACGAGGAAGATGGACGCGACACCGAGAGTTGCCTCGAGGCGATCCGTGAGTGGAAGTCCATGTTGGTTGCGCCGAAACGCGCGGGGCATGCGACGGATGAGTTTCTGGCGGCGGTGTACGGGCGCTTTGAAAAACGAAGGAAATCGCAGGGATTTCGCACCTTTGACGATCTCATTGCCGATGCGGTGTCGGCACTTTCCGAAAGTGACAGCCGTCACGGACTTGCCGACCGATTCGAGCATCTCGTGCTCGATGAGTTTCAGGATGTCGATCACGCGCAGTTCCGTCTGCTCGAACTTCTCGCGGGAACGCGCGCGCGTGTGACGGTTGTTGGCGATGACGACCAGACGATTCACGAGTGGCGCGGGGCGCGCAGCGCGTTTATTCGCGGTGAATTCGCCAAGCGCATCACTACCCACCGCCATCTCGCCTTCACGCTGTCGACTTCGTTTCGCTTCGGCCCCGCGCTGGCCGAAGCCGCCGAGCGTGCGATCGCGCCCGGACAAGGGCGGGTCGCCAAGCGCATCATTGCCTCTGATCCCGAGCAGGATTCGCAGCTGGTCGTGGTGACCGAGAGCGGCGATACACCCGCGGCACTCGATCCACTGGTGATGAAGTTGCGCGAACTGCTTGACGACGCAACGCCGGCGCGCGACATCGTTGTGCTCGGTCGTTCGTGGGCGCAATTACTCGCGATGGAGTGGCGCATGCTCGCCGCGCGCATCCCGTTTGCGATGGATGAACACGCTGCATTCGCTGGCGATCCGTCGCTTTCGCTGTTGCTGCACTATGTGCGCGCGGCGCAGGGCGTGCGCATGCCCATCAACGACGATCTCGCCAAGACGATTCTTCGCATCGTCAACCGACCGTTCCGCGGCGTTTCTCGGCAGGGAATCGAGCGACTGGTGCGCGATGCGCAGCGCGAACATCTCTCCATCGCCGACATTTGCTTTGGTGAAGACCTGCACAAGATCGCGGGCTTTCACGGCGGCGCCCGCATCGAACTCAAGGCGCTCGGCGGCGTGCTGCTGAAGGCGATGCGCCGCGATGGCGGTGATACGGGTGCGGCCGACGCGATTCGGATCCTTCGCAACGAGATCGATTTCAAGGAGGCGCTCTCGGCCCATCGCAGCGAGGCGAGCGTGGCGGAATGCCTGCGCGCGTTCGAGGTTCTTGAAGACTTCGCGCGCGCGAGCCGTTGCCGACTCGCCGAACTCGAGGCGCAACTTGCGTCGGTCGATCCATCGCAGGGCGAGCCGAAGGAACGCTGCATCCGCGTGACGACGATTCATCGGGTCAAGGGACTCGAATGGGACTTCGTGTTTATTCCCGAGTGCGACGAAGGCTGGATGCCGCTGCCGGGCGACGAGGTGAGCGGATGCTTTGACAAAGAGTCGACACAGGCCACGCTCGGCCGCAGCCCTGCGATCGAAAGTGAACGGCGGCTGTTCTATGTAGGAATCACCCGCGCGCGCACGACGTGCTTCGTGAGCTGCGGCAACGAGGAAGAGCGGTCGCGGTTCTTGCGCGATGCGTTGATGGCGCCCGCCAAGACGCAGAAACCTGCGCGCGCAAAGCATTAGTCGTGATCACGGGGTGCGCACGCGGCAAGCGCAGATCGCCGCTCACACCGGCCATCGCGCAGACTCAGAGTCGAGATACCAGCGAAGTTCCCCGCCAAGCGGCGCGATGCCCTTGATTGGGATGTCACGCGGCGTGTCGATGCCATTGACGATCCGATGGATCATCGGCGCTTTCTTTGGTCCAACCACGAGCGCGCCCACGAAGCGCGCGCTGTTGATGAGCGTGTAGGTCATCGTCACGCGGTCGGGAGGCGTGACGGCGGGGCCGCGATTGAAGATGGCAAAGCGATTCTGCACATCGAGCGCTGGCGAATGTGGAAAGAGGCTTGCGGTATGGCCGTCGTCGCCCATGCCCAGCAGCACGAAGTCAAGACGATCGTGGCCCTTCTCGCGCCAACCGAGGACCTCGCGCAACTCGGCTTCGTATCGGGTGTCGGCGTCGTCGTCGTAGGCGTGAATCGGATGCATCTGCGACTTCGGGATGTCCGAGTGATCGCCGATGATCTCGCGAATCTGCCCATAGTTCGACTTCTCGTGGTCGAAGGGAACGCAGCGCTCGTCGACGATCCAGAGATGAGTGCGGCGCCACGGCATTTCGCGGTACGCGGGGTCGATCATCATGCGCTCGTACAGCGGCATCGGCGTCGAGCCGCCAGAGAGCGCGAGGTGAAAATCTCCGAACGCGCGCACGCACGCTTTCGCCTGACTGAGGATGTCGAGGCCGATGGCGTCGAGCGCCTGATCGGCGTCCTCGGATAGAACCACATGGCCCGGAAGCCGCGGAGCTTCTGGCGTGTCATCGATGATTTCGTAGGTCTCGCCGTCGGACATGGGGCGCAGAGTAACCGACACGCGCGCCTGGATAAACCTTGGAAATCAGCGGGCGTTACGGCTCGTTGCGCCACACGCGACCATCGCGCGCCAGAAGGTCGTCGGCGGATTTTGGCCCCCAGGAACCACAGGCGTAGTTGCCGTGAATTCCCGCGCGCGCCCGTGCGGAGCGCTCATCAAGAAACGGCATGACCGCGTTCCATGCGCCCTCGACTTCAATGCGGTGCTTGAACAGCGTTTGATCACCGCGCATTGCATCGACAATGAGCGGGCCATACGCCTCGACCGGATCGGTCTTGAAGCGATCGGCGTAGTCGAGCTGCATGTCGACATTGGCTCCGTGCAAGCCAAATCCAGGCACCTTGACATCGAAGCGCAAGTTGAAGCGCTCCTTGGGTGCGATTTCGATGACGAGTCGATTGGGCGATTCGCCCGTGAATCCAGGCAGTTTTCGAAACAGGTTTGCCGCCGGCGGCTTGAACTGCACGACAACCTCGGTGCGCTTGGCCGCAAGTTTCTTGCCCGAGCGAATGTAGAACGGCGTGCCCGCCCAGCGCCAATTATCGAAATGCACCTTGATAGCGGCGAAGGTTTCGGTGGTCGATGTTGGCGACACGCCCGCGAGTTCGTTGTACGCGCCTTCGACGCCGTCACCAGCGAACTGGCCAAGCGCGCAGTGGGCGGCGACCTCGTCAGCGGTGGGAATCGAGATCGAATCGATGATCTTGATCTTCTCGGCGCGCACATTTTCTGGGGTGTACAAGCTCGGCGGCTCCATCGCCACGAACGCGAGGATCTGAAAAAGGTGCGACTGAATCATGTCGCGAATGGCGCCGGTCTGGTCATAGAACGCCGTGCGCTGACCAACCGAAACCGTCTCCGCCGCGGTGATTTGCACATGATCGATGTACTGCCAGTTCCACAGCGGTTCGAAAATCGTGTTGGCGAAGCGCAGCACGAGCATCGATTGCACAAGTTCCTTGCCGAGATAGTGATCGATTCGATAGATCGACTCCTCCTCGAACGCGCGACCGAGCGCGCGATTCAAACTTGCCGCGCTCACCGCGTCGTGGCCAAACGGCTTCTCGACGATGATGCGCTGCCAGCTCTTGGCGGACTGGTCGACCGAACACCAGCGCTTGCCCTCGACGACAAGTCCGGCAGCGTCGATTTGCTCGACGATTGGCTCGTAGAGATTCTCGGCGACCGACATAAAAAACAGCAGGTTTCCCCGCGTTCCCTTGGCTTCCGCTATTTCGCAAAGCCGCACATCGAGCGCGGGATAGCAGTCAGGCTTGGCGGCGTCGCCGGCGAAATAATGCAACCGCTGCGCAAACTCGACCCACTTGCTCGCGTCGAAGTTGGCGACCTGCTTGGCAACCCACAACTGCACTTCGTCGCGCCACTGATCGTCGGATTTCTGCGTGCGTGACACACCGAGAATCACCGTGGATGGATGCAGCTGTCCCATGACATGCATCTCGTACATCGACGGAATCAACTTGCGCGAGGCGAGGTCGCCTGAGGCGCCAAAGATGACAAGGATACATGGGTCGTTCAGCGGCATGGCGCAAGCGTACCTTGGGATTTGCGGGATATCAGCGGTCAAAACGCGGGTGGAACTTAGCGACTATTTCCCGCAGCCGCGACTTCTCGACATGGGTGTAGATCTGCGTGGTGACGACGCTGGAGTGACCGAGGAACTCCTGCACCGTGCGCAGATCGCAGCCGCCCCGAAGCAGATCGGTGGCGAAACTGTGGCGCAAGACATGCGGGTGCACATCATGCAACCCCGCGATAGTGGCGTACTTCTTCACGAGGCCCCAGATGGCAACGCGCTCGAGCGGCTTGCCGCGGATAGAGACAAACAGGCGATGGTCGGCCTGCGCCTCGTTGGCCTTGACGATGTCGGCGCGCTGCGTGTCCAGCCATCGCGTCAAGGCCTGCGCCGCCGGCATACCCACGGGAACGATGCGCTGTTTGTTGCCCTTTCCGATCACGGAAAGCGACGCGATGACTGGGTACCACTCGTTGACGCGCACCGAGCCGACCTCGCTCGCGCGCAACCCTGCCGCGTACATCAACTCAAGAATGGCGCGGTCGCGGATCCAAAGATCGCCGTGATCGGGGCCGGGGGCCTCGATGAGCTTGCGCATCTGACCGGGCGAAATGACATTGGGAATCTTGCGCCACTTGGTCGGACGCTCGAGGAGGCGCGCTGGATTCTCGGGGATTTCCCTGTTCGCATGCAGGAAACGGAAAAAGACGCGCACGGTCGAGATGTGTCGCACCGTGCTGGCGGGGTCGAGATTTCGGTTGAGCTTGCTGGAAAGGAAGCGGACATGCTCGGAGAGGTGCTCGGGGGTGACATCGCGCGGACTGGCGACGCCGCGCGCGAGCAGGTCGCCGACGAGGTCGTCGAGGTCGCGGCCGTAAGTGGCGATGGTGAGGGGCGCCAAGCCGCACTCGATGCGGATGTAGGCCATGAAGTTGCGCAACGCGATGGTGAAACCCGGCGTCTGCGCGGCGGTGCCCTGCGGCGCCATCGGGGTGCGTTCGGGCTCACTGGGAGGCTGGGTCGCGAGAAACTTCATCAAGGCGCGGGCGCAAATTGCCCCACAGGATCGGCATTCCCCGCCGTCGAAGGCGAGAAGTGGCGGAGGCGGGCGTGGCATGGCCCTTGCTTGCTGTGATCCCGAAGCGTTGGGCCGGAGGCCGAACGCAGAACTTCTCGGCAAGGAGTGCCGCATGCAGAACTCAGCTGAAACAGCCAAAAAACTGACGCTTCGGGTCTTTCCTCGGGTCCTGTCTGCGTGGAATTCCTCCGCGCAAGAATTGCCGATCCTGACCTTGGTGGGCGCAGCGATTGCGCGCTCGGCCCGCCCTGTTGCCAACCACGGCCGCGCCCCTTTATCGCAGAGCCCGTCGTCGGAAACTCGCCTCGCGCACCTCGTTCATGCTGGCCACGCGACTCGCAGCGAGCAGGACGCCCTCTTTGCGGACCTGAACCCTGACGAAGGCCGAATCGTGGCCGCGTCCTCTCGGCCCGCCGGCTCACTTTGGCGCTTCCACGCCGCCCCGACCCCCGCTGGCGCGCGCATTGCTTGCAACTCTGTCGGAGCGCACGCATGAACTACGGTTTCTACCTCTCAACCGCCAGCGCCATCACCGGCATGCGTCGGCTCGACACCGTCGCGAACAACCTCGCCAACTCGACGACCGTCGGGTTCAAGGCGGATGTGCTCTCGATGAGCGCGCGGCTGCCGGAGAACATTGAGAACGGCGGCATGTACAGCGACACCAACGCGGCACTCGACGCCCTTGGCGGTGGCACGCTCTTCAATCCGACCCAAATTGACCTTTCCCAGGGAACCCTGCGAAAGACGGGCAATCCGCTCGATGTCGCGCTCGAAGGTGACGGCTTCTTCATGCTGGAATCGCCGCAGTCGGGCGCGGGTGCGAACAAGGGCGCCGCCGCCAACGACAAGCTTCTGGCCCGCGCTGGTGCCTTCAGTCGCGACAGCCGCGGCCGCTTGGTGCTCGCCAATAGTGGCGTGGCCGTGCTTGGAACCAACGGCAAGCCGATCGTGATTCCCGCCGACGCCGCCAAAGTGCGCATCGATGCGCGCGGCAACATCTTCAACGACACCGATTCCATCGGGCAGCTTGCCGTCGTAATGCCAACCGACATCGCCAATCTCCGCAAGGAGGGACGCGATGCGCTGCGCCTCATCGGCGGACGCACGAAGGACGCGCCCACTGAAACACTGGTGCGACAGGAACACCTCGAGGAGAGCACGGTCGATTCGGTCGCCGCCCTCGCTGAGCTGGTGAAAGTCTCGCGTGGCATCGAGTTTTCCACCCGCCTCATGCAGACGCAAGACCAAATGACTGGCCGCCTGATCGACACCTTCGGACGCTTCAGCTGATTGGAGAGGAACCCACCATGAGCTACATCGCCCTCAATACCGCGGCCACAGGACTTTCGGCGCTTTCAACAAGCCTCGATGTCACCGCCAACAATCTCGCCAACGCCAACACCACCGGTTTCAAGAGCTCGCGCGTGAACTTCGAAGACCTCTTCTATCAAGAGTTCGCGCAACCCGGAGCTCCGAGCAGTTCGACGCTGCAGCGGCCAACGGGGCTGTATGTCGGTCTCGGCACTGATGTGTCGGGCACGCAACTCAACTTCTCGCAAGGCGCGACGCAGGTCACCGATCTTCCGCTCGACATGATGATCGAAGGCGACGGGTTTTTCGAGGTTGAGATTCCGGACGACATCGCGCAGGGACAGGGATTCACCCGCGCGGGCAACTTTGCGCTGAACGCTGACGGCGAGATCGTCATGGCGAATTCGCCTGGATTTAGGCTGCATTCGGATGTCACGATTCCATCCGATGCATCGCAGATCGCCGTCGCGCTTGATGGAACGGTCACGGGAATGCTGCCGGGCGGAACGGCGCCGACGGAGTTCGGCACCATCATGCTGACGCGCTTCATCAATCCGGCCGGGCTGCAGACCCGCGGCAACAATGTTTACACCAAGACCGAAGCGAGCGGAGAACCGCTCACAACCGATGCGGGGCAGGAGGGCGCTGGCCTCATCCGTCAGGGCGCGCTCGAAGCATCGAATGTGGATCCTGTGACCGAACTGGTCACACTGATCAAGACGCAG
>Ga0209500_10003107_pt1 | contig 11516 bp, 12 predicted proteins | sample S_140212_EF_Meta_FD_187323 | JGI IMG/M metagenome (GOLD analysis project Ga0209500, IMG submission 187323) | Freshwater microbial communities from Lake Simoncouche, Canada to study carbon cycling - S_140212_EF_MetaG (SPAdes) (version 2) | ecosystem: Environmental > Aquatic > Freshwater > Lake ...
GTTATCAACCTGAACTTGTGAGCTGTTGAAGTTCAAATAATTTGGGGAGGTGCTCATGACCTTCAGTGAGCCATCTACCTCCAAAGAACCACCAATAGTAGCCAAGCTGCCGTTATCTGAAATGATTGAATCGACAATATTGTAAGTTGAGCTGAATTTTGCTAGCTTATTGGCGGTACCACCTGTAGTGCCTACGCTGCCAGAAACACCGGCACAGTTGCCTGCCGAAGTACAAATATCGTAAGTGCCTAGTGCTGCACTACGATCAAAATTATAAGTAACAGCTCCAGTGGCGATACCGCTAAAACCTACAGAGGTTAGAAAAGTATCAGCACCAGTGGCAGTTAATTTTGTAGAAGCATTACCCTGTAATGTAAGGGCTTGCCCAGTCGATCCAATAGTTAATGCTCCTGTAGGAGTAATGGTGTTTGTCGATACTGTGCCGGCTGATAAGTTAGTAATATTGACTTTGGAGTTGGTGCTGTCTACCGATAGGATGTCGACTGCTCCGGCATTTTTTACACTAAATGCACTCGTAGAATTTGAATTGTTTTGAAACACTTGGCTATTGCCAGTAAAGGTTTGGTTATCTAGGCCTAGCTTGGCTACGCCAGTGAGCTGAGTACCATCGCCATAGATAGCGCCAGCAAATGTGGCGCCGCCTGCTGTGTTGAAGGTTAGCCTAGTAACTCCATTGGTGCGCAAGCTGAGGTTGAAGTTGTCGTTGGTACCGACAGACATCGCCGCGCCAAAGCTGTTGCCACCGTTGTTCACACAAGTAGGGCAAGAGCCAGATGGCTGCCAAGTGAGATTACCGCTGCCGTCGTTAGATAGTGAGCCGGCGGCTTGCGACCCGGGCATATTGTATGTCAGAGAGTTGATAGTGAGGGTGCCCGGTAGCACTACTGCTCCGGTAAAGTTGGTGCTGCCAGTGAAGTTGCTGCTACCGGTAAAGTTGGTGCTGCCGCCAAAGCTGTTGGAGCCCGTAAAAGCTTGATTGGCGTCAAGTAAGGCAACATTGGGGCTGAGGCGAGCATCATTGAGGGTTCCAGAAGTGATGTTGGTGGCGTTGAGGTTAGATAGGTCGGCTCCACCACCGCTGAAGCTATTGGCAGTGACATTGTTGGTGATGTTGGCATCGCCATTGACCTGCAGTAATCCTACCCCCTGAAGGGTGGTGCTAGTGGGGGCAAGGCCACCCAAATCGACATTGGTGGGGGCAATGGAGTTAGATACTCGGCTTTTTTGAACCTTTTGGTAGCTGGCTTGGTAGCTGCGGTAGGTAAAAAAGAGAGCTACAGAGGCTAGGAGCAATAGCCCCATAACCGAGAGTAGGCCAAAGAGCTTGCTGTGGCGACCCTTGAGGTGGGCTGGCTTGACTGGCTTGGCGTCAGCGGCGCCTGATTCGGTCGATTTTTGTGGTCCAGCTTGATTGCCAGGCTGCGCAAAAGTAGCCTCCGAAATAATCGGGGCGGACTCAACCTGACCCGACATAAGGTTAGAGCGAATACTCTTGGGTGGCTGTTGGGCAACATCAAGAGGGCTCTCAACAGGTTGGGCGGCTTGAGAGTTGGTCGGTTTTGGTTGTGGGGTTGGTTTATCTGGCAATGGTGTAGATTATTTATTAATTGCTAGGACAGTCCTTGCAATTAATGGATTATTTATTTTTTCCCTCGGCTATTTGTGATTTTAATAGCCGCCAAAAGCACACAATATGCCTTGATATAATTGTAGTGCTTTTAACAGATAAGCACAAGGGTATTTTAAGCCACAAAAACAGCCCCAAAATAGCCTCATTTAAGTACGACCCGAGAAAGTCTGATTTTGATGTAAATTAATACAAAAAAAGCTGCTGAATAAATTACAGCCAGGCTCTAAATAAAAAATATTGGTAATTGCCTAGCTAGATATTGGCAAATAGCCAAACTTGATCTTTGTTGACCTGGATAATTCCCTTTTGCATCGGAAATTCTTTTTTGCCAGAGGTTGTTTGGACGACCACGGTGCAGGGCAATAGAATAGTCAAAAAATCTTCGTGCTTGGCCAAGATGTCGAAGGGGCCGGTGGCGTTTTCGGCACTCAGAGCCAGAGCTGGCCCCTCGAAATAGGTATTGAACGGCGAGTATATTTTGAGCGGAAAAGTTTCATGTAGCTTCATTGTGGAAAGTTAGTCCTAGGGTTAAGGCTAAGCACCATTGACGATACCATCTATTTTATCGAGCATCGCTTGGCGTGGCACATATTCGCCAGGCACGCCAGTGCGTTTTTCCATAACTGCCATCGATTGGCTGAAGTAAGCGATTAGCTCCTGAGCGCGCTTGAAATAATTTTGGTCTATTAGCGATAGTTCGCCCTGGCCAATAATTGCTACTATGCCCTCGAGGGACTTGTGTTTTTGGAGAATTTTCTGAACTTCTAGTACCAATGAGGCGTGCTGTTTGCCAACAATTTCGGGTATCAAAAGCGACGAGTTGGTAGCCAACAAATCAACCGCCGGGCGGATGCCTTGCTCAAAAGCTTCGCGGCTCAAAACAATAACACTATCGAGTTGCTTGTTGATTTCGACCACCGCCGGATCGCTCAGGTCGTCGGCCGGCACAAAGATATTTTGGACCGATGTAATAGAGCCTTTGTCGGAAGAAGACAGGTTTTGCTGGAATCGGCTGATGTCGGTAAAGAGGGTCGGCTGATAGCCACCTTCTGAGCTCGACTCCTCGAGCATTGTCGAGAGCTCATTGCCAGCCTGTAAAAAACGGTAAACATTATCGACAAATAGTAGTACATCTTTTTTGGTATTATCGCGCATGTATCGGGCTACAGTGGCCGCGCTACGACCCACCAAAAACCTCAAAGCGGCAGAGTCGTTCATTTGCCCTAGGTACATAATGGTGTTTTTCATTGTGTTGTTTTCGTCGAGTGTTTGCTTGAGCTCGTAGGCCTCACGAATACGCTCACCGACGCCAACAAACATCGATATTTCTTTGCCGCTCTTGGCGACATTGTGCATCATTTCGGTAATTAGGATTGTTTTACCTACTCCGGCACCTCCGATAATACCGACCTTGCGACCCTTGACGAAGGGAGCAAAAAAGTCGATCACCTTGATACCGGTCTCGATAATCGAATTAGTAGCTGCAGGGCGGTAGTGGGTGTCGGTATCGTCTTCGACGGCTACATAATCGGCTGAGCCGAGCGGCTCGCCACCATCTATTACTTGGCCGAAGCTATTGAATACCCTACCCATAACTTGCTCGCCTACAGGCAGCAGTAGGCTTTCGCCGCGCGAATAAAGTTGCTGGTTTTGTTTGATGTTGAACTCGCTGAGATTTAGTAATACGAGCACATCACTTTTTTCGATACCAATAACCTGGAACCTCACTGACGCCTCTTCTTCTAAGAAAAAGATCTGGCCTATTTTGGGCTGAACGCCCTCGTACTCGGCTTTAACCACCAGGCCATTGACGCTTCTGGTGCTTGCTTTGGTGTAATTCATACTGTGACCTTTCTTCTGTTACTGTATCGCCTATTGGACTCGTCGCTTTCGTAGCGCTTGAGCTGAACAAAGCGCCGCTGCAAGTTCTCGGCCATATTGCTAGCCTTGCTACTGGCTACATTCATAGCATTAAAACGACTGGAAAGCTGGGCGAGGTTTGACTCTAGAATAATTTCGGTTAGGATGGTGCTCATCATCATCTGCTCGAGATAAACCACAACTTCTGTAACTGAAGGCTCAAAGATACAGTTGTCTTTAAAAATAATCTCTTCTTGGTTTAGGTTTCTATCTTGGGAGCCGAGCTTTTGGACGGTCGATTTGAGCTCTAGGCTAAAAACTCTTTGTATAGACAGCGAATCGTAGCTGGGATAGTAGACAGTCGGTGCGGAGTATGGCTGAAGTGCCTGCATCAGTTCGCTGACATCGATAGCATTGCCTACCTCTGGGAAACGGAAGGTTTTGATGGGGTTGATGTTGTGCTGCAAAAGTAAGCTCTGGCCGTGCATTCCTAGCACAAAAAAGTCGGTGTCTTTGGGGTCGACCTCAGAGATCACCTGGCTGATTAAGTGGGTATCGACCTCGCCTGTTAGGCCGGCATTGGCGGTAATTAGTATCACGGCTTTTTTATTGGTTTTGGGATTGGTATCGGTGTCGGGGGACGAACCAGCCTGGGCATCTTTATCGGATATTCGAAGCTGACTATACATAGCCCATAGCCTGCTAAAAAAATCTCTCGATTGCAAAACTTCGTCCTTGATTTGGGTAATTCTAATCGAAGCGATGTTTTCTAAAATATGTGCTATCGAACTTACAGAGTTGGTACTATTAAGGTTAGCGCGGATTTGAGTAGATTTTTTCATTTTAAGCGGGCCTCGCGCTAGCTTTTAGGAGATCCGCTATAAAGCCATCTAGCTGCTTGGGTGTAAATGTCTTTTCTGAACCAATCTTGGCGATTTCGGCCTTGAGCCAATTGACATCGAGTGAGCTAGGATTGTCGCACCTTAGGATTACCTCGAGCATAACTCTCTCCTGATAAAAGCTAAAGTATTCGGCGTAGCTTTGTTGCATCGCCTCAAAAATACGCCCGCCCAATGCAACCTCCTGGCGGCTAGTTTCGCTGATTTGATCGATAAAGCTGGTCATTTCTTTGGCTTTTTTATAGCGTCCGATGGATTTGATGACCGACTTAGTAAGGTCATGGCTGATAATCTCGTTGCGTCCGCCTCCGACACGACTGACTGATAGCTCAGTGTTGATTGCGGGGCGAATGCCCTGGTGCATGGCGTCGGTATCGAATACAATTTGCCCATCACTCATAGAAATAAGACTAGTCGCCTGGTAGTCGGTGAGGTCGTTATTTGGGGTGCTACCAGCTACGAGTACTGTCTGGGTAGCATTGGTGGCACCAAGCTTGCCAGCGCGCTCCAAAAGTGCCGAATGAACATGGAACATATTGCCTGGGTAGGCTTCACGTCCGACATTTTGGTTGAGTAGTAGGGCCATTTCGCGATATATCTTGGCGTGGTTCGTGAAGTCGTCATAGATTACCAGCACATCTTGCTTGTTGTACCAAAAATTTTCGGCAATGGCACAGCCTGCATATGGTGCAAGGATTCCCACTGGTAGAGGTTCGGATGTATCGGCAACTACAATAATGATATTTTTTAGCACCTTGGCATCTATAAAATGCTGGACAATGCGCGATAGCTCACTTCGAGATTTGGCTACCAAAACATAAACCACAATCTCGCCGGCTTTAGCCCTGTGGATAGCTGTCTGAACCATGAAGCCGGTCTTACCGCTCTTTGAATCGCCCATTACAGCCATTCTTTGGCCTTTTACTAAGGGTATAACGACATCGACAATTGTAACTCCACTTTCAAGTGGGTCTTCGACTGGACCGCGATCCTTAAAGCTCGGCGCCGAATTGAAATATGGGGCTTCTTTTTTTGCCGAAATAAAGCCTTTGCCGTCTAGTGGTTTACCGAGCGGGTTGATGATTCTCCCCAATAGCTCCTTGCCTACAGCAATCTGAAGCTCCTCCTTATACAACACTGCCAGCTCGTTGGCATATATTGGGGTGTCGTTTAATAACAAAATATCGAGGCTGTTGTCGTTGATTTGCCAGACTACGCCCTGGGCGCCACCTGAGAATAGCACCACCGAATAGACTTTGACATCTGGAATAGTCGAAATCACAGCCGTAAAGCTGTTGAGCGATATAACCTCGCCAGTAGGCAAGCCTTTTTTGATTAAACTGTTGAACACTTTGTTATCAAGCATTTTTGAGCCTCATTACTAGCTTTTGCTGGTTGTCTTTGAGTGCCTTAGCTAGCGACATATCAAAAATGGCAGTTTTGGTTCGCACCACACAGCCTGCCAAAAGCTCTGGTCGTATTATAAAATGCACCAGTAGCTTGGGGTGCAAGAGACGGCGCATACGCGCAATAAGCTCGTCACGTTCGTCGACACCCGGAGCGCTAGCTAGAGTCATGGTCAGCTCTGGCGACTCGTCTAATGTGGTGTCGATAAACTTCAGGATCTCGCTAACCGTGGTAACATTTAGCTTTTTGATGTTATTGGCAGTGGCGAGATCCTGAAGGTTACTGCTAAAAACAATGTTCTTGGGGTATCGCAAACTACGCAAGCGGGATAGCTCGCTTTGAAGCTGGCGGAGTTGACTGGAATTATATATTCCGTCTGGCAATCTATACGACATTGGCTATATCCTTTTTGATGGCATCCTTATTGGCCTCTATCGAGCCGTACAGATAATCTTTCTGTTGCTGATAATCGAGGTCGCCAGCCACTTCGGCAAGATAGCTAATCATAATTTCGGCGATTTGCTCGTCGGTGTTATCGAGAACCTTTTGTTTGATCTGAGCCGTTTCGTCGGCTAGATTCTGCTGTAGTTGCTTGGCGTGCTGCTGACCCTGGTGGGCAATCATTTTGGCTTGGTCTTTCATATTCGAATCGGCCAAATCCATGGTTTTTTTGAACTCTGCGAGCTGGGTCGTGGTGATGTCTTGGAGGTTTTTGGTAAACCCGACTTGCATTACATCGGCCTGAGCCTGGAGGGTTTTTTGTAGAGCGGTGATTTCTCTGGCGACGGCCTTTTCGAGCTTATCCTGAGCCTCGGCTTTAGCCTGGCGGCTCATGTTGGCGAGGTCCTCGCCGGTATTTTTTGATTTCTTGGAGAGTGGCTCCTTGAGATAGCGGGCTGCTATTAAACACAAGATTAAAAAGGTGGCTACCGAGATTATTGTAAGTATTAGTATTATTGTGTCTATCATTGTTGTTATCCTCTAATTATTAATATCATTATAATGAAAGAAATGGCTAAAATCAGCAAAATGATTCCGAAAACTTGCAAAAGGCCCAAATAAATCTCACCTTTCGAGAGCGGGTTGCGGCCAATTGATCTGATGCCGTTCGATACTCCAGAATATAAAATTATCATCACTGCGAGTATTGCGATACCAAAAATTATCACTGCCGATATTGTTCTGGGTACCGACACATCGTGGCCAGCTACACCCGTAAAGATATTCTGAAATGGCGAGAGCGCTTTGGGTACTTCGGTGGGCTTAGGAATAAAGTCGTTACGAGCTACCAGCACTTGGATGGTTCCGATTACGACTTGCTTGGTGGTTCCGTCCTTGGCAGTAACTTGTTTGGTCTGAGTGTTGGCATTGGTGGCGCTAAAGTCTTGCTGAGCCGAGCCCATTGCCCGACCGGCGTCGGAGGCCTTCATTAGTACCCCTGATAATGGCGAGGGCACCAGCTGATCGCCGTTTTTGATGTCGCCGTTGAGATTAGTCACAAAAGCATTCGCCACACCACTGGTTATAACTTGGGCTTGATTAGCGCTGGTGGTGAGGCTGATTGTGACATCGCCCTGGAGGACCACCACTCCGAGCAAATTGCCCTGGTTGTCTTGGTTGGCCGTATAGAGCGTGTCGCCCAAAAGGGCTACCGACATGCCGGCTTGGATTGTGCCGCTCACTTTGTAGCCCTGAGCTGTGCCGTTGGCGGCTAGGGCTTGGGTTGGTATCAAAAATACAGCGATAACAGCAAAAAGCGTTATCAGCTTAAGCCCCAGATGTTTAAAATAATTCAAATGATTAAAATGATTTAAATGACTCATAGTGCTAACATCCGAATAAACTTATCCTTATAATATATAATTTTAGCACCATTTAGGGGCTAAATATACATAAATCTTATGTTTAATTGTTATTTTTTAGCTCAAGAAAATATCGAGATCCTGCCAAGACTTTTCGGCGGCGGGTTGGACATAGCTATCGCGACCCTGCTGGAAGTAGGCGTGCCCGGCCGAATACTGCTTGGCGGTGTAAGTTATTGGGGCATTTTGAAGCTCGAGCGCTGTCTTGGCTCGGTCAGGCTCCGGGATACTAGCATCCTCCGAGCCATAAAAAGCTAGTACCCTAGGGCTAGTGTCGCCCCCTCGGGCCATCGCTAGCGCCTCGATAGCTGTATGGCCCTGGTAGAAGTTGGGCGTGTGGGCTCCGGCACCATAAAACGATATTATCTTCGTTACTATTTTGGATAGCCCGGCGAGGTATGCTAGGCGTCCTCCAAAACAAAAACCCAGTGCTGTTATCTCTACAAGCTGAGGTTGAGCTTTTTGGATTTCCTCAAGGGCTGATTCGAAAATTTCTATAAAGTCCTCGCCCGTCAGCTTGGCCATTAGCCCGACCGCTTCGGCTTGGTCGGTCTGGGGATCAAAATTATTGGCCTTTTTGTTGAGCTGATAGAAATAATCTAGCATGTAGCAAGGCTGTTGGTATCGCTGGCTCAAAGCCTGCGCAGTGGTAGTGGCGTAATCGGTTTGGCCCCAGATATCTGGCAACATAATTATGGCCTTATTGGCTTCAGGGCTAGCGCTAATGACTTTCAAAAACTGGCTCATAGCTAACATTTTAGCATAGCCAGGCTGGGCCAGCTTTGGCAGGTAATATTGACATATCAAAAGTAAGTAATAAAATTATACACACATGCTATCTTGATATGTCAGCTTCCAGCAGAAAGGTCAACTTTAATTCACCCAATAAGCCTTTTTTGTCCGTACCGGGGGAATCGTAGTGAAATCACCAAGATCAAGCCAATCGCAGATAGACCGTACCAGCAGTAAAAAATCGGAAAAGGAACCACGAGCACCGAAGTTAGTTTTTGAAATAACTGGTCCTTGTGGCCGAATGCTTGTTCAGGCTCGAACGCCCGACCAAGCTCGAGGAGTGTATTTGGCAGCCTGCCCGAGCCTTCCGCGCGAGTTAGAGTGTGTTGAAATCATTGGTCTGGTCGATGAACCAACCGACCCCTACCTGATAATTCAACATAAACGGCGCAAGCGCCCCGCTGTAGCTCTGCGTTTTCCGACAGCTCAGATTTGATTTAAGCCTCGATGAAGCCTCGCTTTGTCGGGGCTTCATCTTTTTTGGGAGGTGCTATAATAGACATATGAAGTTTTATTTTAAGCTCAAGTCATTTGTGCCGCTAATAATTATATTTGCTTTTATTATTGTGTTTTCTGTAATTGCCTCATGGTGGCGCCAGGTGTTTAGCTACCAAAGTATTATGATAGATTTTATGGCCGGGTTCTTTTTGGTCTTCGGCGCTTTTAAGCTAATCAAACTCTCGGCCTTTGCCGAGGCATATGCCATGTACGATGTGATTGCAAAACGAGCAAAGGCCTATGGCTATATTTACCCTTTCGTCGAAATAGCGCTGGGATTGGCATTTTTGCTTCGCTTCGAGATAGTAGCTGTCGCTTGGATTACTTTGGGGCTAATGATCATCAATTCATTTGGCGCCTACAATGGCATTAGAGATAAAAAAGTTTTGATGTGCGCCTGCCTAGGAACTGTCTTTAAGCTGCCGATGAGCTATGTTAGCCTCGGCGAGGATCTGCTGATGGCCGCCATGGCGGTGATGATTATTCTTGGGCTGTAGGATCTATATAGTGATCTTTGAGCTTTGAGACCTGCCAAATTAGAACCGTATTGAGGCAGAGTATGACCGTAAATATTACTAGCAGCGCCGAGCCACCCAAAAATATACCACCTATAATTGCAACTATAGAAGCCCCCAGCAAGGTCATGATGTTGTCCATCGCAACGCCCACCACGGCATCGCCGATTTTGCCCTTCGGATTAACTGTGAAATTATGAATCACCATCATTTCGCCCAAGCAGCCGATGAGCCCAGCGATTAGTCCGCTGACGACCGTCGGTAGGTGTGTCAGCTCGCTAAAGCGAATGACCGCCTCGATCATTGCCTCGGCAGTGAATAGTATGATTATTCCGGATACTATAAGCACCAGCCACAGCACCAGATTGTTGGCTTTGGTAAAATCGTTGGTGTCATCGTCTTGGTGCGAGCCGGTGTTTTTGCGGAATATAAATAGCACCATAAGCACCAAGGCAACCATAATGATGCCGACATACCACTTGAGCTGGTAGAGGTCGCCGCTGATGCCGGCGGGCGGAACCACGCTACCAAAAAACACCATACCGATAACGACCGTGGTGGTCAGTAGAGTCAGGGCCACCAAAACGCTTATCGCTGTGTTGATTTCGATAACTTTTGGCTTAATGTGGTGCGCCCTCAAGGGGCTGACAATACCGCCGCCAATAAACGGGAACATTTTGATTTTGCGGTCTTTTTGATTGGCCTGATTTTGACGATAAATACACCAGCTAGCATGGGCGATATTGTAAAAGTTAGACCCAAAGGTGGTGCTGGCGGCCACTATCGCATACTGAACTGCCAGCAGCTCGTTGTTGCCAACATACGAGAGGCTAATGACTGCCGCTGTTATGCCAAGAGCCATATCTGGGAAGGCCGTTCCGACTGCTTGCAATAGCCCGCCCGCAAGGCCTGTTTTGGCCTTTAGTACTGTCGTGATATCTTCGATGTATTTAGCGATTTGATAAATTATTAGGCCACCGAAGACGACTATTGCCAGCGCCGAGACCATCGCCAGCAGCTTAGATTCGCTAGCGAGTGGGGATTTAGATAGGTAGTATTTTAAAAACGCCGAGCCAGCAAGTAGGGCGATGGTTTTGAGTAATACTTTTGGCTTCATGGGTTTTATTATAGTAGCGTTTATCGTTACCAGCAATGCCAAGTCGACAGCGACTAACTCGTGGTGTAGTTGGCAGCTTGCCAGCCAGGGGATTTATTTATAAAATTAGATTATGAAAATTATTGTAAGAAAATTCAAAGATAACAATGTAGCGCCTTATAAAAAATGGGCTGGGGTCCTAATGGGTGAAAAACTTAATGAAGCAAAGCTTAGCTTGGCCGAAGAACAAATAGACGAAGAAGCCGCGGCAGTTGTCAAAATAAACGGCGAAGACTATTTGATTGGTGTTATTGCCAGTCAAGGCCAGCCGCTACCGGCCAACCCAAAAAGTGAGCTAAATATTCAACACCAAAAAGCCAATAAGGAATACCTCGGGGAAAATATCGATGTCGAAATTTTGTACGATATTAAGGCCGAGTAGCTGCTTATTTATATTTTGGTGGAGCATCGGGGATAGCGGGCTACGCCCTTCTCCGCCGCGCCATGCTCGAATCCGCCAGCTGGCGGAAGCTTCTGCGCGTGGCTTGGCTCCACCGAACCCCGCCCTACGGGCACGGGGTTCTCGACATACACTACCATTCAAAAAATCCGCCCTTTGGCGGATTGTCTGAATGGTGGAGCATCGGGGACTCGAACCCCGGACTTCCTGCTTGCAAAGCAGGCGCTCTAGCCAACTGAGCTAATGCCCCTCGTCACAGTAAACTGTAGGCTTTCGTTGGCTTTTTAATAAAGCCAACTGCAGTTTGCCGTTCACTCCTTCTCTCAATTCAACATACAGTCGCATGGCTCCTTGGTTTGTTGAATTGGTTTAAAAGAATTTAAAAAAACTATGGTGGAGACCGACTGAGTAAACCCAGTCGAATCCCCTCGTAAATGGTGGGCTTGGCAGGACTCGAACCTGCGACCTCGTCATTA
>Ga0209500_10003108_pt1 | contig 11512 bp, 6 predicted proteins | sample S_140212_EF_Meta_FD_187323 | JGI IMG/M metagenome (GOLD analysis project Ga0209500, IMG submission 187323) | Freshwater microbial communities from Lake Simoncouche, Canada to study carbon cycling - S_140212_EF_MetaG (SPAdes) (version 2) | ecosystem: Environmental > Aquatic > Freshwater > Lake ...
AATTTAAGTTATAAGAGTGTTCTTGGAAATCGGCATCACTTAATGCATATTTTTGTACTTTAATTTTATCAATATTTCCATAGAACTGCATTGACGATGAAAAGTTTCCTACATAATAACTTCCAGACGAGAAATATTGATTTTGATCATACAATATTGTTTTGGTTTTTTTATCTGTAAAATTCAATAAACTTCCGTAATATTGATTAACACTTAAAGTATATGTATGTGGTACATATTTATCTGCTGCAGATGAAGTTAACGATTGAGTTTGATTATATAAATTTGATATAACAGGTAAAGAATCAAATCTAATATTTTCATTTGGTTGCTTTCTCAACATCATTGTATAAAAATCACCATTAAAATAAGGCATTTCGATACTTTCTACACTAGACGTGATTAGTGTAGAACCAATAGGACACATTTCAAAGACTAACTTTGCTGATTCTCTTTGTTTTGTCTTATACAAATAAATTTGCCAATCTAATTTATTAGATCTTGTTTTTTTAATCAACGGAATCTTATCTTTATAATTGTATTTATTCCATTCATTTGATCGGAAAGTCAGTTCTACAGTTGAAACTCCTGTAAATTCTTCGATTATTGATCTAGTTAATTGAGTTGGTGGATACGTACTCCCACTAGTGTATTGTTGTGTTACAAAATATTTATATTCACTTCCCGTAAAATTGAATTTTGCAAATTGATTGTCTTCATATTTAGTAGCGTAAATTATATCGTCGAAATCATAATATGATTGTTTGTTTATCAACACATTTGGGCTACTATATTCGACTACATTTATTAAATCAGATGATATTCCGAAAATTGAACGAATCAAATTAAATGATGTGGATGTACCTTTAGTTTTGTATATATAATTTAGATTATTTGTTATTCTGTTGAATATAGACTTAGCATAATCAAAGTAAGACGATGATAAACTTCCGGTCATCTGTGTGTTATTAAACAATAATTGAGTTACATCACTTTTATTAAATTTAAAATTAGTTACATCCCAGTTAAAATTATTTAAAAGTTCTTCTATATAATTTTTTGGATAACTATTGTTATCATTCCAATTAATAGGATATGATTTTGGAAACTTCTTAATAAATACTAAAATGTTATCAAAGAAATGACCAGTCATAGCAGTGAACTTTATATAATCAGCGTTTGATTCATCCGTTTTAATATATTCGGGCAATTGATAAAATAGGGAATTGTAATTACTTTTGTCAAAACTTATACCATCTTCTATTTTTTGATCTATACTGGATGTAGAATAAAATAAATAAGATTCGTATTCGTCAAAACTATCCAATAATAATATCTGTTCATCGATAATTCTGGTTATATCATTGGAATATGATGCCGATATTGAAATATTAGATGTTGACGAAGCTTGATTTTTAATTTGATTCTTGGAAGTCTCATAAGAACCGTATTTAGAAATTTTACTTTTAGCTATTTTTGATCTTAATTCAGCCGATGAAAAATTTATAAAATTACTAAAATCGGTATAATTAATTAGTAAATCATTTATTTTTTGTTGAACACGTGTCTTAGCAGCAAATAATGTATTGTTATCTAAAGATTTAAATTTATCGTTTGTTGGATTTACAGACGGGGTTACTACTGTAAAATTAACAGCGTTTAAATAAACCTTTCGTGAAACTGGTGCCGTGTAAAGATTAACTTTAAAATATAAAGGCAATAATGAAATATTGGATATCCAACATGTGTCTTTTAAAGTGTATTGTGATGGAAGCGGACTATCTAATTTAATTTGAACATTTATACGTCCATCAACTGTATTTAAATAACTTGTATGTGTTAATATTTTAACTAAATTACCACCATCAAAATTCAATGCATTTTTATAATAACCATAAAACTTTTGACTATAATTATTTAAAAGTTCGCCTATCTTTGGTTCTAACCAGTACTTATATAAAATTTGTACAAATACGTTTACCGTTTCTACCAAGTCGTCATCTGTTAATGTCGTTCTTTGTAAGATTGCATCTTGACTGACTTTAAAAGTTATTAAAGAAATCGCTTCCAAAATTTCATTATATGAAAACTCGACATCATTATAGCTATAAACAAAATTCTTTATTTGTTCAGCTATACCTGAAAATTTTACATTTTGATTAATTACGGAATCTGGATCATTGGAAAGATTAACAATTTTATTATATCCAACATAAACTGAATTAATAAATTCTTGTAATTCGGCAGACGATTTAAATCCAAGATATTGTGCATATTTCAAATAATTAAAATTGGTTGAATTTTCATTAAATGATTGATCTATTGGGTTTCTATCTACTATAGGAACAATTTCATCTATCAGTTGTAAGAATACAAATTTTTTATCAGCGAATGATGAAATTTTTACAGAATCCAATCTGTTAACTTCGTTCAAGTTTGGATTGAATGCGTAGGATAGTCTTAATTCTGTTCTACTAGGGGAAATTTCTTTGATGAATAATCTATTAGTAGTATTTCCCGCAATGTTTCGGATGGGATTATATAATGCATAATATAGACCTGGATTCAATTCACTAAATTTAAAATCATACTGAGTGTGTAATAATAATTCATTGCCATACAAAGCATAATTTGTAAATGGATTTGCTACTCTATATGAACGTTGCACATTATTAACGTCTCTATAGGTTGACTGTACAATACTAAATGTTGTTTTTGGAATTATTCTGTCAAAAAGAATTGGTTCTTGATTGCTATTATAGATACTTAATTCAAATATATCATCATTTGTATCACCGAAAAAGTTTTCCGAATTCAAAACTTGTTGTTCGTATAAAGATTGTAAATTTTGAGGAAGATACGAAGCACTTACTATACCGTTAGTAAGATCAAGTTCATTAATTGTTAAATAGTCGTATGGCATATTATACTAGTGGTAAAAACGGAAAATCGTCGCTGAAATCAGATGGAACTGATCCTTGACCTAACTGTATTCTGAGAGAAATAATAGTAGTTTTCAACGCATTGATAACTTGTTTATCATCATTATTTTCATATTTTTCAACTAACGCATTAACCGTCTGATTTAGAATTCTATTTTCTTCAATCAGATTGTTATATTGATTTAAAACTTCATTTATATTACGTTTTTCTTCAATTTGTACAGTTTGAAGTTCAGTAAAATCCACTGTATTTGCGTCAATAATTTTTTGTTCATTGTAAATGAATGTTTTTAATGGAACTTTAACGTAATTAGCGTTTCCATTAACAGATTGAGCCGGCGAAAATACTAATTGATAATTTCCAAAAGAATCAACGTTATTAGTAAAGTTTCCAAAATTTTTAAAACTGGAAACTTCATCTATAGCTATGTCGTAATTTAATTGTATATCTGACATATTATCTTGTTATCTTAAATATTTTCTGAGTATCAGTTATATCTACTGTACCGTCAATATATTCAGTCTTAATAAATATTTTCAAATATCTTTCTTGTGGCAATCCCGTTGTTTGTAACTTGAAATAGTTACCTTGATTTGCATCACAACTTAATTTTGTATATTGATCAAACCCAACTAAAACTTCTTCCGATTCAGCGTCCTTAATCATATAATAAGAACTAGTAGGAAGATATTTTGGAGTAACCATAACTGGTTGTTGATAAGCTTTTTGGAAGTTTTTTAACGGATATCTATCTCTAGCAAATACAAATATTTTTGGTAAACTCCCAGCCTTATAAGCATCTTTAAGATAGTTTAATGTAATTAAATTCTGAATTGATCCAGAAACAGGTTTCAAACTTCCTGTTATGAATACACTGTCATCCCAAGCTACATCGATATATGGACTATAAATTGTATTTGTATCTTTACTAAAGAATTGCAACAGTCCATTAGTTTGTTGTAGTGGAGGAGTTGAAATTTCCAACGAACTTAACAATATAAGTCCTTGATTAGGAATACATCCGCATAACCAACCTCTAACGATTTTGGTTATATCCATAGTAATGTCACTTTGATTACCGTAACTAAATGATTGACTACAAATTAAACTTGCATTAACCAACGATGGATACTTTGTTGAATTACAAATCCATTTTGGTTTGTTTGTGTATGAAGCAGGAACTTTATAAAACCAAGTACCTCCTTGATTTTCAAAGCTAGCACTTGAATACGACGATGTTAATAAATAGTCTACCTGTTGATACTCTTTTGTAATCTGACTTCCATACCAGATGCCATTACCGTCATAGTTTTTATAGTTCCAACTAACGCCTAACTGTGAACCATCATCAGCATATCTACCATTACCATTATTCCAACTTTGACTTATTGGATAAGCATAAATACTATAATTTAACGGTAAGTTTCTAGCACCACATGACTTTAAGTTTAATGTAAATTTTATATTAGATCCGCTAATATTATTGCTTGAGATAGATTTACTCAATTCATTTATATCAAACTTAACAAGCGTTCTAGAAAACTCGGGGTAGTTCAAATATGTTGCTGTAGACGGCCGAGTAAAAGATCCACTATATTTGCCTTTAAAATAACCAGCAAAATTTATGACATCCGCGTAATACAATTTACTGGACGTTAAAGTTTCTATATATAACTTAGAATTCGAACCACTAAAACTTCCTGTAAACGATCCTGAATTAAAAGCTCTTACTGGAGAATAAAAACTGGAGCTACACGGTATGCCTGTATTTGATTTGCCTAATAATTTCCCTCTTAAATTTTTAAAGCTGCCTGTGCCTGTCAAAGATGACGTTAACGGACTTGTTGTATATGTCCGTTTATTTACTTTTAGTTTTGTAAAAAAGCTACCAACTCTTACAGAACCTGAAAAACTACCTGTACTCCAACTACCTGTAAAGAACGAATAACTTGTTATATTCATACTACCAGTAAACGATCCAGATGCATAATTGGCAGATCCAGAAATATAAAGTGGTTTTTTTGGGTTAGTAGTTACATTAGATAATCTGCCTGTAAAATTAGCAATAAATGATGTATTTGGTATTACAGAAGATGTAAGATTAAAAGCATACCATTTACTTCCAGAGTAAATAAATAAAGAAGTGGTAGTATAAGCTAACCAACCTTCGTTACCATAAGATGACGCTGTAATCGGAGCTTCGTGCCAGTTCGGATCTGTATATACAGTCGTCGTGCCTTTATTAGATGCATAAATTTCTAAGATCTCATCGATTCCAAAATTTTTATCGATAAATTCCGAAGAATTATTTATGTAGGTATCTTGAGATGGATAAATAAATGTGTGCATATTATACTACAAGTCCTTTTATATCAGAATCTGGAAATTTAACTTCAAATATAGATGGATCTTTTGATGGATAAACTATGTTATTTTGAGTTGCTATACTGATATTATATGCAACTGGGGAATAATTTCCCTCATCAATAGTTAAATTTTTTATAACAATATCACTAACCGATTGAACACCTTCATTTTGCATTATTTCAAAATTTATTTGACTTAAATTAATTGGTTGATTAAAACTCCATTTGTCAATTTCGAAAAATGATTTAATAGATTGTATGCAGTTATTCAACACATCCGACTTGTTGAATCCTTTAAATACTGTTATTTTGAATTCAACTGCGATATTAATAATATAACCATCGATGATATTAATCTTATCGGTTAATATCTTATAATTTTGAATATAAGTTATTAAATTTTGAAGTGTAGCTGGATTTATTTGTGTTAAATTTTTATTTACATCATATCCCAACAAATACAAATTATTCGTAAATGGACTATTAGATTGTAAAAATTTTCTTCTATCTAATGGATTCAACGGAGTTAAATCTACAGTTGAATTGTTTTCTGTATTTACAACTCCGGTTATCAATCCATTATATTGTACTTCTCTTGTTAAATTACTTTGTATAAATGCTTTTGCTATATTTCCGAGCTGAGCAGGCAATGCATAGACTCTCAACAAGAAGTCGTCTTCTGTCACCATACGATTTTGCGTTGAAAAATTCAACATTGCATTTTGTCTGATCTCTTCATCAGATTCAGCGTCATCACCACCAGTTGCGGCTTCTAAATTGTTTACTCTTAATGAGTTTTTAATCGTGTTTAACAAAATAACTTCACTATCGGTCAATGATGTAACATCATTCAAATAAGAAATTCCTAGAATTTTCTTAATCTCCCCAGAGTTAACATTTGAATTTAAACCGCCGCCTATAATATACGTAATTGTTAGTGTAGTGTTAGATGGAGATACGCCATATGACTTTTCTTTCAATACATTTGTATTATCCAGTGAAATGTTTAAGTTCTTCAAATTTGATAATGCTACTCCGACATTTGTAGGATTAGGGATAACGATTGTATTATCATAATTTTCAGTGTTTGCTCCAAATTGTAAAGTTGTTTGATTATTTTCATCAATAACTGTAACAAATCTTTTTTCAGTTCTTAAATACTTAAGAATTTTTGGAGTTTCACTTCTATACTGAGATAGTGTCTGATTATTCAATGGAACATTATCCACCTCGATTGGAATAGTATCTTGTGCCAAGTAATCAAATTCATAGTACTTAACATTATTACTATCAGTGACACTTATAATTTTAAGTACATTAGTTTCATCCAATTTTATACTATAAAATGGAACTTGATCGGTTACACTGACTTGTTTATTTACTACTGTACCGGAATAAGCTTTAGTTGTCTTTTTAATTAAATAAAATTGAGGGGCGCCAGTATTATCACGACTGTAAACTGTAATTTCTCTAGGGGAGAATTTAGTATCTTGACTAAAGTCTATACTTTCTTCTATTATGAAATTAACTCCTGATGTACTCGACAACTGTGAAAATGGCTGTAGTATTAGACAATATCGCTCGTCTGGAAAATATTCATTGTCTTTGGTACGAATGGAAGGCAATAATTGAAATACGTCAACCACAGCTGAAGAAGCAGACGAAACTTTAGGCTTGTATCCCAGATATTTAGCACCGTTTATAATATTTCTACGATCTTGTGCAAATTGAATGTAACTTTCAAAAAATTGTTGATCTGTGTAATATGAAAGTACATCTCCAACATAAGCTGCTTGATCTATAAAGATTTGACCTGGTGAACTTTCACTGAAATCTTTATAACTCTGTGGATAATACTGTTTGGTGAAATCAATTAGTTGTTGACGCAATGATGTAAAATCTCTATTGAGATAGTTTATATCTTTTGTGTTCGCATCAAATGTTTTGTTAATTAGCTTTGACATTAAATTTTATTAGTTTCCAAGTTAAACTCGGTATTACCCACGGCATTGTTATATCTAAAAGTAATACTTATAAATATCGAATTTTTACTATTATTGTCGGGTTGAATTTGAGATAACTCAACGTTTAATATAGTTGTACCGTTCAAAAATTTATCAACGTCACGTTGAATCACATCAATAATTATGTCTTTAGATATGTCACTTCCTATATTATTGAATAATAAATTGTATAAACCAGATCCGAAAGTATTGTTAAATCTTCTTTCACCTGGCATAGTTAACAACAAATTTTGAATATTTGATGCTATTTGGGATATTGTATCTTTGTTTGTGGCAAAGTATCCTTGATTACCAAGTTGAATTGGTAATGACAAACCTATAGATTTTGTCGGAGTAGCCATTTATTTTACTTTATTTATTTCCGCGTTTATTATTAACCGCTTTCATTAACGATCTATAGTCTCTATTTATAGCACTATAAACACTTTTAACGGGTTCAGGAGCATTTTCAGGTACTTTGGTTTCTGTAATAACTTCTTGTGTACCCCCTCCATATCCACCCATCATACTAACCATACTACCTTCTTGTGGCACCCCACCTGTAGTTTGATTTAAAATTTCATTTAACATTGGGTTGTTGCTGTATTTTACAAACTTCTTCACAGATTTAACTGGTTCCTCAACAACAGTAGATTCGTTCATAGTTTCCAATTCGCTTAGAATTTGTTGTTCTAAATCAGAATCAGCTGATTTTTTCTTGGCTTGAATAACTTCTTTAGAGAATATTTCTGCTAATTGACGTTTAATTTCAGATTGTACTACGATTCGTACCTCTTGTTGCACTGTTTTTTTGATGAATTCTTTTAATATATCTATTTTCATATTATTATATATAATTATTAACCCAATTGAGATTTAGGTAAATTTAATAATGCTTGTGCGCCTTTTGTATCAGATGGTCTGGGTATCTTGATGGTCTTGATACGTGGCATACTAGGCGGTTTTGGTATATTTGGCTTAGGCATTCCTTTTTGGACACTGGCCAATTTAGCTGCCGCAGCTCCAACGGCTCCTCCAGTAACAGCCCCAATTGCAGCACCTTTTCCTCCCCCAACTATTCCACCTATTCCGGCTCCTAATCCACCTCCGGCTAATGCTGCTCCTGTTACACCACCAACGGATAATCCGGCACCAAGTGCTGTACCACTCAATCCGCCTATTAATGCTCCTTTACCACCACCAGCTAATGATCCCACACCGGCTCCAATAGCACCACCTAATATTCCACCTTTTAATCCTTTAACTAAATTAGATGTGGATTCAACCATACCGGTTTTAGCATTTACAAATTTATCATTTCCAGCTATAGATTCAGGACTAAACTTATCAGGCGACCAATCCTTACCCAATCCGTCTGGTTTAATACCTTTAGGATTTAGTTTATCAAATACTTTACCAGCGATACCACCCGTAATCAATCCGGCGCCTGCACCAATCAATGCACCTTTTCCACCACCGGCTAAAGCTCCAATACCCGCTCCTAAAGCACCTCCGCCAATTGCACCTTTAACTCCTGATGAAAGATTACTAAGTACTCCCCCAGCGGATTCTTGAACACCACTAACTGCACCTTGTGCCTGTCCAGCGGCTCCTTCTAATGCACCTTGTGCTTGACCCGCTGCACCTTGAACTTGTGATGTTAACCCGCCGGCTGCACTTTGTACTTGAGACACAGCATTAGATGCTGCGCCTTGCGCTTGTGAGGTTGCTTGTTGTGCTGCATTTGCATCTAACCCCTTTACTTCTTGTGTTGGAAGTTTTATGTTAGGATTATCTACTACAGGAGCTTTATTAGCAACTCCTGATATCGTTTGTGTAGGCGGACCTGATAAAGCTGGATCTGGATCAGGCAAAAAACAAGCTGGAATGTCTTCTTTTTTTAAAGTTCCTTTACTAACTCCCGTTTTTATGTCACTTTCTATATTTTCAACAAATTTTTTTATTTTTTGTTCCGATTCAATTAACTTACTTTCCCACGTAGATGGAGTTTTATTTACAAAATAATTTTGAAATGTTTGTATTTCAAAATAATCTTTAAAAAACAAATTTAGTAAATTTACAGATCCTAAAGCTTGATAATAACAGTTTAATCTATTACCTATATATTTTTTAAATATATCTGTATTTTCTATATTAAGATATACATTTGAGTAATTTGTATCTCCATCTTTATAAATCTGAGTTATATAACTATTTCCCAACACAAAAACTGTTTGTGTTTTTCTGTTATTAACTTTTGAAAATGTATTATCATTTATTTGCGTATACCCATTGCTCAAAAATTTATCTTTAGTATAAATATCAGGCACCTCTTTCCATTTGAACGATTGAGCCTGGCCAGGATTAACCTCTGTTTTTTTATCATTTAATTTCCAAACAAAAGGAACAGTATAAACGTAATCTTGATAAATAGGTAAAATAAGTAGTCTAACAGTGTTATCAGTAGTTTTACCTGTTGCTGGTTGTAAATTGCCAAATATATCTACTATTTGTAATGCCATATATTAATCCTCAAATTCAAATTCAACTTGTACTGGACCTTCACGACGATTTCTACCTTTGAAATCACCCACAACTCCCGCGCCTGTAACAGTATTAATTTCTACTGGGTCTTTACACTCTCCACCACTACCAGTTGGTTTAACTCCATTACTACCTGGAGCATATCCACCTCCGGTCACGAATACACGTCTACTTAGTGTCTTGTGTAAATTATCTCTTAATAATTGTAGTTTAATTTGTTGTACCGGTATTTGTGTTTGATCTGGATTAGCGTCATTGGTATTTTCAGCATCAATTTTACCGGCATCTTCATGACCATGTGGATGTGGATGAACGTGATGATACCAATGTACATGATCCAATAGCCAGTTACAAAGATCATACATCCAATCTACAGTTGTTTGACCCAATAACGCTGGTTCATTAGTTTCACCATATTGTCCTAAAAATATTTGAGGAGCATTTATAGTTGCTGTATTATTAGTGGTTATAACAACTTGATCATTAGCATCAACTGTATATTCACTATCTGTAGCAACAGCATAACGTTTTTTACTAAAATGAAAAGTCTCTGCAAATCTACTACTCAATATTAAACGATCACTATTAATAACAATCTGATCACCTGTTAATGTTGGAAATTTAAATTGCGTAGAACCTTTTGGATTGAATCTAGATTGTTCTTCAGTTGATTTATTTTCACTGTTTATTCCAAATATACTTTTATATACAGTGGTTTGCCATGCACTTACTGTATATCCACTTGTTATTTGTATAGTACTTCCATCATTATTAATATCTTCATCTATCTGACCACCATAATTCTTTTCTTTATCAGTTATAGGGGGTATCGGCGGAAGTTTAGGATGTAACTGCTGTGTAGTTTTTTGCGCAATATTACGTTGACGATTTCGTATAGTTAGTTTGGGATTTCCATATCCACTTCCGATTGACTCTTTGAATAGATTTCCATTTAAAGCATAAGATGCATATGCTCCTTTGTCATTAGAACGATTATCGTCATAAGCACTAAATCTTATAGATTGGCCAAATCTACTTTCAATTATAGTGTCGCCCTCAAATTGACGAACACTACGTATGAATGGATTGCATATAAAATAGTTACCAAAATATCCCGTTTGATTTTGATTTATAAATATTGGATGACTTACGTAACTTTTACAATTTTTAGGTTGTAAGTATGCAATTGCGCTTTTTCCATCATCGCTACTTGATTTTTCAGTTATAAACTCCCCATTTGTTCCTAGAAAATTCAAACGATTAAATGGTTTTGTGTAATAATAATTCTCCCCTATTTTTAAAACCAAAACTTTTTCATTTAATAATGGAAATTGTGTGATGGTATTATCCAATGGAATTGCCCATGGCAACTTATCATAAGACGTTTGTTTTTCTTCGCTTAAAATGCGAATTTTAACTCGACCAATATAACTGAAATCAGTATCTGTCGCGAGTGGTATTGTATTATTGTAATTTACCGGTATTTGTTGATATCTTACAGTTGGAGGAGGCTGTGAATTTTTATCGGTTGTTGTTTTTCCAAAAAAAGGATGTTTATCGTCTAAAATAATATCTACAACAACTGCTAATTTTAAGAAATTAGTATCTATATTGTTATTAGATGTGTTTAAAACAGTTGACGTAGATGGATTTAAA
>Ga0209500_10003111_pt1 | contig 11504 bp, 21 predicted proteins | sample S_140212_EF_Meta_FD_187323 | JGI IMG/M metagenome (GOLD analysis project Ga0209500, IMG submission 187323) | Freshwater microbial communities from Lake Simoncouche, Canada to study carbon cycling - S_140212_EF_MetaG (SPAdes) (version 2) | ecosystem: Environmental > Aquatic > Freshwater > Lake ...
CAATGTCTCGTCGTATCCTTGACTATCGTTTCCATTGGAATGAAGGTTACAACACTGGTGGCACTCCACTGAACGAAGCATTGGTATACTGCTACGATACATTGGGTAAATTTATCAAGAACAACAATATCGAGAAAACAACTTTCATCACTCTTACTGATGGCGAAGGTGGTTCATTGAACACATATTCATCTGGTCGTTTCGATGACACTCGTACTGAAGTTGTTAATGGTATTTACAAAAGAATCAAGATCAAGAACTTTATCAAAGATGAAGTCACACAAAAGACTTACGAAATTGGTCGTATGTCTGGTAATCAAACTGAGATGATTCTTCGAATGATTAAAGATCGTTACAACATTTCATTGGTTGGATTCCACATCTGCCAAAATCGTGGTCGTGATTTGCGTGGTGTTGCGAACGCAAACTTACCTGACTATCGTGGTGATATGTATGCACTAGTTGAATCTTGGAAGAAAGAATTTAGAGCAAATGGTTTTGCATCAGTGAAAAATACTGGTCGTGACGAATTGTTCTTGATTCCACAGTCTTCAACTAAGATTCAAGAAGGTGAATTAGATGTCAACGCAAATGCAAATGCAAAATCGATTGCAAAGAATTTCGGTAAATTCCTCAATGTAAAGAAGACTTCCCGAGTCCTACTCAACCGATTCGTTGGATTGGTAGCCTAGACCCTTGTATCTACAAGGAAAAATAAGTGTTGACTTTTATTGCTAATTAGGGCATAATAGTCGTTATGAATTTGTGAAAGTGTAGTTTTATTATGGAGAATGTGATGGCAAAAACTGATAACCAGTTCCGTGATTCGTTTGAATCGAAGATGAAAGAAATGTACCCTGACACTGCCACCAAAGGCACTGTGAGTCGTCCAGAACTTTTGAATGTTATGAAAGCAATGAAGACAGAGAAGTATCCTCTGTGGCTCATGAAGAATAAAGTTGGTCGTGGTTTGTACGCTATTGATGGTGGTGCAACCCCTGTTATTGGAAACACTGCACTGAAAGCACAACCTGTGAAACAAGAATCCTTTAAGGTGGACTACTCTGATATCTCAGCGTTGATTCCAAAGAAAGATCCTAACTTTGTTCCATTCGGCAACTACGCTGATTTGGAAAACATCATCAAGTCTGGCATCTTTTATCCTGCATACATTTCTGGTCCAACTGGGAATGGCAAGTCAACGATGGTCGAACAGATTTGTGCCAAGCACAAGCGTCCATTGATTCGTGTTAACCTTAACATGATGACAGACGAAGAACAACTCATCGGTTCCAAAACACTGGAAGATGGTAATGTGGAAATTGTTGAGGGTCCAGTTTTGATTGCAATGCGCAGTGGTACTGCACTCTTGCTTGACGAAATTGATGCAGGTTCAGCAAATACTTTGCTTTGCTTGCAACCGATTCTTGAGGGTAAACCATACTACTTCAAACTCAAGAATGAGATGATTGTTCCAGCTGAAGGATTCAATGTGTTTGCCACTGCCAATACTAAGGGTAAGGGTTCAGACGATGGTCGTTATATTGGTACCAATGTTTTGAACGAAGCATTCTTGGAGCGATTCGCTGTTACATTTGAACAGGAATACCCAAATGCAAAAATCGAAGTTAAGATTATCAAGAATCTCATGGAAACTTATGGCTGTCTAGATGCCGAGTTTGCAGAGACACTCGTGAAGTGGGCTGAAGCAATTCGTCGTACTTTCGAGGATGGTGGTGTGGATGAAACTATTACGACTCGTCGTATGATCCATATTGTTCGTGCCTATGCGATTTTCAAGAATCAGCAGAAAGCAGTTGAGTTGTGTTGCAATCGTTTCGATGCTGCAACCAAAGCTGCATTCATCGACTTGTTCGATAAAGTTGCAAACCCACAACCTGAAGTAGTTGATGCACCTGTAGAGACTCCAAAGGTGGAAGACGAGGTTCCCTTCTAAATGCAAGTCTTGCAATCCCTTGCAACTCGTAGGGTTATTGCAAAAAGAACTTGCCTTTAATTCGGAATTGTAGTATAATAGTATCTGTTAGTTAGAAATTTTTTTGTGAAACTTTAAAAGGAAATATATTATGTTGAAATTTGCAAACTTGACTTTGTCTCAAAAGCGTTTTGTTGTGACTGTTATTGAGTCCAACAAGCAGTATAAGAAAGATCCTCAGATCACTCTGAAGGAATGTGCTGCAATTTATTACACTATTCGTGACCAGCGTACTGGTGCGAAGGGTGAAAAGATTGGATACCCTAACTGGTTGTTCAATAAGAATAAAGTCGAGCGTGGTGTTTACCAGTTGCCGATTCCTACTGACACCGAGTTGTCTGCTTATGCCAAAGAATTGGCTGAGAAGAATACTCCAAAAGTAGCAAAGGCTAAAGCCAAAGTTGTGAAACTTGCTAAAGCCAAGACTGTCAAAGTCAAAGCACCTGCAACTACTGCAGTTGCGAAAGAAGATAAGATGGAAGTATCTCGTCTTCAAAAGATTGTTGATGAGTCTGCAGACTTCAGTGATGATGCAGAAGACTTCAATGCGATCCTTCGTGAGAATGGCATCACAGTCTAATTAGAGTTTACCTGTCATCTGGGGTACTGCCATCGCCCCAGATGATTTTTTCATTTGATGGTTGTTAATTATGGAGATATTATGTCTAAACAAGAATTGCTATTGACGCATCTGAACAAGGGTAAGACTTTCACTGCTAAGCAGATCAAGTCCTCTTTCGGTATTGCACATCCAGCAAGCACAATTCGTAACTTGCGTGAGCAAGGTTATTGTGTTTACTCTAACCCAGCAGTTGTAAATGGTACTGAAGTGGTTAAATACCGCATCGGTCGTCCAACTCGTGCGATGGTTGCTATTGCAAATCGCTATGCTGGTTCATCTGTATTTACTCGTACAGCTTAATTAAGTGAGTTATAAATGAGCATTCTTCGGAGTGCTCATTTGTCATATCATTATGATTATAGAAAGCATCATTCCAAAAGAACTACAGGATAAACTTTCTGAAGAAATATCGAGTGTAAATTTTCCATGGTATTATAATGGTTCTACTACTGGCGAATATGGCAATGGTGGAGACGATGGATTCCAATTCATTCATACAATATTAAAAGATAACGAGATAACTTCACCAATATTTGAATTGTTAAAACCACTCTTACAGTCCTTTGAAGAATATACTTCTTTTAAAATTGTAAACCTAATAAGAATAAAAATAAATTTACTGACACAGTTAAAATTATCAGAAGAACAAATACAAAATACAATACATACTGATATAGGAAAAGATTCGCCATGTACCAGTGTAGTTTCTTTGGTATATTACGTTGAAGACTCTGATGGTGATACTATTGTTTATGACGGAAATGATATCATAACTTGCACACCTAAAAAAGGAACTGCGTTTTATTTTAAATCCATAATGGATCATCGAGCATCAAACCCTATTATTAATAAACGAAGAATTGTTATTAACTTTGTGATGGAGATTGCATAATGGCAACTAAAGAAGATATTAAAAAGTCCCAAAATGCCACTACAGGTGGTCGTAAATTTGATGGTAACAAACTTCAATATGGTTTGTTACCACCACTCGCATTAAAAGCGACTGTAGAGATTCTAACATTTGGTGCGGAGAAATACGAACCAGATAATTGGAAACATGTTCCTGACTCAAAACGTAGATACTTTGACGCAATGCAAAGACATCTTTGGGCATGGAAAGAAGGAGAGCAAAACGATCCTGAAACTGGTAAGAATCATTTGGCTCACGCAATGTGTTGCCTAATGTTTCTTTACGAACACGATGTAAAGTACTCTATTGAAAATAGCATATGAGTAATTTTAAATTTTGGGATTGTAATGTAGATATTAGTTCAATACTTCAACAGGTATTGGATAATCCAAAAGATTGGAGCGCAGTGCATTCCTATAAGAATACTGCAGGACTTTTAAAACCATATGGGTTTCTTCCATTGACTATGGCAATGGTTCGTAAAGAAGGAGACGATCCAAAAAATACAGAACTACAAATGAATACACCAATGTATTCAAAATACACTGAGATAAGAAAGTGGTTAAACGATCGTGGAATAACCCAACATTCCAGAGCAGCATTTTTTAAATTAGAAATTGGTGGAACAGTTGGATCGCATATTGATGATGGTACATACTATCTGACACGAGATAGATTTCATCTTTCTTTACAAGGTCGTTATCGTTATCGTTGTGGAGACGAAGAACATATTATTAAACCTGGAACTTTCTTTTGGTTTAATAATAAAAAGTATCATGAGGCAGAACAGATTGGTGATGAAGAACGACTAACATTTGTGTTCGATGTACCACATTCCTTAGATCATCCTGCAAACAGCAAATATATTTGTCCAAACCCTCAAAATGAAGTATAATGTATTATACATAGTATATCGATTTGAAAACCCACGTTAATAATGAAGAAGGAAACTTAAATGAAATTATCTAAAGAAACAGTAAACCTAATCAAGAACTTTGCTGGTATCAACAGCAATCTTCTCTTGAAGTCAGGTAACAAACTAGCAACAATCTCAGGACAGAAGAATGTCATGGCAGATGCCACAGTGACAGAAACCTTTCCAGACTTTGCCATCTATGATCTCAATGAGTTTCTAGGTGCGATGTCTTTGTTCGAAGATCCAGAGTTGGACTTCCAAGACAAGTATGTTTCTATCAAGCAAGGCAGTATGAATATCAAATTCTTTGCAGCTGATGCATCGAACTTAACTGCTCCTCAGAAAGCAATTACATTCCCTGAAGCAGAGATTAACTTCCGCATGTCTTCAAGCATGTTGGATATGATTAAGAAAACTTCTTCAGTCCTTCGTGCAGCCGATGTATCAATCGTTGGTGATGGTAGTAAGGTAGTTGCCGTAGTTGGCGATAAAAAGAATGCTTCTGGTAACTCTTTCAGCGAACCAGTTGGCGATACCGATAAGACTTTTAAGGTAAACTTAAAAGTTGAGAATCTAAAGATGCTTCCTGGAGATTACGATGTTAGCATTTCCAGCAAGAAGATCTCTCGTTTCAAATCACCAAATACTGACTTGGTATATTACGTAGCTGTTGAAGCAGATTCTACATTTGATTTTTGATTTTAGAGAGGGTATAATTACCCTCTTCTTTTTATTATGGAGTTATTATGATTGATAGTCGTGAAGACCAATTCTTGTGGGTAGAAAAGTATCGCCCACAGAAGATTGATGATTGTGTACTACCACAGGCACTTAAAGATACATTCAAACAATACATCACACAAGGTGAACTACCCTCATTCCTATTCTCAGGAACAGCAGGTGTAGGTAAAACCACAGTAGCAAAAGCACTATGTAACGAGATCGGTGCTGAGTATATCCTAGTGAACGGATCTGATGAAGGTCGTTCAATTGATGTTCTGCGAACTACAATTAAGGGATTTGCTTCTACCGTATCTCTTACAGATGCCAAGAAAGTCGTTATCGTTGACGAAGCAGACTACATGAATGCTCAGTCGGTGCAACCTGCATTGAGATCTTTCATTGAAGAATTCTCTGGCAACTGTCGCTTTATCTTCACATGTAACTTTAAGAATCGTATTATTGAACCACTTCACTCTCGTTGTGCTGTGATTGAATTCAAGATTGATTCCAAAGACAAGCAAGAGATCGCTGCAACTTTCTTTAAGAGAGCCGTTCAGATTCTCAAGCAAGAAGACATTGCATTCGATCCTAAAGTAGTTGCTGAACTAATCACAAAACACTTTCCAGACTATCGTAGGATTCTAAATGAACTTCAACGATATTCTGTATCTGGTAAGATCGACTCTGGCATTCTTCTTAATATGTCAGAAGAGTCTTTCAAAGACTTGGTTAAGTTGCTCAAGGATAAGAACTTTACCGAAGTGCGTAAGTGGGTTGCCAAACAAACTGATGCCGATACCACAAGTCTATTCCGTGAATTGTATGATACTGCATCTGTCAATATGGATCCAAATAGTATTCCTCAACTTGTTTTAACACTAGCCGATTACCAGTATAAAGCTGCGTTTGTAGCTGACCATGAACTAAATATTATGGCAGCACTTACAGAAGTTATGGCTAACTGTAAATTCAAATGAGGCTAATATGGAACTTATTCTTTTAGTAGTATATACATTTATTGTATGGCTCGGTGGATCAGTTGCTGGCTGGAGAGCCAGAGAAAAATACGCTGAGAAAGTTACACAAAAATTCGTTGAACAATTGCATGAATCTTTTCAACAACAAGTTGAAGAAGGTGTGGTTCAGATTAGTATCGAGAAACATAATAATATGTTCTATGTTTACGATAGAGAAACCAATGAATTTATGGCACAAGGTTCTTCTAAAGACGAAGTAGAAACTAATCTACAGAAACGATATCCAGGAAAACGATTTGGATGTGCTGAGAGTAATCTCTCTCAAACTGGATTCTATTCATGAATCTAGAAACATATAATGCATTCCCAACATTAATAATTCGTGCACCAAAATTCTTATCGAAAGAACACTGCGATCTTATCTTTAACTATGTGCAAAATAAATCATTAGAACCATATGGTGCTTTTGTGGGTGAAGCAAAGTCTGACTTTTCTTTAGACAATGATATTTTATCTCAATTAGTTAAAAGTATTCCAGAATTAAAAGATCTGGTTAAAAACTTGACTGATGTCATTGAAGAGTATAAAATTAAACATAATCTTACTGCCGTAAGAATAACCAATTCTTGGACAAACACCCAACAAGAAGGTAGTGTTCTAATTGATCATACTCATGCAAAGTCTATAATTGCTGGTGCTCTTTATATTAATGTTGACGAAAATAGCACTCAGTTAGTTTTAAAGAATCCAAACCCTTATATTAAATATACTGTATTTGGAAATAACCCTAGCGAGTATGCTTATGAATGGACTACCTTCTCGCCAGAAATAGGAGATTTAATTTTATTTCCTGGATGGATCGAGCATGGTTCCAACCATCAGGTAAACCGAACTAAAGACAGAATGGTTTTATCTTTTAACACTGAATATTCTGGCGATATATTATGACTCCCTTTGACTTTATTAATGCAATTAACACAACCAAGAAAGACCTATTCGAAGACCCACTAGCAAGTAAGGATTATAAGCCATTCCTTATTAATAGAGGGTTATCTTATTTCCCCGATACAGTCCTTTATGCAAACGAGATGAATCGTAACTCGGGCATTCCAGAGGACTGGCAGTTTTCTTTTTTACTAAATAGTATCTCGAAGAAGAAAAGATTCTCTAAATGGCATAAAAAAGATGCCGAGACAGAATCGATTCGACTTGTAAAAGAATACTTTGGTTATTCTGATGAGAAGGCAGTGGAAGCACTTAGCGTACTCACAGAAGACCATTTAGTTATGATAAAAGAAAAATTATACAAAGGTGGAAAATAATGACTGTCGAATTGATTTATTACGACTGGACTCCTGAGTCGATGCTTGAAGTGATATTACCTGAACCAGATAACTTTCTAAAGGTTCGTGAGACACTTACCCGAATCGGGATTGCTTCCAGAAAAGAAAACACATTGTATCAATCTTGCCATATTTTACATAAGCAAGGTAGATACTTTATTGTGCACTTTAAAGAATTGTTTGCTCTTGATGGTAAAGAATCTAACATTACGAGTGGCGATATTGAGAGAAGAAACGCTATTGCTGGCTTATTGCAAGATTGGGATCTATTGAAGATTCTACATCCAGCGCAGTGTGAGCAAAAGGCATCATTATCTCAAATTAAGGTAGTCTCTTTTAAAGAGAAAAACGAATGGGAACTTGTTCCTAAATATAACATTGGTAAGAAAACTAAATAATTTTATAGGAATCTAAAATGATTAAACTTGAATTGAGTATCGAAGAAGTAAACACTGTGTTGCGTGTTTTGGGTAAACATCCTTTCGAGGAAGTTGTTGCATTAATCGGTAAGATTAAATCGCAAGGCGACCCACAAGCAGAAGCATTCGCCAAAACTACTGAAGCACCAAAAGTATAAATAAGGATTAGCATTAGTCTAAAATAATGATTTTCTTTAGTGTGTTATTTGCCTTCGGGGAATAAGTATAAGTGTCCGTCTTGGACATAACTAAGGAGATGAATATGTGGACTAAACCAGAAGCAGTAGAAATGAGATACGGATTCGAAATCACTATGTATGTGATGAATCGTTAAAGAATTCACCTTAGGACCACTAAGTTACGAATCGTTGGTAAAGCTGACAATACGTTAAGTTGTCGCTGGAACTAGTAACCAGCATTAATGATATGCCTTCGGGATATCGCTTTTAATTAAACTCGCTTAATAGGAGAACTATATGTTACAAGCATTAAACACATCCATCGACACCATCTCTGGTGCAAAGACTCAATTCGTTAAGACATTCGTTCAAAACGATGAAGTCGCAAAACAACTCCAAACTTTCATCGATGCTCAGCAATCATTTGCTAAGACTGTCGCTAAAACCACTGTAGATTTTTTCACTACATTGAGTACATCGGCAACTTCTTTTGATTCTAAAAAAGCATTCGCTAAGAAGTAAGGAGATCATAATGGTTACTAAATCTTTCGTACCTGCATTCTTTCCACAAGACCTTGATAAATTCTTTATTGGTTTCGATGACCAATTTAAGCGTTTGCAAACATTTCATGATGATGTGACAAAGAATATTCCTAACTATCCTCCATACAACATTCGTAAGAATGATGAGAACTCATACACAATCGAATTGGCAGTTGCTGGTTTCGGTGAGTCTGAGATCGACATCACTATCGATGGTGGTAAGTTAATTGTTAAGGGTAATGTAGACGCAACAACTCCAGAAGATGATAACTTCCTCTTCAAAGGTATTGCCACTCGTGCATTTACTCGTGCCTTTGCTATTGATGACCACATTGAAGTGAAAAATGCAGAACTGTTCAATGGTATGCTTAAAATTGCTTTGGAGCGTTTGATTCCAGAGGAAAAGAAACCAAAGAAAATTCCAGTTAAATCTGCTGGTAAGAAACAATTATTGACTGAGGAAGTATAATGAAAAAATTCTTCAGATCAATTTATGTTCTTATGAAGGGAATTGGTTATGCTAAAACAGCAGCAGATCTCGCCAGAAATGGTAAACATAAAGAAGCCCAGAAATTAATGGCTGCTTATGGAGAATGCAAATGACCAATTGGATCCCAATGACAAATGAAGATTGGGATTGGGTAAACGGTAAAATACCAACAAACCCTAACCAATAGTAATCGTACAAGTAGGGAGAGTTTCGGCTCTCCCTAAATACTTGTATGAAAGCCAAACTATCTCCAAACATGATCTCATTCGTTGCCGTGCGCAGAGGCGACTGGGTTCTCAAAATATCTGTTTACAAAAACAAACAGATATTGGTAATGGCACTTAATTGTTATGATTTTAGAACAGTGGTGAATTATTTTACTGATCAAAATTGTGCAGCAGATTTTATTGAACAACTTGTTATAGAGGATTGAAATGAAAGACATTAAAGTATTTAAATTGATTAGTGGTGAAGAACTTATTGCCAAAGTAGAATCAACTGGTTATGGATATGAATGCGAAACGACTGCAACAATTTTAATGCAGCAAACTAAAGAAGGTGTTGGCTTAGCATTGATGCCATTCATGCCTTACTCAGAAGGAATTGTGAAACTTCATAGACATTCCATTGCTTCAGAAGGAACTCCATCGACCAAAATGGTCAACGAATTCAACCGATTGTTCGGTTCAGGGATAGAGATCGCTCCAGCGTCTGCTTTAGTCGGTCTGTAACCCTCTCTAGGCTCTCCCTAGACCTCCCTCCAAACCCTCTCTCGTAGAGGGTTTTTCACATTCTAAACCCCTGTATCTACAAGGGTTTCTAATCCCCTCAGACTCGTAGGGTTTATTCCATATAGTTGTTGTCTTTAATTGCAACTTACTGTATAATAGTTGTATGAAAATTGAAAAGGAAGTGAAAATGATTGTTAAAACTGGTGATGTGATTCGTTCTTATGACTTCAAACCTATGGTTGGTCGTGAAGATTGTTTCGTTGAAGGTGTCGTGGAGCGTGAAACAAATGAGCAAGGTTACGATGCTTACAAAATTACCGTGACCAAAGATTCTTGGTCTGATGCGACTGACAAAGGTCGTGTGGGTAAAATCGTTTTTGTTCCTAAGCGTGTTTCGTTTAGCGAATTTGCTGGTCGTGTTATCAATCTGTCCCGTCTATAATTGAGAGGAAAATATATTATGTTCTATAAATCAAAATCTGAGATCCGTGCTGAAACCGAAAAACAATTGAAGTTGTTTTTGAAGAAGGGTGGATCGATTGAAGTTGTAAAGGCACGCAAAGCACCAACGCAACGCATGTCTGGTAAAGTTACAAGATCTGGTTCCACTGGGACTTCTGGTTTTGCAGCTGGATTCCCTCGCAAGAGTTGCATCTAAGTGTTGTCTTTAATTAATAATTGAGGTATAATAGTAGTATGAAAATTGAAAAGGAACTGCAAATGTCTGAATTTAAATCTTGGGAAGAAATGTCTGCGTTAGAACAAGCCCAGTGCACTTACTCTGATTTTCACAAAGATGCTTATGGATTCCGTCCACGTAACGATGTGAGTGATTGGACACTCGAGGATTTCGATCGTGAGTTCGCTGTGTTTGCTCGTGTGTGCGAAGAGAATCGCATCCAACAAGAAGCAGCAGAAGCAGAAGCAATTGTTCGCTTCGAAGATCGTGTGACTAATCTTATGCACACTGGTACTAATCGTCAGCGTGTTATCGCTTGGCTTATGGATGCTGAGAGTGCTAATGGTGACTATGAATACTTCTGCTTCACGCAGGGTCTCCCTTATGGTTACTTCAAAGAAATGGAAGTGGCATGATCCTCGCAAGAGAAATTACGAAGTGGGAAGATGGTATGGATTGTAACCATACCTACATCCTGACTGAAAACATGGAAAAGATTTTCGGTTACTTCAAAAAGAATAACCCCAACGATTTTATGATGTTCAAGAAACCAATTCGGTTTGATACTCGATATCGTAAATTCAAAGTTATCAAACGCAACATGTACTTTGAAGGACAAGAGCCAACGAATAAAATCTGGCATATCAAGGGTAGCAAAGACCACGTATATACCGTAGAAGAATCAGAAAATGGTATGGTCTGTAGTTGCATCGGTTTTAAATATCATGGTAAGTGTAAACATATTGATGGAGTGATGAATGAACATAAATGAATTCTTAAACAGTCTCGCTGAAAATGCCTCACGCAATTTCAAGATCGACCAATTAAACGCACAGAGCGATAACGAAACTCTGCGTGAGGTTATTCGGCTAGCACTAGATCCATTTACTCAATTCTATCAACGAAAGATTCCTGAGTATACCACTGACTCGAAACAAACAAGTCTTGATCAAGCCATGCTTGCATTGTATGACTT
>Ga0209500_10003112_pt1 | contig 11503 bp, 15 predicted proteins | sample S_140212_EF_Meta_FD_187323 | JGI IMG/M metagenome (GOLD analysis project Ga0209500, IMG submission 187323) | Freshwater microbial communities from Lake Simoncouche, Canada to study carbon cycling - S_140212_EF_MetaG (SPAdes) (version 2) | ecosystem: Environmental > Aquatic > Freshwater > Lake ...
GGAAGAAAGTGATCTCGCTTCTGTATCAGCCATTGATATCCTAGATCCTCTTGCTGGTGGATTGGATGATTTTGAGGATCTAGAAAAGCCTGCCGATCAACCCATGGCTCTCGGCGATTTTGAGACACTGGCGTAGTTCCTTTAAATCTTTTTTCGGACTGGTTCGCAGAGATTCTTCCCGGATGGACGTACAATTTTGGATGGCAATTGCACTCGGTGGTGTATTCATTGCGATTCTAGGAAGTATTGCTGAATATATGCGCGAAAAGGCGCTACCGAAGCCGAAAGGAGTCGTTCGCGATTTCTTGATTGGCTCTATTCTTACATCACTCTTATTCCAACTGATTCCTGACTCTATGACCGACATTGTTAATGGAATGCCTAAATTTTCATTACCTGGTGTACAGTCGATGGAACCCGAACTACAGGTTGGTGTTCCTAAATTCTAAATAATGAGTAAGATGCTTAAGCAAACAAGAAAAAATAAAAAACTACCAAATGCTGAACTACAAGTTCTCTGGACTGGAGCTCCTCTTGGTCCACTTGAGAAACTCTCATTAGCATCCTTCATAGCGTATGGACATCCTGTTATTTTATATACATATGACACCATCAGTCAAGTAAAAGAACAAATTCCGCAATCAATACGCTATGGTATCAAGGTTGTTGATGCGAATACAATCTTAGAAAAAAGCAAGGTATTTACATTTAAAGGGCGCAATAAAGCGTATCAGTATCTTCCTTTTAGCGATTGGTTTCGTTTTACAATGCTCCATAAAAAGGGTGGGCGATGGATTGACCTCGATATGACTCTTATTAAGCCGCTTCCGAAAAAACTTATCGCCATGAAATATGCGTTTAGCAGCGAAAGAACTATTCAGAAGGGTGCCTATAAGCAGAAAACACCGGAAATTCCTCATATCGGCTACGTACAAGTCCCTGGTCCAAATTCAGAACTGACTACATGGATCATGGATCATATACCTGATACAACGACCTTAAAAACTCCGTTTGATTTTATGAATCTCTTTCGGAAAGGATTAGAAGAACTAGATTTGAAGAAATATGCTCTTCCAGCGAAGACATTCTTACCGTTGAACTGGTGGGACGTAAAGGAAGCCTTTGAAGAGGAGCAAAAATGTTTTCCAGCCAAATATGGACAGAAGGCATTTTGTAAATCGGATCTGATTCCGAGTGATGTATATGCAATTCACTGGTTCCGCGCGATTCTGAGAAAGAGGAAACTCCCGTTTGAAACGGATGACTATGAACCAACATCACTCTGGGGTACAATACTCAAGGAAATTGAGAAGAGAACAAATATGACAAACAGCGATGTATTTTAGCAAAACAAATTATAGACTTTTGTCTTCTTGGAAACTTTTTCCTTGGAGACACGAAATTTGTCAAAAATCGGGCGCGTAATCTGTTCAGATGGAACAGCATCGTGAACTTTCGCCGCAATAACTTTGTAAAGTTCAAAATCGGGGTACCGTTCTGTCCCATTTGGCTCCATCATTACATTGCGTCCATCTTCATCGATCATCCATGTCCATAATAAGTTATAGAGATCTGATTCGGTCTCTTTGATTTTGAGACCGGGTTCAGAGCTCAAAATATGCGCATGTTTTTTAATGAGCGGTTCAACGGGAAAGAGACCCTCAAAGAGACTTACAGCCAATCTACACAAGTCGAACGACGGATTAGGATGAATTACGGGCTCATTATTGTCTGTAATTAGAGGACCAAAATTATATTGATCTCCAGCATCATTGCCTACACAGAAGTCATCACTACAAAATAATTTCTTGTTTATCCAGAAAATCGCACGACCGAAATCAATAATGCGGAAGATTTTACCATAGGTTGGTATCTTCCAGACATGTCCATCTCTTGAGCTATAATGAATAAATTTTTCGTCCGTTTCTATCCATACAATATTGTTTGTGTGAAGATCATTATGCGAAAATCCGAACATACTCTGAGCAACGCAGAGAGCTGAAATGATTTGAAAGATCCAGGCAAGCCAGATCTCGTCCCATTTCTCATCACCAGGCTTTGCACCGATTTCTTCAAAGTTTTCTAAGAGTTGATCCATTGTTCCTTTACTTGATTCTGTAAAGAGAAGCATAACGGGAAAATTCTTTATTTTTGCGAGAACATTGAGCGAATCATTATCATCGTCATCATCGTCATCTGCATCTTCATCTTCATCTGCTGCTTCGCTTGCATCGTCTGCTGCATCGTCATCGTCACTTGATTCTTTACATGAAACGCTAGCCATTGACGTAGTGTCTAATGATTCTAGTTCAATTGTCTCTTGTTTATTACCTCCATCTAAATTTTCAAGTTCTTCCTCAGACTGTGTATCTGAGCTTGTCTCTGAGTGAATTTCAGACGGAGGATCAAAAATAGCATCAAGAACCTCCCGATTCAGATTTTCCTCATTATCTACACTCAGCTGAAAAATCCCTGATTCTTGATGATCCCAGAACCATCTGCAATGACGATACGTTGAAAAGACATCCGAGATATTATACGAATATGTCTCAGACATGCCTCTGAATGCTCCGTAAAAATAATGAAAATGAGGACTTACGTTTCCCTCTCTCAACTTTGAAAGACAGTAAGATGCTACGGCTTCCACGTAAGCTTGATTCATGTGAGTCTCCAACTTCTTCTTAACTTTGTCATTCGCGTTTTCTTGAAAAAAAGATACACCGCTGGCATCTTCAACGCCATATTTACCTCGCAACCAAGAAATCGGATCCAATAAATGTGTAACTTTCATAAACCCAGAAATATCTCTGAGTTCAACGCCCGAGTCTTTTACATTTTTCTCTACGGTTAAGTTCATGGCTCCGCTTTTTGAAATTCCAGGTGCTCCAACAATCCGAAAACTGTGGTCCATATGTATATTATGTTTATCTCCAGAAATGTCATACAAATGAAGTAGCCCGGGATGAAGGCGATGAAGTTCTGAAAATGAACTAAGAGTGAGAGGTCTTTCTTTTAAGAAAAACTTGGGATGAGGAATTTGGATTCCACCTGTAAGCATTCCTCTGTTCTTGATTGTCATGTGAAAAGCAAATCTCGTGTATGCCGCACTTTTTTTCTATGTGTCTAGTTTATCAAAGCTTATGGCAGCCTCCGCATCAATGAATGTTTCATTGCGAAAGTTCGACATGAAGAAGATCCCCCAGGACGCCGTCGCCGTTTTTATTGGACGTCGTCGTACCGGAAAGTCAACTCTTGTGCGCGACTTGCTTTTTAACCATCAGAATATGCCCCTCGGAACAGTAATTAGTGGCACAGAAGAGTCAAATTCTTTCTACGGTAAAATGATTCCGCCACTTTTTATTCACGGTGAGTATAGTGCAATTATTTTATCAAATTTCGTGAAAAGACAAAAGATGATGATGGCACGTATTATGAAAGAACAGGCGGCAGGGCAAATGGTGTCACGAGTCGACCCGAGATCCTTTATGATCCTCGATGACTGTATGTACGACGACAGTTGGACACACGACAAGAATATTCGCTACCTTTTCATGAACGGTCGTTGGCTCAAGGTGTTTTTCTTGATTACTATGCAGTATCCGCTAGGCATTCAGCCGGCTCTTCGTACTAACGTCGACTATGTCTTTATCTTGAGAGAACCGTATTTTACAAATAGAAAGCGCATTTTTGACAACTATGGCTCGGCGTTCCCGTCGTTTGAGTTCTTCTGTCAGATCATGGACCAATGTACACAGAACTATGAATGTCTTGTCATAGATAACACAAGTCAGAGTAATAAAATGGAAGATTGTATTTTTTGGTACAAGGCAGAACAGCATTCCGACTTTCGCATTGGTGCGCCCGAATTCTGGGCGCACTCGGCTGCGCATTTTAAGGAGAAGGATGAGGAGGGCATCAATGAGTACGATCCTAATGCCGCACGGAAGCTCAAGGGACCTGCAATAAGCGTGAAGAAATTTCCCGGACAGAATTAGAATAAACAGACATGAGAAAAGTCATTATACAAAGTTTAATTATACTCTTCATCGCATGTGTTCTTCTGGGTTGCGACAGATTTTACAGGATTAATGAAGGGTTTCTGGGAGAACGGTGCGGTGTTGATCTGTCCTCATGTAAAAATCAACCAAAGGAGAAGTGTTTTAATGGATATTGCGAAGAAAACAGGACATCACTTCTCCCGAGAGATACAGGGCTGCCCGTTTTTCCTTGAGTCTTGGTAGAATGGCGCGTTCATACGGATTGGTTGGACTAGTTGTTGTCCTTTTGGCTGTATTAGTTGTAGTTCCCCTCTTAAAAAATCTCTTTCCGGCTGCGTTTCCTTACGAGGGATTCCGCGATTTGGATTGCGCGGGTGTAACGTGTGCCGAGGGACAGTTTTGCCAGGAAAATAAGTGTATTCCTATTTTTGTACAGTAGTTTCCATTGTAAATAATGATCTTATATTAAAAAATACTTTAATATAAGATGATACAAAGTATAGTAAAAGCTACAAATAATGTTGATTTCAAAATAACAAAATGGATATACGAAAATATAGGTCTTAATAAAAATCCGCTTATTTCAAAAGCCCCGTATTTTTTGGGTCTATTACCCTATGAATTATATGTGATTCCCGGTATGTTTTTAGCTATATTTACAATGTTTTATGATAAATCATTCAATCCTGTTCAGTTTCATCTTTTACCCCATTGGTTTGCTTTCAGTGTTGCGACGTATATGAAACATAATATAGACCGCATTCGCCCAGGATGTTTGAAAGGAAAGGGCTTAGATAAATTAATTGACCCTAAACATTGCCTTGGTGGTACCATGCATCAGAGTTTCCCTTCAGGGCATACTATTATTGCCGTCGCATTGGCGACAACTCTCCATATGTATCTATCAGACAGTACAAAGAGTAATGAGGATAAAACGTTTTTAGGAATACCCTTTTACGATCCGACAATAAAATTGGCTGTTGTGTCTTTTGGTTTTTTTGTTGCCGCAATGACAGCATTACATCGCGTGTCATTTGGCTATCATCATTTTAGTGACGTATGTCTAGGCGCCTTATTAGGATATGCAATTGGTTATTCAATATATAGCTTAACAAATATATGTAAAGCGGTTGACGTAAAAGAAGATGAAGATGGAACAAAGGAATGGCATATAATTCAAGTGGCGGGCATGGCACTGTCGTCAGTCGCCCTATTACATTTTTTTATGTATAAATTCAGTGACTTGTCTGAGATTCAACATTAATATGATTTTCAAAACATGTACTACATGATTAAAAAATTCTTCAGTATCGGAATCGAACCAATTACCTGGGGAGACTTATTGCTTAGACATTGTCTACAATCCCCCGCTCTACCAAATGAGCTAACTGAAGTGTTGGTATCTACAAATACCAAAGTAACAGTTTACATACTTATAGTCTATTTACTCTTCCTTCTTCTGAGTCTTTCTCTCGATTGCGAGATCCGCGGGACCAGATGATGAGAACATGCCGGCAAATGCGGACGTTCCTGATCCAAGAGAAGGCAGTTCATCGCTCTTCGGTGCGCCAGTTACAACGTTCATCGTAGCACCTACGCTCTCAGGGACACCATCCTCGGAGAAAACAGTCTTCTTCTGAGCACGCCCAGATTCGCGCTGCTCTCTGTGGAACACTTCGCGCGCCTCCTCATTCTCCTTGTACTTCTTCATGAGCGTGTTGAGCTGATCCTCAGCATATTCCTGCTCGGCAACCTCGTGCGGCTCGGGATGCCACGGCAGCCACTTGCCCATCTCGCCTACAAAGATATTGTGGAGAGGATCAGTGCGCTGGAGTTTCTTCGCCCGAACCTCGGCTTCACGCTTGTCGCTGTAGACACCGCGAATTTTTAGACCACGCACAGTTGTCTGGAAATTGTTCTGTGCATAGTAATCGTCCTCGAGCTTGGTCTTGTTCTTGAAAAGGAAGTCATCGAACTCGTCATTCAACTTTGACTGAACAAGCTCCTTCTGGTTTGTCTTTACGAACTCCTGAAGATCGGTCAATACAGTGTCGACGCGCATCTGTGCACCACGACACAGGGTCGCAGCGCCACTGAGGTCCTTTGATTCGAACTCCGCCGCCTGCTTATCGAGCTTGTCATTAAAATCCTTGACCTTTCCGACAAGGAACTTCTCAAGATTTTGGGTGCGAACTTGAAATTCATACTGCTTCAAAAAAACAGTAAAGAAATGTGTATCCTTCCGGCTTAATACCTTCTCGGGGCTGAGGAAACTCAGAAGAGCCCAGCGCTGGCTGGGAATCTCAGCATCCTCGGTTAAGAAATCTTCACGTTCAGCTGCCATTCTTCTTTACAAATGTAAATCCTTTATCTTTAGATTCCGCATTAAAATTTCTTTTTCCTAAATATAGAACAAACATGGACGTTGCTGAAGTTATCAATCGTGCGATCAAATACCTGATTGAGGGTCTCGTTGTAGCTGGCGCCGCGCTTTTTATCCCCCGGAAGACCCTGCCGGTCGACGAGATCGCCACGTTGGCGCTCGTCGCGGCGGCTGTCTTCGCTGTACTTGACCTGGTCTCCCCGTCTATTGGTGTGACGGCTCGCCAGGGTGCCGGCTTCGGTATCGGTGCGAATTTGGTAGGATTCCCCCGAGGCTTGTAAATAGATAGTATCAAACGCATTTTGATTGTAACTTGTAGATACAATCAACATGCTCACATTTACCTATATTGTAGTCGCTATTGCCGTTATTATTGGTGTTTCACTTCTCGTGAAGGAAGGCTTTATGAGCCCCGGAACAATGGATCAGCTCTCATCAACACATGTAGATACAGAGGAAGATTATCTTTATTACAGATTCATGTATCCGAAGATTGTTAGAAAAGAGATCGCAAATATGACAGGAGGTGACCCTGGACCGTTGTTTCCTATGCGCTTTTAATTGTCTTGTATAAGTAAATGGCGACGCCAGATAATTTAAGAAAAATTCATCTTGCGGCAGCAAGGGCATCCGACGAGGTTGGGCAGTATCTATTCGGATTTCTTAATACAGAGGTTGCGAGGGCACTTCGTTCTACAATCATACATTTTGATAAAATACCTACGACTGAGGCTGAACGCGATGCCCTGCTTACGGAAGCACTTCGTGCTGGGGCTAGCGCCGTTGAAAAGGTAGTGGCAGATGTAGCTCAGCGCCTTCAACCACAACAAGTAGGTCCATTTCGCGATAAAGCTTTTCTTGATACTGAAGCTGCTGTTAGAAAAATTATCATGAAAGTGTTTCCTTTAGTTGCAGTTCAGCCAGTGGCACCTCAGCCTCTAGGTCTCCCCCCGCGACTCACGCAGCCCGAAATTGAAGCAATTGTGGATATCCCCAAAGCACAGTTGCGCAGGGTTGGCAGTGGCGGTTTTGGACAAACGTACAAAGTTGTCTATGGAGGAAAAACGTACCTTCGTAAAGATATTGAGTTTCATGGCGACACGTTTACAAAATGGTCATTTGGCACGGAAGTGAAATATCTTGAACTTGTCTGTTCGCATCCACTTTATTCATTACTTCCCCTTACACCGTACTATTTTGGCTCAATGATTCGTGGCGATACAGGGTATATCATAGAAGAACTGTTTTCAGGCGCAAATCTTGATGATGTTCTAAAGGACAGATATCTTACAAGCGATGAGGCGATTTTTATTATTGTGACTCTTGATTTCTATGTTTATCGGTTTTTTCACCAAAATTTGGGAATTCTTCACTTGGATTTAAAACCGCAAAACATTTTTGTTCGCATGCACGAAAATAAGATCGTATCCGTTCATTTACTGGATCTTGGTTTAACACGCGCGATTGGTGAAGAAGGACATATATCAGGCACACGTGGCTTTATGCATCCTACACAAGAGATCGCAAGAAAGAGTGGTTTACGTAAAATAAAACACGTTCCAGAATTTAATATATATGCGCTTGATCGTATACTTACTTTTATACATGGTGCGCAAGCGCCACCTGATTCTATACAGGAAATCAATACGAGACCGTTAGTTCCGAGACCGTGGGAAGCAGATATACCAATGTCAATTACGAATGTACTCTGTTCAATCGGTCTAATGGGCGCTGTCCCGAGTGAAACGATATCAGTATTATTGAGTATTCCTGGCGCGGATATAAATAAACTTTCAGGGGATGGAAATACGCCGCTTATTGTGGCACTAGCAAACAAAAATAAAATAATAGCAGTTTCTTACATTCGCCTGGGCGCTGATGTCAATTTAAGAAATACGAGAGGCGCGGCTCCCTTACATTGGGCTGCGTCGCAAGGGTTAGTGGGTGCATTGAAACTACTGCTTGATAACGGCGCCGATAAAGATGCGCTCACTCTCGCAACAGATCCCTGGGAGCCAGTTGCGACGCCACTTCATTGGGCATGTAAGGCAGGACAACTTGACACTGCCATGGCTCTTCTTACTGCGGGTGCAAACCTTGGCTTGAGAGACGGCAATGGACAAAGTACATTGGATCTCGCACAATTAAAACCCGCAATGTCATCTTTTGTTAAGATGTTAGAAGCCTATAAAGAGAGAACGGGGGCGAATATGGGGGGAAGGCGCACTAGACGCAATAGACGCCAAAGAAATAAAAAACATTACAGTAGAGCGAAATGATTTTTCCTACGATCATCTTACTTCTCATTGGCTCTACTTTAGCACAAGATGGTGAAAGGGCTGGTATTATTCTGAATTATAAGGACAGATACCTCTTGGTTCAGAATAAGTTATCCTTTCGCTGGAGTTTTACAAAGGGACACGTTGAACCCTTCGATATAGATTTACTCGAGACAGCGCAGCGCGAAGTTAAAGAAGAGTCCGGTTACCTTGAACACGAGCAATACGTGATTGATGATACCGAACCGAAAGTCTATGGGAAATCAACGTATTGGACAGGCACAGTGATAAGCCCTGATCCACCCAAACTCAAAGAGGACGAACACCTTGGGTTTGGTTGGTTTACAAAAGATGAAATGCGAAAGTTGAAAACGACGACGGATATAAGCGAGTGGCTTTAAAGTTTTGTTTTATGTCGCAATAAAATCACAAACTTTCAAAAAAGCTAAATCGACCGAATAAATTGCCATTTTAAATCAATACAGATATTTTGCCAAATCTTATCTTGAGCATACAACTTATCCTTATTTTTGAGCAAGGGGAAACAGTGTAAATATTCGTCCATATCCAAGAGTTCGCAAAACTTGTACAAGACATAGGAATAAGATAAAAAGTTGCTGCGATCCTTGGGGCAATGCTTCTGGAAAGAGGGCTGAATCTCAATAAACATATGGCGCAACTTCTCCTCTGTTTCACGCGTCATGACAGGCGCATTCTGCCCATTTAACCTATTGGTTATATGAGGAGTATGCTCATAATATTTGTTCATTTTGAGCTTCTTAAGAATCTCGCGAATCTTTGACCGATTGAGCGACGACAAATCATTGATGCGTTCCTTTTTGAGTTCCGCAATAATGGAATCATAAACCTCCTTCGGAATCTCGGTACTTTCCTTGGCTTGGAACTGTGCTAGCCACTCATTAAAGTGATTAATACGCTTATACGCATAGTACGATATTTCGCGAGGCGGATCCTTGTATGACGGCTTATCTGAATCAATCAGAATAAACTCTTGAAATCCGCATTCAGGGCAGGAAAACACCGCCTCATTTGCGCTAAAAATCATTTCGCAATTACACTCTTCACATTTACCATAGGTATCCTGGAGCTGACTGAGGACTGTTGTCTCTTTCGCATGCTCAGGGTCAATCTTCTGTAAATACTTATTAAGAAGGCTGCTGCGCGCCAACGTTTCATTGGACGCCGGCTTTCCACCCACTAAAATGACTTCGCCTTCAACTTCATTCTTCTCGGCGGCATCTTCAAGTGCAGCCCAAATACTACCAGGCTGAGATTTCCCCTGTTTTGTCTGCTTAACCTCGAAACCGCGATTAATCTTTTCCTGTATATCATAGTATTCATACAAAATTGCACCTGTCTCCAAAAAATATTGAAAGACATTTTTGTCGTCGGTTAGCCCCTTCAACTTCTGCTCTATATCGCCCATTTCTCTTTCATATTTAACCTTTTCAATGTCATTCGTGCTTGTTTTGTGTTTATTCACGATAGTTTGTAGATCAGCGCGAATAGAATTAGCCGATTTATTCTCATCTACAAGCTTTTCTAGATGACTCTTGTGGATACTGTCGAGGGTTGTCCTGGATTCAGGATTGCTTCGCTTTGTTGGTCTTATCTTGAAGAAGGGATCCTGAGTGTTCATCTGTACTATGGACTCTTTTTGAGGGTTTAGGTTTTCCTTTTATATGAGGAAAAAAAGAGAAGCTCCCGGTTCTCTTTTCAGTTTTTCTTTTTCCCTCCACCGCCGCCAAATTTTTTTCTAAGAGAAGGGTATAGAACTAAATGACAGGTGGTGGTTTAATGCAGCTCGTAGCCTATGGCGCCCAAGACGTTTACCTGACGGGTAACCCGCAGATTACTTTTTTCAAGGTGGTTTACCGCCGCCACACGAACTTCGCCATGGAGTCCATCGAGAACCCGTTCAATGGTTCCCCTGGCTTTGGCAAGACGGTCACGTGCACGATCCAGCGCAACGGTGACTTGATCTACCGCATGTACCTCCAGGCGACGCTCCCCAAGACGACGCTCACTGCAGCCGACGGCTCTGGTGCGCAGTTCCGCTGGCTCAACTGGGTTGGACACAACTTGGTCAAGGAGGTCGAGCTCCAGATCGGTGGTCAGCGCATCGACAAGCACTACGGACAGTGGCTCCACATCTGGAACGAGCTTACCCAGGAGGCGGGCAAGCAGGCTGGCTATGCCAAGATGGTTGGCAACGTGCCGCAGCTCACGAACTTGATCACGCAGGGTGGCGAGGACTGCGATGATGACTGCGCCTCAGGCGAGCCGAACACGTCCAACGAGGTCGGCAAGTGCACGCCGGAGTACACGCTCTACATCCCGCTCCAGTTTTGGTTCTGCCGCAACCCTGGTCTTGCGCTCCCGCTGATCGCCCTCCAGTACCACGAGGTCCGTATCAACCTGATCTTCAACGACCTCAAGAACCTCTGCTGGGAGACGACCCCGCAGCTGTCCAACACGCACACGGTCCGCGACCGCGTCAACAACGCCAACCTCGTCGCCGCGTCCCTCTACGTCGACTACATCTACCTCGACACGGACGAGCGCCGCAAGTTCGCCCAGGTCTCCCACGAGTACCTGATCGATGTTCTCCAGTTCACGGGTCAGGAGTCAATCACATCCTCAAGCAACAAGATCAAGCTGAACTTCAACCACCCGTGCAAGGAGCTTGTCTGGGTCGTCCAGCGCGACTCCTATGTTGACTGCGCCGACGCCACGATCAACCCGTGGAAGGGACAGCAGCCGTTCAACTTCTCCGACTGGTGGGACCGGTGCGTCCTGGAGTCAGGCTACTCCCTCACGCG
>Ga0209500_10003116_pt1 | contig 11496 bp, 21 predicted proteins | sample S_140212_EF_Meta_FD_187323 | JGI IMG/M metagenome (GOLD analysis project Ga0209500, IMG submission 187323) | Freshwater microbial communities from Lake Simoncouche, Canada to study carbon cycling - S_140212_EF_MetaG (SPAdes) (version 2) | ecosystem: Environmental > Aquatic > Freshwater > Lake ...
AATAGATTCACCGTTGCCAGCAATGTGAATGTCTGGACCTCCGGTTAAATAGATATCCAAATAAGCATTAGCGTTACTTGAATCCGGAGAAAGTTTTAAATTTCCTGCACCTAATATACCGCCCGGTACAGTTAAGTTACCAGTTGTATCAAATGTCCAAGTACTTCCTGCGCCACCGGTATTCGCATATAATGTTATATTACCATGAGCATATAGATTTGCGTGGGAATCGCCGATTACACTTAATCCCGTGATATTTCCAGTATCATTTGCTTCAAGTGTTATGCTTACATTAGCAAGAACGCTTGTGGTGTCTGGTAATGTTAAATTACCAGTATTACCATTGAATGACCATGTATTTGATGCGCCTAATTCTAATAAGAATTCTGTATTGTTAGGATTATAGAAGCCAAATGTATTTGCACCTTCAATATCTCCCATTATTGTACCGTCTGGGAGAGTTACTTGTCCATCTTCTCCAAAATTCCATGTATTGCCATTAGACTGTAGAGTAATGTTAGCATTAGGTGAATTTGGTCCCCAAACTGATATTTGACTATCACCATAATTTCCTAATGTGATAGCATTACCCGATGCTTCAAACAAATGAATATCATTGTCTGCTGTTGGATAAATCTGTAAAGCATTAGTAAAATCAGCGGATGGCTGAATATATATGCTGTAACTGTCAACAGAGCCTGCAGGTCCTGTCATAGTAGTACCACTAAATGTAATATTGCCTGTGTTACCACTAGTCAATGAATTTATAGTGACATTCCCTGTACCGCTGACCCCTGTACTAGTTATTGATACTCCATTTCCTGCAATAATTGAATATACACCTGTTTGATTTACTACAGTTTGTATAGTTTGATCTATAGTACTAACATACACATTACCCGAAGAAGGATAAACTGTTACCGTATCACCGGGCTGATTATTAGCACTGGTATTAAGTGTTATTGAGGTTGGACTCGTTCTTACAGTCGTTGATGGTAATATAAGTTCAGACTGAGATACAGTAGGTCTTCCATTTGCAATGATGGCCGCTTGTTTTAAATTAGCTTGTAGTTTTCTTGCTACATCAGGATCTGTGGGTCCGATAACCGATGGTTTTCTTTGTATCGTCATTATTATTTCTCTCCGAGTATTAGTATTTAGTGCTAAAATGTAAAAAGCCCTTTCGGGCTTTTTTACTGGGGATAATTTTCAATTTATCCTATAAGCCAGTTTGTACCATCACTGAAAACTGGTACTACATTTGATCCGCCACCAGTTACTTGAGCGCCAAAATTTCCACTTGCTGCTAAGTTTCCATTATTAATAAATGCTCTTAATCCTGAAGTAGTTGCAGCAGGTAGTGCAGAGAATGCAACAACTGTACTGTGTACTGTATTTGCAGCAATTACATTAGCACCAGTGATATTGCCACCGTCATAAAATTCTAATGCATTATTAGCATCACTAATTCTAGCAAATTCATTTGCTAATAAAAACCCACCTGTGCCAAATATTATATCATTGGATGTACCTTGATCACCAGTGGCTATAATTAAATTACCACCACGGCCTCCAGGGACTTGTCCACTAGCAAAACTTTGTACTATAAAGTATCCGTCACCTTGACCGGTTAGGGTATAATTTGCATCATTAAACCCTGTGCTATTAAAGCCCATATCCGACCAACCATAATCATTATTTCCTAAATGACCTAAGGCTACCCAATCAGCACTGCCAACATCTGACACATTGTTAATTACTGCTTGAATATATGCTTCAAGATCACTACTTGCCACTAGAACTGCGTTAGTTAATTCTGTGAGAAGTGTATCAGCTCCTGGACCAATAGCAATACTTGTACCACCTAATACTACATTGTCTGGAGCATAAAATGTACCATCATCCGCAAAAGTAAAAGAGTGTACTCCCCCGTTTGAATATATAACAAAATCAGAAGAGGCTGGCCCTACTAAATCACCAGGAGCTAATAAGTTACCTGTATTATCAAAATTCCATGTATGACCATTTGAGGTTAAATTAATATTGCCTGTGCCATTACCTATAATATTAACATTTGCGTTAGTAGTATTAGTTGATATATTGGAATTGGTAAATATAATATTACCTGTACCACCACCACTACCAGATATCCAACTTAAATTGCCTGCACCATCTGTTCTTAGTATTTGACCGTTAGCTCCGCCGCTAATCTTTAATGTGTTTACACTTAATGTACCTACACTAGTTATGTTTGGTTGTGCTGCGTTGGTAACAGTCTGTGAATAAGTTGATAAGAACGCATTTTCTAATAGATTTCCTGCTTCAGTTAATACAAAGTTAGCAAGATTGCCTACTGTTACTTTATCTGTTTGAGGTACTCCAGTAGTATCAACTATCGCTAAAAGACTTGATCCTGATATGTTAGCATTAGGTATCGTTGGTAATTGTGGTATTGTTATTGTTGTCATTTTATTTTCCGTGTTATGCGAATACTACGCCGTTATTACCTATACAGAACCATTTACTGTTTATGTATTGTAGCGTACATCCATCTCCTATATCCCCAAATGTCATTGTTCCTGTTCCTGAAGACTTCCATCCTGCATTGGTTACAGTAATAACCATGTCACCTGAATCAGCGACCATCATAAATGTTTTAATTTGCCCTGCCGTGCCTGCTGCTAAGGTTGCGGTTTCGCCGGCTCCAGTACTAAAATAACTAGCGGTTACTAATAGATTTGCAGCAGCACCACTTGCTAAATCTTCACTCCCGTTAGCTAGGAATTGACCTGTTACAATGACATTAGACATTGTAACGGTTGATGGTAAATCAACTGTAATTGTACCTGCTGCTACAACTGGACTACCTGATACTGTAAGAGAAGAACTGGACACTCCAACACTGGTCACCGTCCCGGCACCTACTGTTGTAGAAACGGTTACATTACCATTACTGCCACTTAAACTGATACCAGTACCAGCACTAAGTCTAGTAACTCCAGTATTAGTAATTGTCATTGTTCCACTAGTAGTAACAGGACTTCCTGTAACTTGAATTCCAAATCCAGGTGAAAGTCCTACACTAGTTACAGTACCTACTGATGCGGCATTGGCAATACTTGTTATTCTTCCATATGTATCTACTGTTACTGTGGGATATGTATAACTTCCTGAAGTTACCCCTGTGGTTGCTAAATCTAGTGTTATTGTACCGCTACTAATAACAGGTCCACCACTAGTAGTAATTCTAGCATTTGATGCCGCACCAACTACGCTAACACTAGTAACTGTTCCTGCTCCACCACCTCCACCACCAGTTGATTCTATAGTGACATTACCATTACTACCGCTTAATACGATTCCATTACCTGCTGTTAATGATAACACACCGGTGTTTAATACATCTACTACACCTGTAGTAGAGTTTGAATCTATGGAAATTCCTAAATTGCCGGTATAGGTATTGTACGGGCTAGCATTCCCGAATAAAGTAGCAAAGTTTGTTTTTGTTTTATTAAAGGCGGTGTACAATGAATCGCTATTAGCAGATTCGTTTTGTAGCCCAACATTGATTACCTGTAACCCCGAAATCGCCATATTTGTTCCTTATAGTATTATTTATCATATACTAAAAGAACTCCCGCATCCGCATGTAGTTGTGGCTTGTGGATTTGTTATGGAAAAGCGTGATCCTTGTAAATCTTCTTTGTAGTCTACTACCGCACCTTCTAAGTATTGAAAACTCATACTGTCAACTAACATACTAGTTTTACCTACTTCAAAGGTAAAGTCATCTTCGTTTTGCTCTGAATCAAATGTAAATCCATAACTAAATCCACTGCATCCTCCACCCTGCACATACATGCGTAATTTAATTGTTGGATCAGATTCTTCTAATATTAATTCGTTAATCTTGGTTGTCGCATTTTCGGTTACTGTAATCATAATGATTTTCCCCATCTTGTGTTAATCACATTCCAATTTATAATCTTCCATTGTTCTTTTAAATATTTCTTTTTATCGCTACCGTAGTCTAATATAAAGGCGTGTTCCCACCAGTCAACTAGTAATAATATATCATTGCGTACCTGATGATTTGCTATAGTTTTAATCTTGCCATCAGTGGCTAAATATATCCAACCACTGCCCTGTATCTTCATAGCCTCAGTTTCAAACTCAGCCTTCATGTTATCATAATCACCAAAATGCTTATTGATGAATCCAAACATAGGGCCGTTGGGCTTATTATTGTTTCTTACTTCACGGAACTGTGGAAACAATGTATTATGCAAGAATGCACCTGCATAATTAAACTCTCTATCGCCTTCTTTTTTATTATATCTTTCAGCGTATCCGTGTGCCAATTTACCAAAATGAAGGTCTATAGTGGCTTTAGACAGAACGGGACTAACCGCGCTGTCTTTGAAATTCAACGGAATAATTTCTATGTCTTGAGGTTTATTCTGCTCCTCAAGTAATGTAATAATATCTCGCATCTTGTATTTATGATACAATGAGAAGAGATAGTTATTACATTATTTTCGTCTGATTATTCTGCCCTTAGTAAGATCATATGGACTTAGTTCTACTTCAACCGTATCGCCCAATAAAATTTTAATTTCATTTTGGCGCATTCTTCCTGAAATATAACCTAGTATTTTATTACCAGTACCCAATGAAATTCTAAATGTAGCATTGGGCAAAACATCTGTAATTTCGCCCTCCATTTTGATTGTATCTTCTTTAGCCATATACCTCTATTACTTAATTTCTACGCATTGTGCTAATATCTTTAGCCTGCTCTGTATTAAAGATAGGTACTGCATTAGATTTATGCATTGTACCGATTCCAATAATTTTATCACCTGTATACATAGGTGGTTTTGCACAGTTTACCGCCCCTGTAATTCCTAAATTTAAACTAGGAATATGAGGAGTTTCCCTACCAATTGGGGGACTTAGTTTGGTAACCTGTGTTTTGATTTTTTTAGTCACGGGCTTAAGCATAGCATCCCACTTTGCTTTATTTTTTGCCCACTCTTGTTCCAGTTCTCTAGCCTTTCGGGCTTCATCCGCATTGCGAAATTTCTGTTTGCCCTTTCGTTTTCCTAGAGAGGTAAGGGCAGGGTGCGCCAAGTGCATAGTCATACTAGTATCATGTAAGTTGCGATACTGTTAGTATATAATAAAGTGAAATAAATGTCAACCATTACTTCTGAAGAATCGTCCACATCTTTTCTTTTTCTAGGATTTCTTTTTCTAAAGCACGATAACGCTCGCCCAATTCTTTTAACTCTTCCCATCTACCTTCTAGTTTTGGATTTGGATGTAATAAACCTAATCGTTTTTCTAAACTTTCAATCGCATCAAGTAGACTCTTACCTTTAATAGTAACATCACCTTCAAAAGTAGCATCACCTCTAACCATAAGTTGGCTATCAGAAGTATTATTTAAAGTAATGTTTTGGTTATATAAAGGATTAGGGTAGTATCCATAAGTTGGAGCACTAGTATTTGGTGAAATACTATATGTACCTAGTGAGCCAGTAGTTGGTGTAACCGTAATGGTTGGAATAGTAGTAGAATTAGTGGTTATCATAGTATTATCATAAATGGTCATCATATTTTCTTTAAGTAAATTAGACCATCTTCTCCAATACTAATATCTAGAGTATCGCCTTCTTTCCAATTTAATTGGTCTAGAACTGGTTGGGGTATAGGCAATATTAAATCACCTGAATCAGGATCTTCTTGTGTAATCACCTCATATCTAGTATGGAGATTGGATTTTTTAGTCATGCGCTATAGTATCTTAATTGCTTTAGTGTGTCAATATTTATTGGCAATTTATATACCCAAAATTTTACCAAGCTCTGCATGACCAATATCTAGCTTTCCAACGTGGACCGGGGTTTTCACAACGGTGACGGGCTCTAAATGATTTTCTACGACCGGGTATATTCTTTTTAATACGCATATTTTTATCGCCAAAGTTTACTTTGACAACATTACCTTTTGGACCCTTTACATAGACTTTAGACTTTGCTACATCACCCTGCATTGGCTTACCTAATGGAACTTCACGACCTTGATATTTGGCCTCATCCATTTCATCTTCACCCATCTTAAATGATCCTGCACTAGAAGCATCTGAACCTGAACCTAATACCATACCTTCTTGGTACATATCGTCATCATAGGCTTTTTGATCCGCTTGATCGGCATAATATGCGTCCGCTTCGTCACTGTCTTGTGCGCGGTCCCAAGCTTCTGCATCATCTACCGCATCATAATAATCTTGATCACTATCATAACGATGTGGATTTGTAGATGGTCTAAATCGATTAGGAGACTCACTTAATAGTTTTTTACTAGTAAGTAATTTAAATGTTTCTTCGTCGGCTTCAAGTACAATGCCGTCTTTAGTGAATCCAATTACTCCAGTTTCTATTACAAAATCTTCAGACAATTCAATGTCAAAACTATCATGTAGTTCAACATTTTCCTGTTCACTTAGTTCTTCTACAATGCTTAATAATTTTCTAAAATCGCTCATCTCATTCTCCGTATGTTTTCGTTGGTTCTTTGATACTCGCCTGCGTTACCATCTAAACTTACACTCCAAGCATAAAACTTAGTATCAGGGTATTCTTTTTTAAGAGTAACAAAACTATCTAAATTGGGAATAGAATCGTCATACATAATGGCTTTACGATAATTTCCCTGATCTAATAATTTTCTAATGATAATCTTTTTCTTTTCATCAATTTTTATTTTGTCTTTATTATTTCCTGCACGATAAACATGAACTTTATTCATGTCTACACCATATTTTCTAAATGTATCTAAAAACAATTCTTTGTCATCAAAGTCGGATCTAGCAGTTACCATGACAACTTTATTACCTGTAGCAATATCTTGCTTTAGTTGATTCATCATAGGGATGATTGGTTTAGCATTGTCAAAGAATTCTTTAGCATCTGTGAAATCACCAAAATCAAACTGCTCACCATCTTTCAGTTTGTAATGCGTAAAATCGTGGCTGTTTAGACTACGAACTACTTTGCCATCTTTAATCACATGCACCTTTGTTTGGGTATGCACGAGGGTATCGTCAATATCAAATATTACTAACTTTGATACATCATCTACATATTCTTTTAGGATCTCAACGATTTTCATTTATCAGCCTCGGATTCAGTATTTATGTCTTCTTTAGAGACTTTTAGTTTACCTACTTTTAGAATCTTAGATTTTTTATTAATTAGTTTATGCGCTTGATGATGTTCCGCATCAAGTACCGCTTTTCTTAATTGAGTTACAGTTTGTACTTTTTGATCCAATCTGATTAGATCATTATCTAATACACGAATTCTATCAATTAGGGCCACTAATGTAGCACTTGCCTCGCTAAGAACTGGTTTAATTTCTTTGGTTGCCCATGACCAAACATAGTAAGTCATACCACCTAATCCTACTGCGGCTACAATAGGAAATCCAAATCTATTAACTAAATCACTAATATTTTCCATATTAGTCTCTCCGGTGATCTATCCGCTCTGCTCTAGCAATTCGTTCGTAATCAGGATCAATGCCTAATGATTGACTTATTTTAACATCTAGTCTTTGTAGTTCATCAGTCATGGTATCAATTCTATCGTCTAATCCTTTAACAATAGAGTTCATACCATTAACACTGCTAGTAACTCCTGCTAGAATAAACTTTATAGTGAGGAATACAAAATATCCCGAGGCACAGGAAGCTGCAATAGGAAAACCTAATTCGCTTATAAGATGAAATATATCGGGCATGTATATATTTAGTGATTCTTATAAATAATATACAACAGGGAGGCATATATGGCAGAAGTTAAAAAAGAATCACGCTCGGAGCGTGAAGCACATATCAAAGATAAAGCAGGATGGGTTATTACTGTATTAGCCGCACTACTTGCTATTAATACTTATATTGCAGGTAATAACTCTAGTAAGGTACTAAATAATACCATTAAGGCAAATGACACTTGGTCATTTTATCAAGCAAAAAGCATTAAACAAACACTAGCCGAAATGGCCAAAGAAGATGCAGAATACAGAAAAGAACCTGAAAAGGCTGCGAAATTACAAGCCAAAATAGATCGTTATGAAAGCGATCCTGAAAAGGGTGAAGGCAAAAAGGAACTAATGGCTAAAGCCCGAGCATTAGAAGCCGAGCGTGATGAAATTCGCAAGAAAAGTCCTTGGTTAACTTTTGCAGGTTCTGCGTTTCAGATTGCTATAGTACTATTGAGTGCAAGTATTCTTGCAGTTAGTATGTCATTATTTTGGGGCAGCATTGTTGTAGGAACAATTGCAGGTATATTAATGACTCAAGGTGTTTGGATGTGGATGCCAATTGGCATTTAATGTCTTCGTTTTGGAATATAATCTACATTGGGGATTGGTGTGCGATCAAGTTCAAACGGATTGCGGATCATTTCCCCATATTTAATTAAAATATATCCTAACATTTTTTCATCGGCTTCATCTTCAAAGCCCAACATAATATGTTTATCCCAACTAATTTTAAAATGAGCCTTAACTACACGGTCTTTAGTTAGGTCTGTAAAGTCGTTGTTTGAATCATAAAAAGTATAGAATATCATTTCTGCCACAGAATAAAGTTTATTTGATCGGATTGATCTACAAAATGAAATTTATATAAACCAGGTTTTTCACCTGATGGTGCTACCATATGCCATCCCCATTTGTCTTTACAATTCGTTTTGCACCATTCTAATATCGGATTCAACGACCCATATGGAACACTGATATCAGTTCTAAATGAGTATTCAGTAAAGGTTATACTCACCTAATATATCCCAACATTTCAATATGATATTTGGCTGTTTCATCACTTAAATTTTTTAAGAAGGTATCATTGAATTTAAACTTTTTACAAAAAGATTTTGCAAAACTATCACCCTTAAGTTTTTCAAAAACAAACTCTTTACAAAATAATTCGTATTGCTTTTTACTTATTTGTTTACTATTATTACCAGTTAATTGTTCTAGACCTGATAATGTATTAATAAAATTCATTTTAATCCCACAAATTTCGGTAGTATTTTCCAAATAGTTCAAGACCTTCTTGAATGCGTTCTTCATGTAACATATGTCCTTCACGGTCATACCAATGGGCATCGGGATCTTTATCTACCATTTGATATGTTGCTTCCATTTTATTAGTTATAGGGTTAAGAATTTTTTCATCGGCCTTTACCCAATCATAATCGGTTTTACCATGATGGTATTGTCTACTGTAATCGTCTAGTACAAGTTGTTGGAAACTCCAAATCATTTTATCAAGGACAGTGTCCCACTCTTTGACCCGTTTTTCAAACATTTCTCTTTGATCTTCTTTATAAAAATCAAAGCAATCTTGTTCATGGTAATCTTCACCACCAACTTCAGCAAACTCTTGTGGTACACCTTGCTTTGTGGCTTTTATTTGTAACAACATTGGGAGTATAATTAAAGCAAGGGTATGATCCATGCTATAAGTATCAAAATAATCTATCTTTATATCAATTTTACGATTGATACCTTTTTTGAGATACTTGCCAATATTGATTTTCATTGTGGTTTTTTAACCTTTCCTTCAATAAACATCAATACAGATGAATTATGTTCTACGATAGCAAATTGAATTTGATTTTGTTTAAAGATTTTTTTGGCTAATTCTTCAATAGTATTTGCTTGACAAACAAAAGTGTCCGTACCTTTTTCAAAAACATAAATCATGTTGTTATGAATTTCGGTAATTAGTTTAGGAACTTCTTCTGATTTAGATTCTTTATATTTTATAATCCCGTGTTCAATTAATTCATTTTTAATACGGCGTTTCGTCCACATTGAGCCAATGATGAACCCTAAAACAAAAACATAAATTATAAAAAAGGTATCGTCTAGCATGATGTTATTTAGTAATTGTGATATTAGACCAAGTTTTTAACTTTTCAAATTTGGCTAGTTTGGCTTTTTCTATATTGAGTTGACTGATTACTCCATTCATTTCTAGCAGAGTAATCATTGCTACCAAATCACCCAATTCTTCTTCTAGGTGTTCCCTGTTGGTTTTGGGCTTACCTGGTTTAATATTATCTAATCCAAACCTAAAACACTTACTAATAGCCTGAGTTACCTCAGCACATTCTTCTTGCATAATCAAGAGAATTTCGTTAACATTATTATCCATAAATTATTCCTTAAATATCCAAATCATATAATTGAAAATCATATGCACTAGGCTCATAGCCAATATAACCACGAGGATTGCAAACCACTCTAGTAGAACCAATACGGTATTCAAAAAAGTCATGAACATGCCCATGACACCAAACCTTAATCTGCGGATGATCCAAAATGAATTCACTTAGGTCACTTGCATAAGCACCACTCATATGATGATCATGCCGATACCGTTCATGTATACTTTGATATGATGGAGCATGGTGTGTAATAACCACTACTTCACGGTCCTGATATTGTGCTAATGTTGTTTTAAAATACTCTAAAGTATTTTTATGTAAACGATAGGTATGATCAGGAGTTAATTTGTAATACAAATCCTTGTCGGCGTAATAATTTTGTATTGCCCTATAATCATTCATTGCACCTTTAATAGTCATTTCAGTAATAGGGTCATTTTGATTAAGGTCAGTCCATAGAGTAGCGCCCATAAACACCACTCCATTATAGTCTACCGTTTCATTTTCTAATATAGTTACATTACTAGGCAATATTGCTTTAAAATCTTCGTGGGTTTTATCTAGTCTATGATGATAAGATTCATGATTCCCACTAACCATAAACACACGATTATATTTGGCGCATTGGTTGTCAAAAAATTCAATAGCATTTGATTTTCTTTGTTTAAGAGTGCGGTATTCACAAATATCGCCAGCAAGGATTAGAACTTCGCCACCGAGTAATTCTAGTGGACCAAATTCTAAATGTAAGTCACTTGCTAATTCTATTTTCATTTTTATGTAACCTTATTTTCCTACACTCATCCCGCATTTCAGGGGTAAAATCAACACTGATTTCAGCCAAATCACAAATATATACCTTTTCATGCACAGATGATAGCAAGAATTGCGAAATGCAATATCCCAGTACTAAAGACACTCCTATAATAACTACTTGTTTAAGTAATGCTTTCATTGAAGTTTAATGTGTTTACAATTGCCCCTAAAGGTAAATCCTTGACAGGTACAAGTCTTGGCATCAGGGTCAACATAGTACTTATCGCCCTTGCTTCCAACGACCTCAATTAGGCTGCTTTTGACAACCTTAAAAGGGTTTGTGTTAAGGGTAACAAACTTACGACCACGCTTGTCAATGCGTAGCGGGTTTTGAAAATAAAAAGGAGTTGATTCACCTTGCTTGATGTAAGCAACTGCCTTATCACCGTCAAATAGATAAGTATGATTGGGATGGACACTACCATCCCAA
>Ga0209500_10003119_pt1 | contig 11489 bp, 9 predicted proteins | sample S_140212_EF_Meta_FD_187323 | JGI IMG/M metagenome (GOLD analysis project Ga0209500, IMG submission 187323) | Freshwater microbial communities from Lake Simoncouche, Canada to study carbon cycling - S_140212_EF_MetaG (SPAdes) (version 2) | ecosystem: Environmental > Aquatic > Freshwater > Lake ...
TTCTTCTGCAACATATTGTGATGTAGTACCTACAGGTAATGCGGCTGCAACTTGTCTTGCTGGTTGTTGTGATAATGCTTGTGCAATACCACGACCAATAGGTGTTGTAGCTGTTTTAGCTAATTGACCTAATGCACCTATTTGACCACCTACTCCACTCAATGCACTACCACCTACTTGTAATGCTCTTTCTACTTGTGTTTCAGGATTAGGAAATCCTAATTTAGTTAAACCTTTTTCTACTTGTGCAGTAGGAGATGGAATATCGTATTTATCAGGCAACGCTAAGTTTAAACTTTTAGTAAGCAATTCAGCAGCAGGCAAAGCTAATCCACCGGCTATAGCACCAGCAGGACCTGCTAATGCACCACCAGCAATTGCACCTGTTACAGGAACAGCAGCACCTCTAGCAATAGAACTTAAACCACGACCTATTTGCTCTGTCATGCTTCTTTGTTTTTTAATAATAGATGATGGTAAGTCATCTTCAGGCACAATATTAGAAGCAGATAGTTCCATAGGCAAATCGCTTGTAGGAACTAAATTACTTGGTAAATCTTCTAAAGGCACTCTAGCCATTATTCATACTCCCATTGACCATTTCTAAATATCATTGGTTTACCACTTTTAGATTTAGTTCTTGAACCTTCTGTAAATCCACTAGGTTGTTGCGTAGCAGCCTTAGCTGGTGTTTTTTCAGTTGATTTAATTTTAGTGTTATATTCATTTAAGAATTCGCTAGTGCTATTATATAACTTACCTTTGAAACCTTTTAATGTTCCATTGGTATTATAATAATCAACTGCTTCTTGTTTAGTTTTAGCTGCACTTGTCATTTGTTCTTGTAACAAGTCAAGACGTTTAACATTTACACTTTGTGGCAATGCAGGGTTATATACTCGGTTAATTAATGCTTCACCTTCTTTTGCTGTGAACTGTGGACCAAGAATAAGTCTTAAATTACGTTGAGCAATTTCTTGCACTTGCTCTTTAGTATCTTGAGCTGCTGGGTTTGTATATTTAAGCAAACCTGTATCATCTTGTGCACCAACTAACTTACCTGTAATTCTTCCTTCAGGTTGTTGTTGAAGTGTTTGTTTAGCTATTTCTAATTGAGATAAACCTTTTTGAACATCTGAAAATCCACCACCAATTGTAAAGTCTACTAAGTCTTGTGCTGACTTTTCTTCTACTTTCATTTCTAATGGAGAAAGACTTTTCTTAAGTACTTCGCCTCTAGTTTCTTGTGATGAAACAGATGGAACTAATCTACTAATGTCACCTGTTTGTTGATATTGAGCAATAGATTGAACAGTAAATTTAGTAGGGTCAATTGCAGCAATATTTCCAACTTGCATTGATACTGGTTTTAATACACCTAAATTACCTGTTTGTTGGTATTCTGCTAATGACTCAGATGTAAATTTACTTGGGTCAATATTACCGATATTAGTACCACGTGATTGTGCAATTGGTTTTAATGTACCATAGTCTTTTGTTTTTTGAAATTCAGAAATAGACTCTGGAGTATATTTAGAAATATCAATAGTGCCAAATGGGTCATTTTTACCAGCTAGTAACTGTTGTCTATACGCATTATTTAAAGCAGTATCAACAGCACCTTGAGATGAGCTCATGCCACCTAAAAATGCTTTACCTAAATAAGGCAATGCACTTCCAGCTTTTAAGTTTTTAGGAGTAGCAAGATATGTAGCACCTGCACCTAAAATACCTGATAATAATGCTTGATTTTTTAATTTTTCTTCTTGGTTAGGGTCTAAAATGCCTGTAGGAATAGATGTACCAAATATATTCATTCCACTAAACAAATTACCTAAGCCACTATTTGTGTCAAATAAAGCCATATTATTATCCTCTATATCCTTGAGCTAATTGTTGTAATCTTATTTTTTCTTCATCTGTTAAAGGCATCCTAGAAAATAAATTAGGCAGTCCTATATCATTTCCTTCTTGTTTTCCTACATTAGGTGCTACGTTATATAATGGTGAAGATACCATTTCAGGATTGCCACGTGTAATAGGCATTATAGGTGGAGTTTGCATTTGTTGTGGCGGTTGATTTAAAGCATCAAAACCTTTAGCACCTAAGTTAATCTTGTCCATTGTAGACATATTGGTAAAAGGGTTGCCAATATTATTAGTTAAGAAAGAACCTGTTTTGTCTAGTAAAGATGATGCACCTAATCCACCATATACGCTAGGAGTAGCACCTAAACCAGCTAATGAACCAGGAGTTAATAAACTAGCATTTAATGTAGGAGTTCCTAATATAGCAGGAGCTACAGTTCCAGCAGCTAAATCAGCACCACCAGCAGCAGTAGCAGCACCTGCACCGCCTGCAGCACCAGCACCCATTAAACCTGCTCCACCTGCTCCAAGACCAGCACCTAGTAAAGCTGTTTTAAATGGGTTAGCACCTGTTACAGCACCACCTACAGCACCTACACCTGCACCTATCATTGCAGGAACTAATAGCTGACCCATGTTATACCTTTCCTACTACATAACAAATAGGTTCTAAAATAGCACGATAAATCATACCTAAATTGTCTCTAGTTTTACCTCTTTTTTGTTTCCATATATCAGCAGTCCTATGTCTTGCGATATGCTCTAAAACACCCCTTAAAATGCGTTGTAGGGCATTCTTTTCACCTGCTTTGTAAGCATAGTTTACTAATGGTAAGAATAGTTTATGGTAACCTTTTTCGTATGCAGGGTCTAAGTCTTTAGACTGAGCTAACCAAATAGCCTGTCTAAAACTTCCAAAGCCATACTCTTGACACATAGCTGTGCATACTATTTTGCCACCAGACTGCGTAGTTGTAGATACTTGACCCATAGGAGCACCATAGGCAGCACCAAGGAATGAAGATAGTTTTTGGTATGGTTTGTTTTGCTCAAAGTTAAAGCGGTCAATATCAGCTTGTAGAGCAGTTTTTTGATAATCTTCTGCAGTTTTACCTACGTTAGCTAATTGTGAAATATCTGCGTAATCAGCTTGTGCAAGCGTTGGAGCATATTGTGCAGCAGCATTTTGCATGCCACGTTCATTGGCATAGTTTTGATAAGCAAGTTCACCATATTTGTTACTTAATGTATTTGCTAAAGTAGTAGCTGCTCTGTTTTGAATATCAGCAGATGCACCTGAACCATAACGACCAGCCATAGAAGCACCACCTTGTGCAGCCATAATAGCATCATTATAGTTTTGTGTAGCACCTTGTGCAGCACCAGCAAGGGCTTGATTAAAGTACGGATTGTTTTGTAAGTATTGCCCGCCAATAACATCTTGTTGTTGTTGTTGAGCCGCAGGAAGTAATGGGTTGCCAGCTAATGCTCTATTTTGAGCAGCTTGTAATGCTGCTTGTGTTTGAGCAGATGGACCTACATAAGTTTGACCACCGTAGTATTGTGGTGTATCTGTTTGATAAAGACCTTTAGCTTCATTAAGACCATATTCAACAAATGGTCTAACAGTAGGGTCTAATTCATTAGTAGTTTGAGAACTACCTCCACCACCAGAACCACCACCATAAAATGTAAAGTTGTCTACTAAATTAAATAGCCAGTTATTAAGATTAATCATATTATTTGCCTTTGCTTTTTGAAGTTATTGGTGATTTTACTACTGGTGCTGGTGTATTTTGTGGTGAACCTAGTAAACCTAAAAATCTACCAGCTCCTGAACTTTGCTGATTATTTGTTGGTTGCATATTTGGTGCTGATAAAAAGTTTAATAAATTATTTGGAATACCTTGTGGTTGATATGTAGGTTTTTGGTTAAGCATAGATACCATAGATAAGTCACCATTGACAATCCCTTCAGCATCACCTGTAAATTCTCTAAAAGATTTATCTCCTATTGTTACAGTTTTTAATGTTTCGGCTGGCTTTTGAGTTACTGCTCCAAACGGATTAAAAGGGCTAAAAGGTGCTGAATTATAATTTCCAAGCATAAAATTCATTGGACTTGGTGGTGGTGGAGTATATGGTTCATATACAGTATTACCTTGATAAAATAATCCACTAGGTGTATGTAATTGCATACCTTCATATTGTGAAGATGTTAAATATGGATTAGTTCTAGTGGGTGCAGCGTATGTATTTTGAACTTGTCCTGTTGGAGGAGCAAAATTTAAAGGCATATTAATCATATTATTTCTCTAGTATAAATTCCCATGTTTGAGGTTGAAATCCCATTGCTCTTGCTCTACGTTCCCATCCTTTTCTTTGTGAAGAGAATGTAACCCTAGACTTACCGCCTTGTTTTGCTATTGCTTGTATTTCTTGAAATGCTTGTTGAAAGAGTGTGTTGTCGTTAATTGTTGACCATGAAGCCCATACATGAAGTGTGTCACCTATAGGTTGTAATACTACAAATCCTACTGCTTTGTTATCTATCATACCTACAAATAACATAGACCTGTTTTCGTAACAGTCACAATAGACATCTTCTACTATCCATTGTGTATGACCACGTTGTCTTACTAATTCAAGACCATGTTTAACATAATCCCAATGTGAACGTAACTGGTCTTTAGGTATGTAATGTAAAATCACGCTACTATAATATATCCGTATGTTTTATCTGCTGTACTGTTTGCAAAATGTTTTAGTGTTGCACTTCCTTGACTTCTAGCACTTACATATACATTAGTAGATGCTGAAGTTGATACATAACTCATTGTAGTAATAACGCTTGGTGTAGCTGGTCTTGTTGGACTTGTACCTGCTGCATAATGTTCTATAGACACACCAGTATCAGATACTTTCCACATAAGTTCAACATAGTCACCTGCTACTAATTCTACATAAAAGTTTAATGCACCAATAATATGACTTGGGTCACCAGCAGATTTTCTTGCTGCTAAACCAAACCTACTGTTTGATGCTGCAATATCTGTGCCATTTTTTCTAAACCAAACTTCTGCGTCTTGAGAGTCGTTGGTTGTATTCTTAAACTGTATAGAAAACTCTAAATTATAAAGACCACTATTTCTTACATTAAGCCTAGAACTGTTTGACAAATAAACACCATTAGAAAAGTCAGTAGTGTTAAATGTAATTGCATAAGCTGCTGTTGTTGATGCAGCAGTCTGGTCAGTTGAGTCTTGAAACGCACCATAAGGAACAGTATCACTACCAGCAGCAGTACTAATAGGTGTTAGTAGTATTATACTATTATAACCTATTCTTTCATCTGATATCGTGGTAGTTGTAGCATTGCCTGTAGCTAAAGTAATTTCACCAGTATTATTACTTTTGCCTTCAACAAGGTTATTTACTATCTCTGCTACTTGTCTAGGGTCACCACCAACAGGCGATAGCTTGCGGTACATATCACGAGCCATTATCTAGTTCCTTGTGTAGAGTAATCTATATCCATTCCAATAGCAGATAACCAGTTAGCACCTGTAGGCACAAAGTTTACTCTATGATAACGACCTGCACTTCTTACAGAACATCTATCTTCTTGGCTTGCTGTAACAGATGAACCATAAGTAATAGTATCATCTAACATACGTCTAGAAGCCACAGAAACGTCCGCAGAGCCATTATCTACAGAAGGTCTAATAAGGGTAAGCACAGAGTTATATCCGTACTCTAAATCGTTTGTAGTGATACTGGCTGTGGCATTAGCTCCTGTAAAGGTAATGACTTTAGCATCACGCACACCACCAAATAAGAATTTACCACCCTTATATAGTCGGTCATCCATTGTAGTTACAAGTGTGTCTATCGTCTTTGATGCTGCTGCACTTGCTGCCATATCAATAGCAATACCATCACCTGAGCCTACGCCTGTAGCTGTAAATAATACGCCTACTGTATTGGCAACTGCACCTATAAGTGTGTAATCTGTTGTTCCTACAGTTCTAATCGTATATTGTTTTGTGGCTACAAAAGAACCTGCTGTTATGTTATATGCAGTATCTATGCCATCTAAAGTTGTACCTGTAGTAGCAAGGGTAGATAAATAATCTACATCTGTATCAGCCTCACACCATTTTTGTGTTTGGAAGTTATAGATAAGCAATGCTCTATTACCTGAAATAGATGCGTAATCCCAAATAACAAGGTTACGTTCTGGGTCTACTGCTGCTGATATAGAATCAATATCTCCAATGTTAGCGTTGTTAAAAAAGTATCTATCTACTTTTTCTGCACCAATACCAGTAATCTGTTGACCGTTACATGAGTAGAAACCATCATCTGATAAGAAGTATGTTACTCCACCATATTGTGCTACAGAACCACCTTCCATACAACCTACATTACGACTGATAGTGTCAAATTGAAAGAAAAATGGTGAGCCAATATATGACATACGCACAATTGATTTTTCTAGGAATATAAGACCAAACTCTCCACCTGTAATACCTGTGATGTCACCACCATCTGGAAGTTCTTGGAAATCACTTTGTGATGCACCACCTGCTGTCCAGTCTGTAGGGTCGTTGATATCTGACCAGTTTACTCGTGATGGATTTGTGCCATCACCAATATTTGCACAAACAACAAAGTCACGAACTATTGTTATGTATTTTGCAACGGGAGCAGATGCAGCTAAATCACCAAAATAAGTAGATGCGGTTACATCATAATATTGCACTTTTTGAGAACCATTAGCAGCTAGTGCATAATTACCAAACTGTATAAATTGCCATCTATAAGAGCTTGCATAAGCACTTCCTATAACTGTTCCTGTGGCTGCTGCACTTGTAATATTTGCGTTGACTTTAGCATAGGTAAATGTGGTAGAGGTAGGAACAGTAGTAATGGTATAAGCACCATCAAATACATTGTTACTTGCGTCTACTGTTACATTATCGCCTGTGCTATAACCATGAGCAGATGCAGTAGTAATAGTAGCTACGTTAGACGTTAGTGCTACATTGCTTATAGTTCTTGCTGCACTTTTACCAACATTATTTAAAGCTGAAGTAGATGAGTCTAGTTTAAATAGTTTAGTAGAGCCGCCTGCAAATAAAGTAACATTATTATCTACCTTAGTAGAAAAAACATTAGTTAAGTTTTCACTTGCGTCTGAAGAAAAATTTACTGCTGACTTAAATGGACCATATCCTATAGCTAAAGGAATGACGTTATTAGCCTCTGATACTGTGTCTAGTATAGATGGTTGGTCAGGTAACCAGTCTTTAAATTGTATGCGTTGTGTAGCCATTCATTTTCCTATAATATTTTTATTTAAAATATGGACTAACCATTTATGTCGCTACTAAACATCCAATATTTTAGATTATAATTTTTTATCCTATAATTGTTGCAAATGTACGATTAAGAACAGAAGATGCTCCATATACAATAATAATTACGCCTTGTGCTCCTGCTCCACCATTATTTTGAACTAAGTTTGAAGAAGGACCGCCAGAGCCACCTGCTCCATATAATCCTGCTGTGGCTGTATTTACATTATTACCATTACCTGCACCACCAGCTCCACCACCACTGCCATAAATAGATGTTATATCTACACCATCTCCACCATTACCACCAATATTATTATTTCCGCCACCACCACCGCCACCACCGTCAGTTCCATTTGCTCCTGAAACTCCACCACCTGTACCTAAAGAATTATTACCACCATTTACACCACTATCACCAGTAGCTGTTACACCAGCAGTTCCGCCACCATTACCACCGCCACCACCACCTGCTCCATCAGCACCTGTATTTGATTTACCGTTACCACCAGCTCCACCTGTGCCGTTTGGTCCACCAGCTCCACCACCGCCGCCTGAGGACTGACCATTAGCTGTATTTGTTCCACCATTACCGCCTTTACCACCTGCAAAGGCTTGTGTAATTAATCCTGATACTGATTGTGCTGTTCCCCCCGCACCACCTGTAGATGCTAATGTAGCTGTTGTTACAAGACCACCAGTACCGCCATTGGCAGTATATGTAGTAATGCCATTATTAAATGTAGTGTTGCCACCATTGCCTGCTGTAGATGAAGTACCGCCAGCAGTGCCTGCTGTGCCACCAAGTCCGATAGCTACTGTATATGATGTAGAAGGAGTTAAAGTAACATTAGTTAGTTTAGTATATGCTCCACCACCACCACCTGCACCACCTGCTCGTTTACTTGTATCGGTTGCAGCACCTGAACCGCCACCGCCACCACCTATTAAATAAATAGCATTATTACTTGAATCCCAATCAGCAGGTGCACTAAAAGTTGTGCCTGATGTTAATAATAAAGTAGCCATTAACTAAGTCCTTGTAACTTTAAGTGATAATGTTACTCTTGTAATACTAGAAACGCTGTCTACATTAAATCTAAGTATATTGCCAGCAGTAATAGAAGCTGTCCATCCTGTTAATGTTGAGCTTTGACCTTTGGTTGCTGATGAAATAGTTGGTTTTGCTGACCCAGTAATAGTATCTGCAACTGTAGGAGGATAATTTGAGTATGTATCTTTCCAAATATCTACTACAATAGAACCTGATTGATTTGCTAATAATGTCCATTCGCTAATAGTACAAGCAAAAGGAATTGTAAGGTCACCTTTAATACCAGTAGTAATTGTAGAGCCACCACCATCAATAATAAATGTAATAGAGAGCACATTAGGATTGTTTGTAATACCAGTACCACCTTGTGCTACTGTAAGAGCAGTTGTAAGCCCTGTAATAGAAGTAATGTCAGAGTTAGCACCACTAGCTGCTGATGATAATGCAGCCCTAGCTGTGGCTGCTGTAGTAGCACCTGTGCCACCTGCTGCGATAGGAATAGTGTCACCACTAGCACCAGACTGTAAATCTTTCACTTGAGCCATAAGTGAACGAATAGCATTATTTATGCCAGATGGTGAACATCCCTCATCAATATTAATGTTTGCTATATCTGTGTTTAACCCAGCACCTGCAACCGTTGATGAGTATTCCGAAATTTTTGTCTTTGCCATCTTTTATCCTTGTCTTAACCAAATGTCTGTACTTGGAGTTGTATCAGTCCAAGTTTCTGTTCCTGCTGTAATTTCTGTCCAAGTTTCTGCTCCTGCTGATACAGGACTCCAGTTATCACCTTGTATAACGCCATTGGCTATTATAGTTCCGTTAACTGTAATACCTGCTGTTCCAGTTGCTGTATAATTACCTAATGCAGTTACGTCAGCAAAAGCACTAATTGCTGCAACACCATCTGCAATATAATAACCATCTGCTGTAACTGTAGCTGTGCCATTTACAGATGCTTGACCGCCAAATACTAAACCACCACTAGCTGTTACAGTTCCATTGGCTGTAATAGATGCTTGACCTGAATTTAATAATCCACCAAGTGCAGATACACTAGCTGTGCCATTAATAGATGCTATACCAAATTGAGATAAACTACCTAAAGCACTAACAGTTGCAGTTCCATTTATTGAACCACTTACACTAAATGTCAAGTTTCCAAATGCTGATACTGTAGCAGAAGCTGCCATAGAACCAGAAGATGATGTTGTGTAGTTGCCTAACGCAGTAACAGTTGCTGTAGCTGCCATAGAACCAGAAGATGATGTTGTGTAGTTGCCTAACGCAGTAACAGTTGCTGTAGCAGTTACAGATGCTGAACCTAATATATCAGTAGGGGCTACTGTAAATAGCCAATTAGTATTACCGCCACCATTAGTAGAGTTTGCACCTGCATACCAAGTATTTATAGGTGATGCAGTAGAGTTACTAATACTTAAATAATCTAATCCTGATATTACTCCACCACCTGATTTAGCAAGAGTAAATGTTCCGCTTGCACCTGTTCTAGTAAGTGTAATAACATTGCCTACTGTGCCTGTAGCAGTCCAATTAGATACTGTTGTAGTGACATTAGGAAATGTAATAGTATGAGCTACAGTTTTAGTAGATGCTAATGTTCCAAAGGTATTAGTGCCTGTAATAGTTAGTGTAGATGTTCCTGTAGAGCCACCTATGGTTAAATTATTATAAGTAAGACCACCACCTGCAAAAGTTCTAGCTGTTGTAGATGTATCAGATAATACAATATTTGCTGTATCTTTATTAAATGTTAAATTTGAAGTAGTAGATGTATCCCAAACTGTTCCAGTGCCTGATAGAGTCCAAGTACCTGAACCCATTGTAATAGTTCTAACACTTGAAGTAGAACTATTAAATAATCCAGTAGAAAAATTAAACCCATTAGCATTAAATGTTCCTGTGGTAACTGTTGTAGTTCTTGCAGCAGTTACTGTAAGGTCATCTTGAAGTTGTACTATGTTATTGTAAGACTCGTTTAATTCTAAATTAGCTAGTAATGTTTTACCTACTGATGTAATAGATTGTGTATTACCATATCCACTTAATCTTATAGCTCTAGCACCACCACCACTTAAAGTTAAATTACTAAAAAATGTAATACTGCCAAAGAAGTTATCTCTATCAACTGTGCCAAAATTTAATGTCATAGCTGATGTTCTATTAGAAACACCGTCTGCCATAGTGACAGTAGGAATCATTAAACCTTGAGAAGTTAGTTGCACTGTTCCAGCAGAACCTGCTTCTGTAAATATTGCTGTGTCTTGAACTAAAGGATAATTAGCTGTCGCTGGAGTTCCATTATTAGTTAATGCCCATCCTGTAGCAGTCCATAATTGTGTGCCTGATAAATTCCAATAAGCATTTCTACCTGTAGCAAAAGTAATACCTGAATTTCCACTAGCATCACCCCAATAATTTGTTCTTGAACTATCAGACCAAGATGCTGCACCTGCTCCTGTTATATCTCTAAAATCCACACCAAATAAACTAATCGCTGCTGCTGTAATGGTTCTATTAGTTCCATTAGCACTTGAATAAATCCAATATCGTCTTGAATTTACTGTTTGTGTACCATTACAAGTAAATGTTCCATTTACAGTAATATTTGCTGCTAGTGATAATCTACTTGTACCAGCTGCACCACGAGTACGAAAGGTTAAATTATTAAATGTATTAGCACCAGTCATAGCATGGACATCATTTAAAGTATCGCCAATAGTTACATCATAAAATGTTTGCCCACCACCAAAAAAATTAGAGGTAAAACTAGAGCAATCAATAGTTGATGTATTTGCATTAAATGTTAAGTTAGTAGAAGTTGAAAAATCAATAGCTGCTGACCCACTACCTAATGTAATAGTACTTCCATTTAATGTGATTGTTCTAGTATTAGAGTTACTAGAACTTATAGCTGATGCTGTTACATTATAATTGCTACCTGAAGTAGTAAATGTTCCTCTAGTTACAGTTATAGTTCTAGTGCTGATATTTAAAGCATCACCAAGCGTTACTGTAATTCCAACACCATCAACTACTAAAGTACTAAACGATTTACCAGCAGTTGTAAGCGTACCTGTGCCTGTAAGTGTTACTGTTCCTGTATGAGTATAGGTTTGACTAATAAATAAAGTAATGCTACCAGCTACAGAAATTGCTGCTGTTCCAGTAATAGTGCCTGT
>Ga0209500_10003122_pt1 | contig 11485 bp, 13 predicted proteins | sample S_140212_EF_Meta_FD_187323 | JGI IMG/M metagenome (GOLD analysis project Ga0209500, IMG submission 187323) | Freshwater microbial communities from Lake Simoncouche, Canada to study carbon cycling - S_140212_EF_MetaG (SPAdes) (version 2) | ecosystem: Environmental > Aquatic > Freshwater > Lake ...
ACATATAGTAAGCACGAACAGCATCACGCACATCAGCAACCGTTCTCAAACTTTTTAAGTTGCCAACTTTAACGACAGGTTCAATATAACCAGCTTCAATCATCGCAATTTGTTTAGCAAAGGTTGATTCAGCAAATACATCACCCCGTCTTGGACCAGTATGTGTGAACATTCTTGTTGTCATAATAGTCATGCCATAAGCCTCTGCATAGAAACGGCCAACTAAATCTGTTCCTACTTTTGAGATAGCATATGGTGACGCTGGATGAAATGAACAGTCTTCATCAATAGGTAACTTCTCTTTTGGTACACGACCAAAAACTTCAGATGAAGAACACACATGAATAATAGCATCGTGTTTATAATTTTTAAGTGATTCTAATAAACGAACTGTACCTTGAACATTGATATTCATTGTATCTAGTGGTGCAGTAAAACTTGTTTTGGGAAAACTTTGTGCGGCCAAATGGAAAACATAATCTGGTTGTGATTCTTTAATAGCATTATCGATTGAAATGCCATCATTTAAATCACCATAGACCAATTTAATTCGATTTTTTGTATTGATGTTCTCAACGAGACCACGAATATTATCTAATGAACTTCTCCAACGAATAAGTCCTACAATTTCCCAATCTGTATTTTCAATAAGAAAGTCAGCTAAATGCGAACCAACCATTCCTGTAATACCAGTAATAAAGGCAACTTTTTTCATTACATGTCCACCGCTTTCATAATATCAATCAATCGAGAAACATAAGTGTGATTCTCTTTCACTTTAACCATTTGTCTTAAAATTTTATCTTTTGTTTTTGGGTCATCTTGCATCTCTTTTGCTATATGAAATAATTCATAGGTGTCAGATGAGTAAGCTGCATCTTCTTCAAAGAAATCATATACAGCTTTAGAGTTTGTAATCACTAATTGACCGTAACTTGTATTCTTAAATGACCTGCAAGGAACATATTTGTTGGCCAAATGGTCTTTTACTCGCACATCAATTGGTAAATATGATTGAAGAACATATTGTTTTAATTGCAATGGTGAAATTGGGTTTCTCCATGGACAATTGTGTGCAAAGACGATATCGTTTTCTTTACATGCACGAATGAATGGTTCAAAGAATTGTATATTGCCATCATTTTCTTCGCCAATTGCACTTCCGCCACCTTCACGAATTGTTCCACCAAAGAAAGCATATTTTGGTTCTGCAAATGGAGTAAACCTATCTTCAAAATTAATTTCAGATGGAAGTAAGTCTGTAGCCCAAAAAGCATAAAAGCAATCGTAATTATCACCCTTTTGGTAATAAGAAACACCATCACGAATCACTTCATAATTTTCTTTTTCAAATTTGTAGGCGTAATTCTTATCTTCAACACCATCAATTCCCCAATTACAAGATAACCTATGGTCAATTAATTTACCTACTTTACCAAGGTACATGTCGGCACCTGGATTACCTTCAACTGGTCCCTTGTTGCCAAGATAATGAATAAGATATGTTGAAGATTCTCTTAATGGAAGTTTATTACTTGTTGAACTTAATCCATTTGGAAATACTAACCATTGCTCTGATATAACCAAAGAGTCATCAAAAAATTCATCAGGCACATTGTCTCTATTATCTAACCAATATACTTCAACATTAAGATATTGAGCTGCACGAACATATGCACTATGAACAAAAGAATGAGTATGTCCTGTATCTGGCTTGGCACCCCAAACAATTATCTTTTTATGTTTCATGGAATGTAAGCTACTAAAATATCTTTTTCTGGGAATTGTCTACCAAAACTAAAACCTCCATCCAAATAATCAATTACATAATTTGGGTTTATTTTTAATAAAGCTTCAATGAAATCAGATTTCTTTAAAAAGTCCCAAGAATCAGTATCAAATAATCTCACATCATCAGCAAAGATAACATGATCCTTAATTGGAGATTCTGCAATAGCAGCTAACTCATGTAACAATGGACATGGTCCATATTTGTCACTACCAGGAGTTTCTAATTTAAAACTACGATGGGCATCTAACCAAAAGGTTGAAGGCTCTGTTAAATTTGGAATAATATGTTCTCTTAATATATCTGGAGAATCACCTTTCCATATTTTCACCTGACTATCATCTTTAAACATCTCAACACAGTTATCATATAAGGTATCAAATATTTCTATACTATGGATATTTTTAAATCCATATTCAATAGCAGTTTTAACTGTATCGCCTTGATAAGTTCCACTTTCAATGAAGTTATTTTTTTTTGAATATTTTGTTAAGTAATCTATTGTTAATTGTGGCATAATTTATTTCCTCAAATACCAAGCAGAATTGGTAACACCAATTACTTCATTGGATTTTTCTTTTAAAAAGTAGGTCAAAGCATTACGAACTGAATCTAATTGTATATCATGGCCTCCAAAAATACCACCCTTTTTAACTTTTGGATAATAATTTTGAAAGTCTTTTAGTGCAGCTTCAAATGAATGGTCTCCATCAATGAAAACAAAATCTAGTGATTCATCTTCAATTGTTTTAACAAATTCTTCACTTGATACATGGAGAAATTCTACTTTATCTTTATGTGCAAGCATCTTATCTTGAGCAGCCTTCTTCATTAAATCTTGACGGTCTTTATTCCAATCAGAACCATCCCAATCAACAAAAGTTGGATAATTATCAACTGCATATAATTTCTTTAGATTATTAATGCCTTTAGCAAAGGCTTCAGTTGTGTGAGCTAAACATACACCAATTTCAACACCAACTAATTCGCCTTTAAGACTATTAATTGGTTCGATAAGACCTTCACCTGATGGAGAAGATGTTGCGGTATACTCTATTTGCTTTTGCACCCATTCGGCTGCAGGTAAATGATGATTTGGATCCGAAGTCTTTGGTTGATTAATTCTTAAAACATCATTGGTATTAATTGTAAAGATTTCATCACTCATATTTTTTTCCTATTAATTCGTTCCATTCGGGAACTCGGTCATATTGGTGTACCAAAGCAAAAGGTGTTCCATCACTTGTGCAAACATTATCATACACTAATTTTGGAGTTTTTTCAACCAGTTTGTCAGCATATTTACCGTGTATTTGTGGACCAGTTGTGCCTAATTGAGCGGCATAACCATCTTCTGACATGGCAAAGTTTGTGATATCTTTGTAAGATTTCATATTAAGTAATACATTCAATGCAGCTTGGTCGGGACCACCACCGCCATCGATAAATGGAGACGATCCATTGCATAACAAATATATGTTGAGAAACACATCAAGCATTGTATCAAACTCGCCTGAGATTGTTCCTGCATTGTATATCAGGTTGTCCTTATTGTGGTCGTGAATTAACTGACCAAATGATTTAAGGAGGTTATTGTTACCCCATTCTTCATCTTTGTATCGAATAGATTCACAGGCAACATTAATCTTTTTGTCTTTAATATTGTTTTCTAACCAAGTTGATGGGTTAGATTGGAAGATAACATCTTTTACATCGGTAGTAATGATGTATCGATATTGACCTTTTAATTGTTTGAGGAAGTACCAGAGATGATAGAATCTTTCCACAACAATTGAAAATTGTGGTTTATATTCGAATCGTTTTTCTTGGTCATTCTTTTTGAAGGCGAGAATTGTGTAATCTCGTTTGACAAGCTCATCAACGGTTTCATAATCTACATTATAACAAATCATAGCTTTGGTACCGGTGAAACCAGACCTATCTAATGAATTAACCCACGGTTTAATCTTATCAAAATTATAACCAGTAATACAACCAACCACAATGTCTTTCATAATAAACTCCATTCACTAATAATATATTTTATTTAGTCGTGCTGTAATCCTTAAATCCAATTATTTTAGATTGACCAGGTGTATCTTTTTGATAAGATTTTCTTAATGTGTCGGTGCCATCTTGCCCAGCACCAGATTTAGGAAGAATATCGGGTTTGATATTTACAGCTTCACCCATACCATGTTTAAAATATTGTATTCGTCTTTCTTGCTTTGATACCCATTCTTGTGATGGTTTGCCTTCGCCTTTATAATAGGCTAATGGTCTTTGTGTTGATTTAGAAACTAATGCCCATTTACCATTAACTTGCTTTAACATTACTTAACTGTCCTTACCGAACCATCTTCTTTAACAAAATAAGCTTCGAATTTAATTTCTTCAAATTCTTTTTGTAAGTGAAGAAACATCTTTAAATTTTCTAAAGAGTCATCAAATAATCGGGCTCTTGAAAACTGCTTGGTATTTAGATAGTTACGGATAATCACCATTTTAGAAATAGCTGTGCTTCGAATATCTTTAATCTTGCCTGCTCTTTCAACACGAACTCGGTCAATATCAAAATCATATTTACGGAATGTATCTAAAAACTTTTCACGGTCGTCAAAGTCATCTCGTGCTGTCACGATAATAACTCGACTTAATTCATTGTTAGATGTATTCTTTATAATTGCTTTTGCTTTTGCCATCATGCCTTTGATAGGTTTAGATTCATTATAGAATTTCTCTGCATCACGGAATTCTTTAAAATCTGGTGTTTCACCTTTTGCTTCATAATCATAAGTGTTATGTTCATGTGGTTTTAATCTCTTAACAACCTTATTACCTTTTTTAACTGTGACACGAGCTGTTGTTTTGAACAAAGTATCATCAATATCAAATATGGTTAAACCGCCATTTTTGAATTCTTCAGTAAGAAAGTTTCGGAATGATTTCATTTTAATTTCTTGTTAAGTTTAATATCTTTTGAACTTGTGCTTCTAAAATTGGTCTACGATTAGGCCATTTAATGATTGGTTGGTCAGCAGTTTTAATTAACTTCATTAAAAAAGGAACAACAATCTTCTCAACTTCGTTTAAGCGAGTTTTATATTCTTCAATTGTATCTGCCTTTTCGGAGATAACTGCATTATATTCTTCTTCATCGGTTGCTGTGAAACCAAAATCATCTTCACCATATTCGGCCATAATAGCAGTGAGGTCAAACTTTTTATCTTCTGTCATAGATATTTCCTACTAATGGTTGTAAATAATCTTTTAAGAATGTTGTTGAATGGATATTTGTTGATACACAATACCTTGTTCCTTCAAATTCTTTAGCTTTAACTTCGTGTTTAACATGACCTTCAAACATGTATAAAACACCATGCTCAATTTCAATCTCTTCATTATAATCTGTGAAATAAATTCCTGGTGCATCTTTAGGTGGGTTAACATAATACACACACGCCCATTGTGAAGGCCAATGGTGGTGTGGTGTAGTAAATTCACCACTCTTATACTTTAAACCCCACATCGATTTGATAAATGGGTTTATAGGTCTGCCATATTTGTCTTGTGATGCTCTTATTGATAGTGTTTTAATGATTTCAGCTAGTTTATTAAATCCAGGTTCATTTGACATATTCCATTCGGTCATATCAGCTTTAACATTAGTACCTTGATTTTGCCTATCGCCTTGAGCATCAATCACTTCAATAATCTGGCGATTCATTTCTTCATCATTAACTCTAAATTTTGCTACATAAACATTTTCCATAATATTATTTACTCCATGCCTTAGCGGCATTAAAATTAGCTTGTGAGAATTCTAATCGGTCTACAAGTTTAACTGCATTACCTTTAATGTGGTCAACTGCTACGAAACCTTCAGCGTCTGTAATTTTAAACCCTGTATCTGTTCGTAAGAATGTTCCTGTAACTTGTTGAATCTGTTGTAACTTCTTAACAATTATAGATTTGGCTTCAACTAAACCATTTTGAATATCAAATATCTTTTTTAATTCTGTGGCATTATTACGATAGAACCGCATCAATTCTGATTTCTCGGTTATTCGTTTCTTCTTTGTATCATCTCTTTTAGCTGCAAGTATTTCTTTATTGAGTTTATCTTCAATGGTACGAATCAATTCACGGACATGTTTAGTTGTATCTGTGATAACTTGACCTGCACGAACTTTAGAATTGTTAAATGTTTTAACCTGTGTAAGGATTGTTTCACTTGAACCTATTCTATTTAGCACCACAGGATTAATTCCTCTGAATAGATTACCTAGGTCAGATAGAATATTTGTAATTTGTTTTGTTTCTTGTTCAGTAAATGTAGCCGTTCCTGAAGCATCCACAAAAGAGGCATCACGAAACCAAACATCTTTAGTTGTTGCTAAATTATTAATGTCAATATTGAATGAAGCTTTCATATCAGATATGGTTTTACCTGTATATGATGTATGAAACACAATACCCATCTGTGCAGCTGACATTATCTGTGCTAATTTAGAATCAACAGGAACAGCATACACAATTGTATTTGGTTGAAATGTAATATAATCGGTGCCGTCAATGATTTCATTTTTCAAATCACCTTTAGCAAACATCATATCTCCTTGCAATACACCTTTGATACCTAACTTTGGTAAATATCTTAATGCAACTTTAAGTTTCTTATTAAGACCTTCACCCGGATGATTCTTGTCAATATCAGCATCTGTGTAATTTAATTTGGGTGTTGCGTTAAATGCACCTTTGGTGCCTACGAAGAATTTACCATTCTCTGGATTAATACCACAGAATACAGCAGGTGAACCATCCCATTTTGTGGTGATATTTACTTTAGTGTCGGTATGGCCTGCTAACATATCTCGTAGTGAACGGAGAAAATTAATAGCATCTCGTGTGCCGGCTACACCACGATTTAATACCTCATCTTCGATATGCTCGAGATGAACATTTTTATTTTCTTTTGATTCTGTTAAGTATTCTGTAAATTTCATTATTCGATGCCGCTATATTGTAATTTTAACATAGTATATTTTCCTAATCTTCCTTGCTCACCAGGTTTTTTTTCTGGCCTAACACCAGAATCACTTCTTATTGTCATTATTAATGTTTTTTTAATTTTTGGAGTTTCAATGTCAATATACCAGGCTTGAACTGAATTTGTATTTAAATAAGCTTTAAATTTAATAACGGCTGGTAAAATTGAGGCTAAGTTATCTGATTTTAATTCAGCTTTTTTATTTATTGCTTTTACCAAAACTAAAGGAACTTCTACTTTTTTAGTTTGCAAATTGAAGTTGTCTTTAATCCATTTTTTGAATTCTTCTAATTTTAAGTTGTTTATAAGTTTACACACCATTTGGCGAGAAACTAATAACATTTCTTCATAAAGAACATCAGCCTTTTTTTGATTACTTACATAATAATTGACATATAAATTAGTCACTTCATTTTTTTTTGCTTTTGATAAGTAATCATTTTTATTAGCAATTTTTTTTACGCCGGGTATTTTAGAATAAACTTTATCCCATAATTCATTTTCTAATTTTTTTATTTCATTTTCTTTATTTAATTTTTTATATGTTGTTGCGACATATGTATTTAAAAGAGGTTCTTTTGATTTTTCTGTTCCAGCTTTTAAACTCACACCAAGAACCGTTTTAGATTTGAAAAATACAAAAATATCACCAGCGTGATTACTTGGTATAGATGGATAACCCGATACATTAGGTTTTTCTCTATATCCCCAAATTACTCTATTAATAGGATTATTTTTATTTAATTCATATAGAAAATTTAAAATACCTATTGCATTTTCCATTTTATCTCTGTATATGATTGGTTTCATGGTGACCAAATTTCCAATGACTTTTTTTCCAGCTTCAATATTGGACACATTAACAAAAGCAGCTTTAACTTTTGGATCTGTAAAGTTTAATTTATTTAAAAATTCTCTTAAAGATTCAACCGAGTTAGCTTTAAATTTTTTATTAAATGCTATTGATGGAAACAATTCGGTAACACTAGCACTTTGCGTGGTATCTACTCTTTTGTCTACCATCTAATACTCCCTTTTCAATTATTAGGGTATTTATGCTATCACAACTACCGTATTATGTCAATCTCTTTATCGCCAGACCATACTTCCATCTCGGTTCTAATACGGCCATCGTTCTTTAATGTTTCAAAACGACTGGTTGCTTTCTTTTTCCACCACTCCACAATGTTTTTCATGTAGAATTTTTCATAGTTTTCGGGGTCAGGAATCAACTTGGTTTCTTTGCCATTGACAACTTCAATATAGTTTTTAAAACCATAGTTGGAGATGTAGTATCGTTTTCTTTCTGTAAGACCTTTAGCCTTATCAATCACTTCATTGAATCTTACCAGTTCAGGTTCACCCTTTAGTGCCACTTTAACCAAACTGATAACTTTTAATGTCGCTTTGAGTTTCTTACTTGAATCGGTTGGGTCAATCAGTTGTTCGCCTGTTGCAGCCTCAACATAGTCTTTGAGTTTCTTGTAGGCATCACCATCAAGCATTGGTACAAAGTTACTATCCGTTAGACCTTTGAAACGGAGATATGGTTTCATACCATCATACTGTGATATAGCTTTAGAAGAACCATAAAGACTTGTTGTTTCAAACAAACACAGGTTCATTTTATATTTTTCATTAATTAGTTCACGAATCTCATGGGAACAACACAGAGCCGCCAACAACTTACCGCCTAGATAATTATAACCAAAGGGTTGTGATGGAACAATAGTAAAACCCATAGCTGTTGTATTATTAAAATTGGTAGCAGCCTCTTTAGATTGTGTGAATACTTGCCCAAGTAGTTCATTACGAGGTCTACAATTAATTACAGGTGAACCGAGACGAATAAAACCAACAATCTTTTTTGTATTTTTTTCAAATATGGCAAACTGAATACATCTGCCAGGAACAGCTCTTGATATTAAATGTGATGAAATAATTGTAATGTAATCCCACCAACGAGTGGAACCTAAATTTATAATTTCAAATTCCATATCATTAGGATGTATAGTAAAATCAGAAAACAAATCTTCTTCTGGTCCCATACCTGGAAGATGAGATGGTAATTCCGATATTTGTGTTTTTTTCTGACTACGCATATAATCATCAATACGGTCAAAATGATGATAATAATCTTCCATATATTGGGCACAATAAAGTGCTTGTTCTTTAGTTAGTTTCATTAAACTTTAAATCCTTCAAAGTTATTAATTTTATTCTCACGAGTACCAAAGCTGTTTAATGGTTCATCATCGACTTGGCCTGTATCAGCAATTTGTTGTTGAGCTGATGGTTCGGCATCATATAACCTCATTTTTGCACGGTCAATACCTATGACAAATCGTTTGTAATAACTTGGGTCTGAATACCGATTCTTCAATTGTTTTACCAATATTTGATTTAATGAATCTAATTCTTCATTAGAAACTAAAGCAAACATAAAGTCAGCAGTTGCTGGTAACCCAAAAGATTCAGATGTATCTTCAAGGCCTGGATCGGAGTTTGAGAATCCTGACCTTGTAGTTTGGGTGGCAGAAACAATTGGTACTCCAGCCTCGACAGCCAGACCTCTTAATTCTTCAGCGATAGATTTAATATATGAATAACTATTTACATTACCGCCTGGTTTAATACGAGCTGAACAACAAATATTAAGGTAATCAACAAATATTATATGTGGTTTAAACCCTTTTTTAAGTTGAAGTTCATTGAGTAAAGCACGAAAGTGTAATACCGAAGCCGCCGCCGTTGGATATTCTTTGATGATTAATTTACCCTGTGTTTTGTTTTTTAATGTTTCGAATTTTCTTTCATAATCTTTTTTAGACATGATATGTAATTCATTAAGTTCAACATTCAAAAGATTAGCATCAATTCTTTCAGCAATCTTTTCTTCGGCCATTTCCATGGTAATATACAAAACATTTGAACCTTGAGATACTGCGGCTGCAGCTTGATGACACATGAATAAGGATTTACCAACACCCGTACCAGCAAGAATGATATTGAGTGTTTTAATTGGCAGGCCGCCTTTGGTTACTTTATTGAATATATCAAGGTCAAAGCGGACACGAGATTCTACAGCATGATATGAATCATAACGAGAATCGTAATCTTGAATATAATCGTGACCAACACTTTTGTCAAATGAAACACCAAGTGCATCGCTTAGTAATTTAGGTATTTCACCTTTGGCTTTATTTTGAGACCGATTATCCAGAATCGATACTGATTCCATGATTGCATTATAGATGGCTTTATCTTGACAAAACTTTTCGGTTTGTTCAACTAACCAAACTGTTTCTGTTGGTTCATCTTTAGCTTGATTGATTTCATTGAGTAGTTCAATGGCACCAGATACTTCAGATTCGGTGAGATTTTTCTTTTCGGTAAAATTAATTACCAGAGCTTCATGTGTTGGTGGGCTTTTATACTTATTGATAAATTCATATACTTCTTTGAATACTATTTTTTCGGTGTTATCTGAAAAGTATTCAGGCCTAATAAAAGGAATTACCTTGCGGATGTATTCATCATTGTATATCAGGTTCTTGAGTATCGTCTGTTCTAGTCTGTTCATTATATTTGTTCGTCATTATTAATTCGGTTAAGATATCACCCATAATGGTATGCAATTCCTCGTCTTTTGTCAAGTCATCGATATCATGTTCGCCTGGGTGGACTATTGTGTATCCAAATTGTAATTTGGCCATTTCACCTTCTGAAACTACTCTTGCTTTCTGATAATGGTAAAGGACACCCTTATATTCTTCCATAAGAAGTCCAATACCAGTTAAATCTGATTCTTTGAAGTCGATGAATTTGTAATCGATGTCTTCTTTATACTTCTTCATCTTTGGTTGATTCCACGGGAGAAAGCTGAATATCCTCTCCCATAATGTTGCTATAGGCAATCTCATATTTTTTCTTCACATATTCTTTAAAGGGTTCATATTTAAGTAAATCTTTCCAGAATTCATCCGTCTGTGTAGATTCAAATCTAACTCGGTCACCAATTTCACCGGTAGTTCGGTCAATCTTTGCATACCATCCAGGACTTGGTTTAGAAACAAACCCACCTTCGATAGCCAAATCAACAAGGCCAGAATACCTTTGTATACCGCCATCAAATGATACTGTAATAGGTATCTTGGCTTTTTCTTTGGTATATCTTGATTTTTCTACATTGATAATAAAGTTGTAACCAACAATTTCGGTGCCATCTTTTTCTTGTTGACGACCAACGATGTAAATATTATCGGCAGAATAATAAGAACCTGTGCCACCACCAACAATATCTTTAGGGAACATACCAATTTCTTTATAGGTATGATTGACTACGACCATTGGAATATCTTTGAGGTTTAGATGTGGTGTGACCATACGGAATAAACTCTTAACTTGTTTAGCACGAGACATATCAGCTACTGATTTGCCATCAAGAGCATCTTCAACTTCTTTTTTGGATGCCAAATTACCAATTGAATCAAGCACGATAATTAATTTATCACCTCGTTGAACATCTTGGAGTTGTTGCATGATATCAAACTTGAGTTCTTCAATGTTTGTGAGTGGTGTGTGTAATACTCTATCCATATCAATTTCAAATGTTTCGAAATATTTAATTGGAGTTCCAAATTCTG
>Ga0209500_10003125_pt1 | contig 11482 bp, 10 predicted proteins | sample S_140212_EF_Meta_FD_187323 | JGI IMG/M metagenome (GOLD analysis project Ga0209500, IMG submission 187323) | Freshwater microbial communities from Lake Simoncouche, Canada to study carbon cycling - S_140212_EF_MetaG (SPAdes) (version 2) | ecosystem: Environmental > Aquatic > Freshwater > Lake ...
GCCGAGCCCGTCCGGATCAAGAAGACCGACATTGAGGAGCGGGTGACATCCGTGGTGTCGATCATGCCCAAGGGGCTCCTCGACAAGCTGACGCGCGACGAGGTCCTCGATCTCGTCGCCTACGTGACGGCGCGGGGAGAGGAATCGAGCGCCCTGTTCAGCCCCGACGGCTGTCCGCATCACAACGACGCAGCGCCATCGCAGGGGAAGTGACCGGCGTCGCCGTCTCGAGGCACGGCCGGTGGCGGGGAGCCTGTTCCCCGTCACCGGCGACTCTTCCAGGGAAGGAACTGATCCGCCGATGGATTCCGAAAACGAGCGCCCAGGATCGCGGGTTCGCCCGCTCGACGCTGTCGAGCGACGCGTCCTCGGTGTCCTGATCGAGAAGGGGAAGACGACGCCGGAGGCCTATCCGCTCTCCCTCAACGCGATCATCACCGGCTGCAATCAGAAGAACAACCGCGACCCGTTGATGACCGTCGACGAGGATCAGGTGGGGCAGGCTATCGAAACGCTCCGGGCCGCCGGCGTCGTCGCCGAGATCTACGGCAGCGGCCGCGTTCCCCGCTACCGGCACTACGGCTATGAGTGGTTCGGTGGCATTGAGAAGGAGGATCTCTCGATCCTGGCCGAGCTCCTGCTGCGTGGCGAACAGAGCGAAGGGGATCTGCGCGGCCGTGCCAGCCGGATGGACCCTATTCCCGATCTCCAGATTCTCCGCACCAGGCTCGATGGCCTCGCCGAGCGCGGGCTCATCATCTGGCTCTCCCCTCCCGGCCGCGGCCGGGTGCTGACGCACGGGCTTCTGCCGGAGGAGAAGCTCGAGAAGGTGCGTGCCAAGCTCGGCGTGGCCGGGCAGTCGTTTCCGGCCGGAGCCTCCGAGCCAGTGCCAGCGGCGACCGGCGGGGTGAACGACGACGAAGCAGACGACGATACCGACGCCGGCACCGTGACGGTGCCCCGTCCGGCAGCGACTGTGGCTGCGCCCCCATCCGCTCCCTCGATCGCGCTTGCGGCGCTGGTCGAGAAGATTGCCGCCCTCGAGGGAGAAGTGGCGGCGCTGCGGTCTCGTCTCGACGCCCTCGAATCGGCCCTCGGCAACTGACCCCGATCGACCACCGGCAGGAGTCTCCTCATGCACCGCCAGATTCTCTCCCTCGCCATCCTTCTCCTGGCGCTCGCCACCGGCCCGCTCCATGCCAATGACTGGCCCCATTGGCGCGGGCCCCTCGGCAATGGTGTCTCCCTCGACGCCACGCCGCCGGTGGAGTTTAGCCCGACGAAAAACCTTCTCTGGAAGGTGGAGATCCCCGGCCGCGGATCGTCGTCGCCGGTGGTCCAAGGGGATCGTGTCTTCGTGACCGCCGCCGTGCCGGTGGCCGGCAGCAACGACATGTTCGAGTTTTGCGTTCTCTGTTTCGACCGGGCCACAGGGAAGGAGCGGTGGTCAACGACGGCCGTCACGGCAAAGCCCCACGAAGGCACCCACCAGACCAACGGCTTTGCCTCCGCCTCCCCCTGCACCGACGGCGAGCGGGTCTACGCCCACTTCGGGTCGCGTGGGCTCTTCTGCTACACCCTCGACGGCGCGCCGGTGTGGGACCGCGATTTCGGCGACATGAAGGTCCGCAACGGCTTCGGCGAGGGGAGCTCCCCGACCGTCTACGGAGATCTCGTCCTCGTCCCCTGGGATCACGAGGGGCCGTCGATGCTCTTTGCCGTCGACGCGCGGACGGGGAAAACCGTGTGGGAGACACCGCGCGACGAGCCGACCGGGTGGTGCACGCCGCTGGTCACCGTCGACAAAGGGGGGCGGACGCAGGTCGTGATGAACGGGCAGAACGCGGCCCGGGGCTACGACCTCGCGACGGGCAAGGAGCTGTGGCGCTGCGCCGGACAGACGCAGCGGCCATGTGCCTCGGCCGTGGCGGCCGACGGCGTTGCCTGGGTGACCAGCGGCTTCCGCGGCGCCTTCCTCGGGGCCTTTGATCTCGCCGGGAGTGGGGATCTCGAAGGAGGGAAGAGCGTTCTCTGGACACGCTCCAAAGACACCCCCGACGTCGCCTCGCCGCTCCTCTCGGATGGCCGGCTCTGGTTCTACAAGGAAAAGTCGGGGCTCCTCACCTGCGTCGATGCCGTTTCGGGCAAGCCGTTGTGGGAGACGGCGCGGGTCGAGGGGGTGAACAACATCTACGCCTCGCCGATCGCCGCCGGGGGGCACGTCTACCTCACCGACCGGCGCGGCACGATCGCGGTCGTCGCGGACGCGCCGGTGTTGAAAGTCATCGCCACAAACGACATGGGGGAGGGAGTCGATGCCACGCCAGCGGCGGCGGGCAACCAACTCTTTGTCCGTGGCGAGCGGCATCTTTTTTGCTTAGGAAGCCCATGAGCCCATGACCATTGACGGCCGCCGTCATCCCTGCCCCTGCGATCCGGCCCTACGAGGCCCTGATTGAAAAAAAACCTGATGAAACAAAAACCGCCGCCGTGGCCTCAAGCCACGACGGCGGTTTCTTTCGACGGATGTCGACGCGGCCTGACGGCCTTCGCGATTACTTCTTGTGGGCCTTGTGGCAGGTGCCGCATGACTCGGTGAGCTTGGCGAACTCGGCCGCGACACCGGCGTGGTCCTTCGCGAGCGCCTTCACGAGGACGGCGTCGCTCGCCGTTCGGAGGATTGTCGAGGCGTTGGCCCAATCGGCATCGGGGCAACGGCCGTCGTCCATGAGCGTGTAGGAGATCTCATTGAGCACCGCGGCGTGGGTCGCGACTTTCTCCCAGGCGGCGTCGTCGGCCGGGGCCTGCTTCACCGCCTCGCCGATCGCCGCACAGTGCGGCTGAACGATCCCGCTCATCAGTTGCTTCGTGGTCGCTGGACGAGTCTTCCCCTTCTTCACCTGGGCATCGGCCACGGCGGCCACCAGTGTCAGGGCCACCGCCACACCGGCCACGAGCATGATCCGCTTCATGTTTTGTTCTCCGCTTTATCGGCACTTCCGCAGGACCGCGCCGGCCCCACCATCCCGGCGACGGAGTCGGTCCATCGGCCGGGGTTCGCGGGTCAGTGTAAGGCCGGGTCGGGAGCGTCACACCGCCGCCCCGGCCGATACGCGAATCTCGACAAGCATCAGATCAGCAGCGATCGGCCTGCCGTTTCACCCCCCCGGGCGGAGCGAGGGGCGCAGAATCCCCAATTCGAAGCCGAGCGCCACCGCCTGGGCCCGATCGGCGGCCCCGAGCGCGGCCAGGATCGCCGACACATGGGCCCGCGCCGTGCGCTCGGAGATCCCGAGGATCGCGGCGATCTCGTTGTTGGAATAACCCTGTCGGACGAGCCCGAGCACCTCCACCTCGCGCTTCGACAGCGGGCCTTGCCGTAAACCCAGCGCCGACGCAGGGGGATCGATCACGCCACCGGCGTGAACCGTGCGGATCGCCGCCGCCAGCGCCTCGTGATGGATGGTCTTCACGAGATAGCCGCGGGCACCGGCCGTCATCGCCATCCCGATGTCCTCGGGGGCCTGCGAGGAGGTGAGCATGATGACACGGGCAGCAGGAAATTCTCCCAGCAGGCGTCGGAGCGTGTCGATGCCGTCCATCCGCTCCATGCTGACATCGAGGAGCACGATGTCGGGGGTGTGCTCACGGTAGAGATCGATCGCCGAGAGCCCGTTCTCGGCTTGGGCGACCACCGCGAATCCATGGCTCAACGTGAGCACGCTTGAGAGCCCCACCCGCATCACCGGATGGTCGTCGACGAGCATCACGCGGATCTCGGGGCTTCCACCGGAAGTGTTCACCGACTACTCCCCGAAAGGATTCCGACGGGCGGGTCATCGGGGCTTCCGGGCGGCACCCCAAGGATGCGCCCTTCACTCCACCGATGACCCGCCGCGCGGAAAACGCCCCGTTGACCGACGGTGAACCTGCTTACGACCACCGTCCGTCCGATCATGGCCTCCGGTACGACGGCCGCGCGGGACGCCGAACACTCGACCATAAACCGGAACGCTTTCCTTTGCGTGGCACACACCGTGCGCCACATCCTGCCATCGGATTTGACCGTGCCCCGGGGCGGGCTTCCTGCCGACGGCCCCCGGCACACGGGTGGGGTAGCCCGATGACCCTTCTGGTCTATCCTCGCAAGCCTCCCGAATCCATTGGCGGATCCTCCAATCGTCGGCGGAACATGACTGCCCACTCGGGTAGCACGGCCTGCCACACGGCCGCGGCACGAGCGCGGGAAAAGTCCGGCAGGCAAACGGCTAGCTCGGGCGGCATCAGCAAAGCAGGAACACCGCCGCCGACAGCGCCAGCAGCACCAGCGTCGAAATCACGAGCCAAGGTCGCCCGAGCGCGGGCTGCTCTCCCGCGTCGCCCCTCGTGCGGGGATCGGTGGAAACCATCGCCAAGCGGTGGAGCGCATCCATGTCATCACCTTGATCTTCGCTGGAGTCGGTGTCCGCCGCCGGGTGGGCCATCCATCCGACGCGGGGCGAGGGATGATTGTTCGCTAGCAGGCTGCCGGCGGCCATTGGCCGATCCGCCATTGGCGGCGATTTTCCCGGCCCACGGCGGCTAGGCCGCTTCAGCTCCGGGGCGCCGACGTGACCCGGACCGGGTCGGTCTGGCCATCGAGCTGCCTGTCGTAGTCGCGCCGCATGACGGTCGCTTCCACGGCGGTGCCCTCCCCGGGTCGGCTCGTGATCGTGAACGTCCCGCCGAGCCGTTCTGCCCGTTCGCGCATCCCCTGGAGACCGAAGTGCCCTTCGTTGGCCCCACGTTGCTTACCGACGACAAATCCCCGGCCGTTGTCGCTCACCCGCAGGTGGATTCGACCGTCTCCCCGATCATCGACGAGGTCGAGATCGATGGTGCTCGGGGCGCCGTGCCGGAGGGCGTTGTGAACCGCCTCCTGGCCGATGAGGAGGAGATTTCCGGCGACAAACTCGGGGAGGTCGCCGAAGGCTCCCTCGACACCGACCGAGATCTTCACATCCCGTCCGGCGCCTATCCGCACGACGATGTCCCGCAGCGCCTCGCCGAGCGACTTCCCGCCGAGCGACAGGCTCCGCATCGCCCACACCGCTCCCTGCACCTCGCCGGCAGCATAACTGACCATCCGCCGGGCAACATCGACATGCCGCTTCGTCTCGTCGCTTGTGCCTCCCCCGCCGGTGAGGCAGGCATCGAGCTGATACCCGATCCCGCCGATCGTCTGCTGGAGGGTGTCGTGAAGGTTGGCCGCCAGACGCGTCCGCTCCCGCAGCGTCGCCTCAAACTCCACCGCCGCGTCCCGGCGCGAGCGCATCTCGGCGGCCAAGAGCCGCTGCTGCGCCGCCAGTTGCCGCCGCAGCAACGCCACCCACCCCAGCGCCGTCGTCAGGATCATCACCGTGGCGACAAGCCCCGCCAGAAGCCGGGCAGGGGTCCACCACGGAGGGGTCTTGAGGATGCGGAGATCATCGGCCGACCGGACCAGGAGTCGGACGAGCTGCGGAGCGCCCCCTGCCGGTGACTCAAGCGACACCCCCCAATCGATCGCCACGACCCCGGTCACCTCAAGCAAAGTCCCGGGAGGCAGCGATTGAAAAGGTGCAAACGAGGCTTCGTCCGCCTCGACATTGACGATCGTCTCCGCCGAACGGAGGACGAGCAGGCCCCCAGTCACCGTCGGCTGGGCCTGGATGAGCTGGCCTTTGGTGCGGACGAGGCAGCCTTCGTAGTCCCCCGGCTCGGCCTGGATGTCACCGGCGGCGGAGGCGGCGTTGACCCGGAGGATCGATTCCGGGGTCACCACAAATGGCTGCGGGGCCCCGCCATGACCGAGATTCCGCACCGCGGCACTGCGGATCGACGCCACATGCCCCGAGCGATCGACAAATCCCGCCACCTCGACCAGATCACCGGGCTCAAACTGTTCCTCGGCCCCTTCCGCCTCGGCCCCGATCTGCACCGTCACCCCATGGTGGCCGTTTTGGAGGTGGAGCGTGCGGCCGGGAAGTGCGTGGATCACCGTCCCGAACGTCTGGATCCGATGCCCGCCCCCGAACGAGAGCCGGTAGCCGCCGATCGACTCGAGCGTCACGGCCGACTTGCTGAAGGTCACGCCCCCCGTAACGATCGTGAACCACTCCGCCCGATCGACGATCACCCACGGCCGCAGCGCCTCTCCCCGCGTGTTGCTCACCGTCTTCGCCGGCCCTGCCACGATCACGACCGCATCGACAAGCGCCTCAAGATCGGGGCCCGGCACCCCCGCGGCGACGACCGCGGCAGGGATCTCGGCTGTAAACAACCTCCCAGCCGTCTCCAGCTCGAGGAGCACGCGATCCCCATCGTGCCAGGCCTGCTGCACGATCCCCTCGACCTCGACCAAGCGGCCATGATCGCTCCCGGCGAGAAAGGCCTCGGGATCGCACCGCCTCGGTGGGGGAAGGGCGTGGTGCCCATGACTCACGAGCCCGGAGGCGCTCACGATCGGGGCATATTCGCCGGGCCCGACCCGGCCCTGGATCTCCACCTCCTCGCCAACCGCGATCGCCTCGGCGGATTCGGTTCCTCCAGCGCCGAGATCAACCACGATCCCACCACCATCATCCTCGACAATCAGCTCGCGAAGGGCTGGATCGATGTGGATCACCGTTCCCCGCACCGTCACCTCCGGCCGCGTCTCAAGCGCCGTCGGGGTGAGTGTCGTCACCGTGGCAATCGGCTCGCTCTCGCCCGCAAAGGCTGTCGCGAGAAACACTGCCACGGCCTGGATGAAAAGGGGAGCGATCATTCCCCCATTATGGCCGGCTTCCGGATCGCCCCAACCCCGCCCGACCATAAAAAAGCCCCTCCCGGATGCGTGAGCACCCGGGAGGGGCTTGAAGTCTGCCTGTCCAGGGCGGCCCCGGAGGGCCCCCTTGGATCATGCGACCTTGGGCATCACTGAACCGCAACGACCGGCGACTTGACCGTCTTGGCGGCGACACCGGTGCCCTGCGTCACCTGGACGAACACCGACTTCGGCACCACGGCCAGCGCCTTGGCGGACTTGAACGAGAACACCCGGGTGCCGGCGAGGGCACCGGGGGTCGCGTTCACCGTGCCGAGGAGCACCGGCGCAGCCAACGGGGTGGCACCGGGGGTGTACACCGACACCGTCACCACGGCCGTCCGGGCGAGCGTCAGCGGCAGGCCCGAGATGCCGCCACGGACATTGATCACGCCGCCGGGGGAGGCGACGCGCTCGATGCCGATCGCCAGACCGGGGGCCGTGGTCGCCTGACCGACGACCTGAAGCTGAAAAAGAATGAACGCACCCGAGCCATCGTTCGACGGATAGCCGGTGCAGATCGCGCTCGCACCGGGAACCGCCAGAGCAGCATTGATCGGCAGGCCGAGGTCATTCACCACGACGCCGAGCGGCAGCCGCGGATCGGTGTTGAGGAGGCACTTGGTGCCGTTGACAACAAATCCGGCGACGCCGTTGGACGTGATCACGCCCGTAAGCGACGCGATCCCGGGACGGATGTCGATGGTACCAACGGTGATCACGCCGGCCGCGCTTGTCGCACCGGTGGCCTTGATGAAACTCCCGACGAAACCGGACTGCGTCCGACCCGGCAGCGGGGCCGGGTTGAGCAGATCGGCATAGGTCGGGCCGAACCCGAATCCCGTGATAAGGGGGGCATTGGGGGCAGCCTTGAGATCGAGAACCGTACCGCCGACGGTCACGTTCACGCCACCGAGGCCGTCGCTGGCGACGGCGTCCGCACTACCTTCGACGCCAAACACAACCTGCGCTGAGGCGTTGTTCGCCGACGCAACCACCGCAAGGGCACCGAGCGCCAGCGAATAAACCATGGAACGAAACATTGGGATCCTTTCGAAAGGGATTGAAACAAACCGTGTCGAACCACACACGCCAGCCAAGATCCATTTCTTGCTGAGACGTGCCGACCTCGAACTCCCCCGATTCACTCCCCGCAAAGGGATGATCGCGCCGAGCCCTACCAGCCGATGCCGCACTGTAACTATTCATAAACTCTTTTACAAGCATCTATTTTTTCTTGACCAGTCAATAAACCCCTTACATTGCAGACAGTTATTCACCTCACAGAATCGTTACGGAGATCGCGGTCGACTTACTTCTTTGTTAACTCTTGCTTTCGCAGCACCGCATTGGCCGCGACCGCCGCTGCAACGCCCCCACTGGCAGGCGCGAGAACGAAAAGGCCCTGTTGCCTCCATCGCAATCAGGCCGTCGCCGTCTGGCAGCATTCGCAGTCGCAACGCGAGCGCAGGCTGCGGCGACAAAAAAACCTCCCGGTCACCGCAGTGACGGGAGGTCTCTTGGTTGGAGCTTGGATCGCGTGCCGACGAACCATGTCAGAAAACAGGCACCACGTCCGACGTGACCGTTGCCCCGCCGACCGTCACCCGGACAAACGCCGTCTTCGGTGGCACGCTGAAGGTCTTTGCCGTCCGGAAAGAGAACGTTCGTGTGCCCACGAGCGCTCCCGGATTCGAGGCGGCAATCCCGAGCGGAATCGGAGGGGCCTTCGGCGTGGCCCCAGAAACGTAGACGGTGACATTCACGACCGCCGTCCGCGCCAGCGTGAGCGGGAGCCCGGAGATGCCGCCAACGACCTCGACTAACCCGGCATTGATCCCCCCCCGCTTGAATCGTGCCGTCACGATCCCCACCTGGAGGCCGGGCGTCGCCGCCGGGAGGCCGATCACCTGGATCGATGAGCAGTAAAGGAGATTCGAGCCGTCGGTGCTCTGATACCCTTCCGCTGCCGCCTGGATGCCGCGGACGGCCAGCGCCGGATTGATCGGCAAGCCGAGGTCGTTTGTGAGCCGGCCGATCGGCAGACGGGGATCGGTGTTGAGGACACAAGCGGCGCCGTTGACCGAGATCGTCCCCCCGGGCTTCCCAAGGGTGTTGGCAGTGACGACACCGACGTGTTCCACCGCCAACGGTTGAATATCGACGATCCCCGGCGTGATCACCCCGTCGGTGGTGATGCTCCCCATCACATCGAGAACACAACCGAGAATCCCAGGCTCGACACGGCCGGGGAGCGGCGTTGGATCGAGCAGATCGGCGTACGTGTCAATCCCGGTGAAGATCGGCATCCTGGGGGGCGCCTTGAGATTGAGAACCGTCCCACCAGCGCCCACGAGCACTCCCCCAGCGCCATTGGAGACGATCGACGTCACCACACCGCTGGACGTGGCCGGAAACTGCGCCGCGGCACTCGTTGCCAGGACGGCTGCCATGAGGGCACTTCCGGCCAAGGAGAAAAGAAGCGAGCGGACCATTGATTCGCATTCCTGGAAGGGGACAGTAGCCATCAACCGCGGCGATCCCACACAGCCGGCTCAAGACCGATCACGACAAAAGTGCTATCCGGCTCACGAAGGCCACCGCGTCCATGTTTTGCGAGCGGAACTCGAACACGTAGCGATGCCCCTTGGTGACGCTGATCCGACCGGAGCTCGTGGCGTCGCTCCGCGGCCGGAGTTCCAGAAGCGAGCGCGAGACGGTCGGATCCTCGATCTCGAGCTCGGCATACCGCCCCGAGGCGTCCTTGGCCACGCTCACGGCGAGGGTGCCGGATGCGGCAGCCGTGAAGGCGAAATACTGCTTGTCGGCCCGGCTCCCCGAGGTGCCCAGGATCGTGGCGGTGCCGTCTGCCCCAAACCGGATCGCTCCGGCTGAGGCGGCCGCGGCGCCCTCGCCCGCTTGATTGCCGCCGCCGCTGGGAAGGTTGTCGCCGGCATCCTCGGAGCCGTCGTCGAGGAGCGTCTGATCATCGAAGTTGTCGTCGTTGCCTCCCCCTCCCCAAATCTTGTCATTCCCATCGTTGCCGTCGAGTTGATCGTCGCCGGCATCGCCGTAGAGCGAGTCGCTACCGAATCCGCCGACGAGCTGATCGTTCCCGATCCCCCCGTGAAGGACGTCGTTTCCAGAACCACCGTCGACGAGATCGTTCCCGCTGCCGCCGTACTGGAGATCATCGCCAGCCTCGCCGTCGACGTTGTCATCCCCGGCGCCGCCGTCGAGCCAGTCGCTGCCAGGGCCGCCGAGGAGATGATCGATCCCGTCGCCACCGAACAGCCGGTCGTCTCCGTCGTCGCCATCAAGGACGTCGATATCGGGACCGGCATCGAGGATGTCGTCGCCGGCTCCGCCCCAGAGCTTGTCGTCCCCCTGGCTGCCGACGAGTTTGTCGTTGCCGAGGTTGCCGTAGAGCTGGTCATCCCCCTTTCCACCGCCGACGTAGTCGTTGCCGTCGCCGCCGTCGAGGAGATCTCCATCGTCGCCGCCGCTCAAGGTGTCGTCGCCGAGCCCGCCGAGGATCGTGTCGATCCCGGGGCCACCCCCTGCCGTGTCTTTCCCGTCCCCACCCTCAATCGAGTCGTCCCCCGCCAAACCGGTGAGCGTGTCATCGCCCCCTCGCCCAAAAAGCTGATCGTTTCCGTCCCCGCCGATGAGCTGATCCTTCCCGTCGCCCCCGATGAGTGTGTCGGATCCCTTCCCGCCGTCCACCTTGCTCGCGATGCCAGAGTTGTTCGTAAAGGAGTCATCCCCACCGAGGGCGGTGAACGTGATCGTTTTCACGGCCGAGGCGGTGAAAAGCTTGCGGTAGGTCGCTGACGGTGTTCTCAGATCGGCGACGACCTTTGTGCCCTGAATCGAGATCGTCGCGACGTCGTTTCGCTCCGTCCCCAGAAGCGAGAGCAGACCCTGCTTGGCATCGAAGCTGATCCCGGCCGCCAGCACGATCCGCCCCTCGAGTGACTCGACCCCCAATCGCGATTCAACCCGCACGTGCGATTCCCCGCGCGGGCGAGCCCCCCAGCGACATCGCCCGGAAACGGTGCGTCGATCGAAAAGGCCCATGACAGAAGCTCCTTCCCCGCGAGCAGGTCGCGAGGGTGTGGCTGATGGAAGTCATCTCGATGCCTTCCTGGCAAGGAGCTTATCGATGCCAGAGCTGAACACGAAACGCACATCGCCTTGCTTTGTCACAAGGGTTCTCGCGGTGCCGAGCGCGACCCACTTCCTGTCGAAGTTGTTACCGCACAACCAGGCGATTCCTTTCGGCAGCGCAAGACACACTCTCATCGGGCCGCCATTCGGATCGCTCGACCGTAACTCTTGCCAACAGCTGTCTGTCTGTTAACTTTCGCGCGGCTATTCCTTACAGACCGGCCATGTTGATCACGGTCGCGTTATCTTTCCGCCCGATGAAGCCAATCGAACTTGAATTGCCTTCAGGTTTGGCTCGGCCCGCTCGCAGGCTCGCTACAACGTCGTGTATCAAAGGTCGTCGGCGGCGTTTCGTCGACCTCCCCTTCGATCGTCGTTCGTCGCTGCCCGCCCCCACTTCACGAGCGACGAGAGAGTCTCCATGCCACCACGAGACTATTCCAGCGGCCGTGTGATCCGTCAGCGTGCCGTGTTCCGGCTGCTCGT
>Ga0209500_10003126_pt1 | contig 11482 bp, 11 predicted proteins | sample S_140212_EF_Meta_FD_187323 | JGI IMG/M metagenome (GOLD analysis project Ga0209500, IMG submission 187323) | Freshwater microbial communities from Lake Simoncouche, Canada to study carbon cycling - S_140212_EF_MetaG (SPAdes) (version 2) | ecosystem: Environmental > Aquatic > Freshwater > Lake ...
GTCGTACCCAACCTGGCCAGCGGCACCGACTGGCCCGCCGTGTCCGAGCAATACCGCCAGGCGATTGCTACGGCCTTGCAGGAATCGGTGCTGCCCGACCTGAACCAGCACGTGGTGAGCCAGCGCGTGACCACGCCGCAGGACTTTCAGGACCGGCTGTGGTCGTACCAGGGCGCGGGCTTTGGCCTGGAGCCCATCTTGACGCAAAGCGCCTGGTTTCGGCCCCACAACCGCAGCCAGGACGTGAAGGATTTGTACCTGGTGGGCGCCAGCAGCCAGCCCGGCGCTGGTGTTCCCAGTGTGCTCATGTCCGCAAAAATGCTTGAACAGGTGGTGCCCGATGTCAAATCCTTTGCCTAAGCCCGGTGCTGCGACTACGCCGGTGTCGGCCTACGACTTGCAGGCCTGCACCGCGCTGATGCGCGGCGGCTCCAAATCGTTTTTTGCCGCGTCCAAGCTGCTGCCCGTGCGCCTGCGCGCACCCGCTACCGCCCTCTACGCCTATTGCCGCCTGGCCGACGATGCGATTGACCTGGGTGCCGATCCGGCGCTGGCCATGCGAGACCTGCAGCAGCGACTCGACGCGATTTATGAGGGCCGACCCAGCGCGCAAGACGCGGACCGGGCGCTGGCCCACGTGGTGCACCACTACGGCGTGGCGCGCGGCCTGCTCGACGCGCTCTTGGACGGCTTTTTGTGGGACTCGCAAGGGCGGCGCTATGAAACCTTGGCCGACGTGGAAGCCTATGGCGCGCGCGTTGCCGGCACCGTGGGCGCCATGATGTCCACCATCATGGGCGCTGCGAGTGAGACCGCCATTGCCCGCGCCAGCGAGCTCGGGGTGGCCATGCAGCTCACCAATATTGCCCGCGACATTGGCGAAGACGCGCGCAACGGCCGGCTCTACATTCCGCGCGCCTGGTTTCGCGAAATCGGTATGGACGCCGACGCTTGGCTGGCAGCGCCCGTGTTTGACGCGCGCATTGGCGGCTTTACCCAGCGCCTCTTGATGCGCGCCGATGTGCTGTATCAGCGCGGCGAATTTGGCCTGGCCGAGCTACCCTGGGACTGCCGCCCGGCCATCCAGGCCGCGCGCTTGGTCTACGCCGAGATTGGCAAACAGCTCGAGCGTGAAGGCCTCAATTCCGTAAACCATCGCACCGTGGTGTCCACCACCCGCAAGCTCGCGCTGATCGCCCGCGCCGCTACGGTGGCGCTCAAGGCCCCAGCCCTGCCCGCAGTGGCATTGAGCCCGGTGCCCGCGATTGCCTTTTTGGTGGACGTGGTCGGGCGCGACCGCAGCCCGACGCTTGACAACAAACCCTGGACTATCCCGCAGCGCAGCTTTGACCAGCGGGTGGAGTGGATGGTGGACTTGTTTGGCCGCCTGGAGCAGCGCGAACGTGCCCGGCGCTAGGAGCGGCGCTTGCTCAAATTCGTCGAGGTTCTTGTTTTGGTGTGCGCAGGCGCACTGTTTATAGGCTGGCAATGGCGCGATCTGCGCCAGGCACGCGAACAAACCCGCAAAAAGCGCGAAGCGGCGCAAAGTGCGCAAGACAGGCAAGATGAACCCAGCGCCAAGGGCCCGCATGGCACCTAACCTGAAAATCATCCACCTGGTGTGCGCCTGCCTGTTTTTGGGCAACGTTATCGTCAGCGGCGTGTGGGCGCTGCTGGCCGAGCGCACGCGCAACCACGCCATCATCCAGTTCAGCAACCGCATGGTGCTGATCACCGACGCGCTGTTCACGCTGGTCGGCGCCGTTGGCGTGGTGTGGACCGGCCACGGCATGGCGGTGAACCTGGGCGGCGAGGCGTTACACCCCTGGATCCAGTGGTCCTATGGCTTACTCACGTTTTCGGGCTTGATCTGGCTTTTCGTGCTGGTGCCGATTCAGCTCAAGCAACGCGCATTGCTGCGCGCCAGCAACACCGTGGGCGAAGACTATTGGCGCCTGTCGCGCATCTGGCAAGCCGCTGGCGCGCTGGCCACCGTCTTGCCGCTGCCCATCGTCTACCTGATGGTGACCAAGCCGGCTTAGACTGCACGCCCCCCAGCCATCCCCTGCGCACCCACCGTGCTGCGCACAAACCACCAAGGCCGCACCATGTCCGCACGCTCCAAACCACTGCAAGGCCAGGTCGTTTTGGTCACTGGCGCCGCCTCTGGCATTGGCGCGGCCACGGCGCTAGAACTGCTGCAACGCGGCGCCCTGCCGGTGCTGGTGGACTGCGACGCCGAACCACTGGCGGGCATGGCCAAACGCTGCGGCCCCAGCACGCTGCAACTGGTAGCCGATGTGACCGATTTAGCCGCTATGGAGCAGGCGATGGCGCAGACCCTGGCCCACCATGGCCGTATCGACGCCGTGTTTGCCAACGCCGGCGTGGCCGCCTTTGGCCCCTTGGCCCATGTGGACCCGCAGGCCTGGAAGCGCTGCGTGGAAGTCAATGTGTTTGGCGTGTTCAACACGGTGCGCGCCGCACTGCCTGCGGTGATGCAGGCGCGCGGCTATGTGCTGATCAACGCCTCGGTCTCGTCCTTTGCGCATCCGCCGGTCATGTCGGCCTATGCGGCCAGCAAGTCGGCGGTTGAAGCCATGGGCAACTCCTGGCGCATTGAGCTGGCATCGCACGGGGTAGATGTGGGCGTGGTGCACGCCGGCTGGGTGCGCACGCCGCTGGTCACCGAGGGCGCGCTGCACCCGGGCTTTGTGCGCCTTCGCGCCACCATGCCCGGCCCCCTGAACAGCGAAACCAGCCCCGAGGACGCCGCCTGCGCCATCGTGGACGGCATGGCCAGTCGCAAAAGCCGCATCTTTATCCCCGGCTGGCTGCGCCTGCTGTACGCCTTGCGCGCGCTCTTGCACCTGCCGTTTGCAGAGCGCGAACTGCGCCGCGCCGCGCCAGAAATTGAAGCCATTTACCTCGAAGGCCTGCAAGCCGAAGGCGCCCTGGCCTCGTCCTTCGGGCCGCGCGAGCGGGAGCGCACTCTGGCGCGGGAGCGGCAAACGCCTTCAAACTAAGACGCAATTAGCCGCCCAGCGGCACTAATGCACCGTGGGGCGATGGGCTACGCCGAAGCGCTGTGCCAGTTCGCCAAGTCGCTTGTCCAGGGTCCACAAGGCGGCGCCTGGGGTAATCAGGGTCGCAGCGAGTAGTGACAAATCCACCAAGCCGCAACCCAGTCCGTACAGCCGTTCACGCTCAATGAAAGCCATGACCTCGGACAGACTCGCTTGTTTGCACGGAGGCAACAAGGCTAAATTATTCAATGTGTCAAGGCGAGGGGCCGGCGGCGTGCCGCAAGCGATTTCGGCAATGACCATCGGATGCATGATGGCGCGGCTAACGATCAGCAACTCCACCAGCGCCGCGTTTCCATGGCGGAAGTGGTCTATCCACACCGACGTATCAATGAGCACGCTCATTGCGCCAGCGACTCCTGGCTCCGGCGCGCAATATCAGGCATGTCCGGTGCAGCACCACCGAGCGCGACCAAGCGCTTGGCAGCCTGGATGCGGACGAAAGCTTTAATGGCCTCTCGGAACAGATCCGCTTTGTCCATTGTCGGATCAGCCATTTCCAGGGCCTTTTCGTAAAGAGCGTCATCGATAGTGACAGTGGTGCGCATGTGCATGCCTCCGCATTGGTTTAGATGCTATTTTGCATCAAAAAAAGCATCACCTTCATCCCGCAAGCCGATCAGCTAAACACCCCCCCATATTCCTTGCGCAAATCCCCCTTTTGCACCTTGCCGGTGCCGCCCACGGGCAGGGAGTCTAGGAAGACCACGTCGTCGGGCACCCACCATTTGGCGACTTTGGTTTCCAGGAATTTCAGGATTACTTCTTTCTCTAGCGTGGCGCCGGGTTTGCGCACGATGAAGAGCAAGGGGCGTTCGTCCCACTTGGGGTGTTTGACGCCAATGACGGCTGCCATGGCCACGGCGGGGTGGCCGACGGCGGCGCTTTCCAGGTCAATCGAGCTGATCCATTCGCCGCCGGTTTTGATCACGTCTTTGGTGCGGTCGCGGATTTGCATGGTGCCGTCTGGGGCGATGGTGGCAATGTCGCCGGTTGGGAACCAGCCGTCGATCAGGGGCGACTTCTCGCCCTTGAAGTAGGACGAAATAATCCAGTGGCCGCGCACCATGAGTTCGCCTTGCGACGTGCCGTCGCGCGGCAGGGTGGCGCCGTCTTCGCTGATGACTTTGATCTCTACGCCAAAGGCGCTGCGGCCCTGTTTGGCCAGCAAGGCCTGCTTTTGCTCTGGCGTCCAGTCTTTGGACTGGGGCGGCAAGGTGCTCATGGTGCCGATGGCGGTGGTTTCGGTCATGCCCCAGCCGTGGCGCACGTCCACGCCGTACACGTCCATGAACTTGGCGATCAGCGCTTGGGGCATGGCCGAGCCGCCCACGCCGGTGCGTCGCATGGTGCTAAAGCGCAAATTGTGCTGCTCCATATAGGCCAAGAGGCCTTGCCAGATGGTGGGCACGCCGGCGCTGATGGTCACGCCTTCGGACTCCATTAGCTCGTAGATTGACTGGCCGTCGAGCTTGGGGCCGGGCAAAACCAGCTTGGTGCCGCCAATGGGCGCTGCATAGGGAATGCACCAGGCGTTGATGTGGAACATGGGCACCACCGGCAGAATCGTGTCGCTGGGCGAGAGTGACAGCAAACCCGGCATGCAGCCCGACATGGCGTTCAGGACGATGGCGCGGTGCGAATACAGGGCACCCTTGGGGTTGCCGGTGGTGCCCGAGGTGTAGCACAGCGCCGCACCGGTGTTCTCATCCAACTGCGGCCAGGCAAATACATCGCTGCAAGGGGCGACCAAATCGTCGTAGGACAACACGTTCGCCACCCCGTCAATGGCCGGCGTGTTGGCCGCATCGGCCAGACACACCCAAGCGCGCACGCCGGGGCAATGCGCTGCAATGCCTTTGACCAGCGGCGCAAAGGTGGAGTCAAACAAGACCACGCGGTCTTCGGCGTGGTTAATGATGTAGACGAGTTGCTGCGACTGCAGGCGCGGGTTGCAGGTGTGCATCACCATACCGCTGCCCGATACGGCGTAATAGGCCTCCAGGTGACGGTGGTTGTTCCAGGCAATCGTGCCCACGGCGTCGCCTGCGGTGAGGCCCAAACCGGCCAGCGCATTGGCCAGCTTGCGCGCGCCTGCCGCGCAGTCGGCGTAGGTGTAGCGAAACAGCGGACCGTGGGTTTCGCGCGAAACAACTTCAACGGCGCCATATTGCGCTGCGGCGTGCTCAATCACGTTTGAGAGCAACAAGGGAAGGTTCATCATCAGGCCGGGTTGGAACATGGCGGGCGCTTTCAAAATTTTGCTGCCAACAAGGACAGCGTTTGTATGGCGCAGGATGCTCCTGCGCAGTGCGGACAATTATCCGCAGTGGAATCACGACCCTGTGATGGCACGGCATGAAGCAGTCGCGCCAGGGACATGCAGCGTCTTCGGGACTGGCCCAGCGTGTGGCCCAGAACGCACGTCTTTACACCCGCCTGGGCATCCGCCAAGGCAGCATCAGCCGCACCGGCAAGGACACCAGGCGCGGGATGCTCAGGGTCTCGTGCACGGCGGTGACCTGTTCGCCCAGCAGGTCGGCGCGCAAGACCGAACGCACGTAAAAGGGCGTGTCTTCCAGGGTTTGGACGACAGAGGCGCCAGCGCCGCCTTCACTGCGCATGGTGCGGCCTATGCGCCATTTGGAAGTTGCCAAGGTTTGGCGCGGCGGCGCGGCAAAGGCGCGGGTCTCGCCGCTAGGCGCAAAGCGCTGAGCCACCACGCGGTCCGGGCCGTGGCGGGGGCGCACGTCGTAGATGACGGTGGTGTCGCCATTGGCCATTTCGGCGCGGGCCCAGTCCCATTCCTTGAATGCGCGGTCCACCGGCTCGTCGCCCTCGTTGCTGTCCAGATAGGCGTGACCGCTCCAGCGGGACTGGGGGTTTTGCATGTCTACCGTCACGCGCGAGCATGGGGCAATCGGGCCCCAGCGGTGGCGGGCGTCGGCGTCCAAACCAGTGACAAAGGCGCTCAGACCCACCGGTTGCACGGTCACGCGCCCACGCACGCGCATGGGGATGGGCACGTTGACCTCGTCAATATCAATCACCAACTGCTGGCCGTTCCAGTGCACTTGGCTGGGCCCGACGGTGAAGCGGTTGTGGCTGCGCTGCACGTGGCTGCGCCCGCGCTCGGTCATGGTCCAGCGCCGGCCCTGCGCGCCGTAAAGCGCCACGTTGATGGCGCAAAAATGTTCGGGGTCGGCCACGCCGCCATGCATGCCACGGGCGAGTGCGTAATACGGGGAAAACACGCTGCCCACAAAGGCGATGATGGACAGGCCGTGTTGGCCGTCGTCGCTCAGGGCGTCGACATACCACCAGAGATAGCCACCCGGCGCGACCGGCTGGTCGAATCGAGGTGCGCCATCAGCGTCGCGGCCGCCAACCGTCCCGACATGGCCGCCATGGGCACGCCCGGCCCCGGGTGCACGCTGCCCCCCGCCAGGTACAGACCCGGCACTTTGCTCTGCGCTGAGGGCCGCGCAAAGGCCGACATCCAGCCGTGGGTTGCGCGGCCATACAGCGCCCCACCCGTGCCCGGATACAGCCGGCCAAAGTCTTGCGGCGTGCTGCGCACCACCTGGTGCGGCTGGGCCTGCAGCGTCAGGCCACAGTGGCGCAAAAGCGCCAGGCTTCGGTGTTCGCATGCTTGCATCCTTGATTCATCAAATGCGGGGCTGTCGCCGTCGGCCGGGGCGTTGACCAAGGCCAGTATGCGCTCGGGGCCAGGCTGGGCCAGCCCGTGGTCGTCGCGGTCTTGGGCGCACAGGTACACCGTACCTTGTTCAGGCAGGCGGCGCTTGGAAAATATATCGTCAAATTCGCTGCGGTAATCATGGTCAAAAAACACGTTGTGCCGCACCAGTGGAAAACCGCTGGAGCGCGCGTGCATGGACCAGGTCACAGCGGAAAGCGAACGCTGCGCCACCGCCACGGGCGCCACGGCGCGCTGCGGACCTTGGCCTAACAGGCCCTGGGCCAGGGCGCCCACGTCGCCGTTAAACACCACAGCCTCTGCGGTCATGCGCTCGCCATTGGCCAGGCGCACGCCGCTGGCGCGCCCCTGCGCGGTTTCAATCTCGCTGCACGCCACGCCGTAGCGCAGCTTTACGCCGCGCTGCTGCGCCAGAGTGGCAAGCGCCTGCGCCACCGCGTGCATGCCACCGCTCACCGACCACACGCCGTCCAGCTCCACCTGTGCCACCAGCATCAACGTAGCCGGCGCGGCCCAGGGCGACGAGCCGCAGTAGGTGGCGTAGCGGGCAAACAGTTGCTGCAAGCGCGCGTCATGAAAATGCCGGCCCAGGCTGCTCCACAGCGTGGCAAACGGGCCCAGGCCCATGAGCGTGCCCAGGCCCCTGGGCCCCAGGTCTTGCGCCATGCTCAAGAGGCTGGGGCGTTGGCTGCGGATATAGGGCTTTTCCAGGGTTTGGTACAGCGCGCGGGTTTGCTGGCAAAACTGCCGAAAGCGCTGGGCTTCGGCCGGGCTGCTGAAGGCAGCAATGGCGTCGGCCGAGCGCCCAGTGTCCGCGTGCAGATCAAGCGTGGCCGCGCTGGCGCGCCATGCGTGGCGCGCCAGCACGTGAATGGGCGAGAGTTGCAGCAAGCTCTCGAGTGAGCTGCCAATCTCGGCCAGCATTTGGTCCAACACCCAGCGCATGGTGAATACCGTGGGGCCTGCGTCCACCGCCACGCCGTCCACCACAATCTGGCGCATCTTGCCTCCAGGGGTGGCGGCCGCTTCCACCAGCGTTACATCCAGGCCCTGGTGCGCCAGCAGCAGCGCGCTGACCAACCCGCCAATACCCGCGCCAACCACCACCACGCGTGGCGTGCGCAGCGATTCAGCCATAGTGGTGGCCCTTCCAGTTGCCCTGAACACTCAGGGCGACAAAGCGCGCAAACATGGACTCGGTGAAATACTGCTCTGTCGCCGCCGCCTTGATGGCCTCTAGGTGCGGACCCGAACGGGCATAGGCGTCCATGGCGGCCACGCTGTCCCACAGGGTAAAGGTGGCTTGGCGCAAAAATGGCGCTTCGCCCAGGCCCACCGCCAACTGGCAGCCGGGTGCGGCCTCTAGCGCGGTTTGCGAGGCAGGCGCGTGGCGCCAAAAGGCCGGGGCCTTGCGCAGCGCAATGGAGGCGCGGGTGAGTGCGGCCACCGGGCCGCTCTCTGGCTGCGCAATGGTGGGCTCCAGCGTCTGGCCGTCCCAAGCGCCCCGGCACGACCAGACGCGCAGCTTGAGTACGCAGCACTCGCTGGCGCGCTCGCGGTAGCCGTGCATGACGTCGGAATGGGCAACAAAGTCGTCCGCGGCGCCCAGGCTGCCAAACACCGCAAACAGACCCTGGCGCGAGGCGCTAGGCCGCAGGCCAAAGCCGCCGTCAAAACCGCTGCCAAGCACTTTGGAAAAACGCAACTGGGCCTGTGAGCGCAGCGTCAGCGGCCCCTTGACGATGCGCGACCAACCCCACACCCGGTGCTCAGTGGCGATATCCGCCAGCACCAGCACGCTCACCTGATCATGAGGAACGTCCATCAGCACCAGGTTCATTCACAATCACTCCATAAAAAAAGGGCCTCCACCGCCCAAAGCGGAGGCTCTTGAGGAGCCCAGGCCTTTAAGGCTTGGCCAGCGCCTGCAGCTCCGGAAAGTCCTTGGCCATGGCCGCACCATACAGCGGCTTATAGGCGCCTTGGTGGCAGGTGGTGCAATTGACCTTTGCTACGTCGCCTTTGGGTCCCAAACGGTGGGCTGGAAAGGTGTCGGTGAGCGGCGTCATGTAGTCGTTGTTCAGGTCACGCGCCATACGGATACCGTACCAGGCCGTCACGCGCTGGGGTCGGGACTCTTCCCAAGACGCGAAGTTGCGGGTGTTGTGGCAATAGGTGCAATTGACTCCGAGCGACTCCGACATGTGCACCATCAGGCCGTAGGTGTGTTCGGCCTGCTTGGTCGAACTGCGGTTGACTGCATCGCCTCGCAGCACCATCGCCTGTGTGCCGTTGACACGAATGGGCAGGGCATCCTTCAGGTAGGGGGTGAAGGGGTCAAAGGGCAACGAGGTCAGTCCGACCGACTTGGACGCCAGATTTTGCCCAGCCAAGTCGCCCATCACACTGTTGTTGGCGTACTTGCGGTCTTTGGGCGCAAACCACACATTGGCCGGAATGTTGTTGCCCCGGTGGCAGGTGTAGCAAGTCACCCCGGTTTCGGCCACGTGCGGTTTCCAGTCCTGGTTGACGCGCTGGGTCATCTGGATCATGCGCCGCGCCACCACCTTGGTGTACTTGGCGTCTTCGGCAAAGTTTGCAACATTGTGGCAATAGGCGCAGCCCGCGTCGGGCGCCACCCATTGGGTGATGGACGCCATGTGGCGGCTGAACTGGGCCACACTGAGGTCGCCCAACACCTGGACATTTTTATAAATATCCTTCGCTTTGGGGCCATCGGCGCTGGCTGCCTCAGGGGCCACCGGTGCCTGGTTCAAAGACGCCTGCTTTAGCAAAGTGCGAGGGTTGTAAATTTGCTCCATGGCCGTACCGCGATAGCCGGTTTGTACCGTCTCAATCGGCGGGCGCTCGCAGCCGCTTAGCAAGGCAGCAGCCGCGGGAACCAAGGTGGCAAGCAAGAGTCGCAAGGAAGTTTTCATGGTTTGGCTCCCAGGATGGCGGGGTCGAGCACGGTGGGGCTCACCAGCGGATAGGTCGGCACCACGTGGTGTTTGACCGACCAGAGGTACCAGTTGTCGACCACGGTTCCAGTAAGCAAGATGCCTACGCCACCCACCAGCGGGCAGAGCACCGCAAACCACCAGGCCCAGCGGTGAATCGACTCCATGGTGGCGTTAAACCCCATGGTCCAGCGCCAGAACAATGCGGCGCGCTCGGACGCGGTGCCACGGTCCACGATTTGCTCGATCTCACGCTCGCCGCCATAGCGGCTCACCGCCAAGATAGTGGCGCCGTGCATGGCAAACAGCAGCACTGAGCCATACAAAAAGACGATGGACAGCGCGTGGAAGGGGTTGTAGAACAGGTTGCCGTAACGCAGAGACAAGGCCGACACCCAGTCCAGGTGCGGGAAGACGCCAAACGGTACCGCCTCGGACCAGCTGCCCATCATGATGGGGCGAAAGAAGCCGCACACCAAAAACAGCCAAATAGCCGCCGCATAAGCCCAGGCCACGTGCGTGCCAAGACCGAGCTGGCGCGCGCGGCGGTAGGTGCGCGTCCACCACAGCAGAATCGACACCGTCAGCATGAAGCCCACAATCAGCCACCAGCCGCCTTGGGCCAGCGGCGGAATACTCAAGCCAAAGGCTGGGGGCGGGGGTTCCAACGCCAACCAGAACAACTGACGGATCAGCTCGATCGGACTCCAGTCCACCGAGGCCAGCATATTGAAGCCGATGATGTTGAAAGCCAGCGTGCCAAACAGCAAGGAGGCCACGCCCAGCGTGCCCAGATAAATGGGGCCAATTTGTGCATTGCCGATGCGCCCGAGCAGGTGCACCAGAAAAGGCGTGCCCAGGCGCTTGTCGTCGCCCCGGGGCAGCGCCACGCCGTCGTGCAGCGGGCCGACCGGCTGCACCGAAGTAAATAGGTTTTGGTACTCAGCCATTTTTGTCTCCTTGGGTTCTTAGCTGCGCCAGATGGGCATATTGAGCCACCAGCTCCACCACTCGGGCCAGGCACCGGTCCAGAACGGGCCGCTCACCACAATGCACACGATGCCAAACCAGACCCCGGCCAGCGCCAGGAACAGGCCCAGGCGGTGGATGCCCAGCGTGCCGACCGAGTAGCCAATGAGGTCGCGGAAGAAGGTGTCCTCATGCTCAGGGGACTTGACGTTTTGGCCATTGCCAGGGTTAGTAGCCGACAGCACCAACCCGCCGTGCATAGAAAGCGCCAACACCGTAGCAAAAAACAGCGTTACAGCGATCATGTGCCACGGGTTGTAGTGAAAGTGCAGGTACTGATAAGCGGTGTTGCTCACCCAGTCCAGGTGGCTGTAAATGCCATACGGAAAAGCGTGGCCCCAGGCGCCCATAAGCACTGGGCGAATCACCTGCAGCGCCAGGTAGGCCAGGATCGCCATGCCAAAGGCCACGGGTACATGCAAGCCCATACCCAGCTTGCGGCAGATCTCTACCTCGCGCAGCGCCCACGACACAAATGAGCCAATCGCGCACACCGTGATGAGCTGCCACAGGCCGCCTTCCATCATGGGGGCAAAGCGCAGCCCATAAGAAAGATCAGGCGGGGCAATGCTGATTTGCCAAACGTTCCAGGTCGGGCCCATGGCCGCGCCCCACAAAATCAGCATGGTGCCCGAAAGGACAAAAAATAGGGTCGTGATTCCGAAGAACCCGACGTAAAAAGGACCGAC
>Ga0209500_10003133_pt1 | contig 11466 bp, 7 predicted proteins | sample S_140212_EF_Meta_FD_187323 | JGI IMG/M metagenome (GOLD analysis project Ga0209500, IMG submission 187323) | Freshwater microbial communities from Lake Simoncouche, Canada to study carbon cycling - S_140212_EF_MetaG (SPAdes) (version 2) | ecosystem: Environmental > Aquatic > Freshwater > Lake ...
TGAAAGTTGCTTCCCTGTTCGGTCAAACTCGATCAGTTTGGGCGGAACAGTTTGGGTTGCTATGAGTATATTTTTATTGGATAACCTTACTGCAGCAGTAGGTTGATTGACCGTAATGTCTAAAACAACTTTTCCTGAAGGATCAATTTCTTGGAGTTTGTTATGCCAGGTTAAGGGTAGGATTACTGTACCATCTTGAAGAATATCATTGGCATGGCTTGCGACGCCCAAGGGTAATCGAACAATATTAGATTCTTTGCCTGTGCGGTCGATTTTTAACAATGTCATTTGGTTGGTCGCAACGAGGTAAGACCCATCTCTAAGCCTTTCCGCACTCATGATGTCGCTTTGAGGCCTTGGTAAATTAAGTATTTCTTTACCAGATCGATCAACTTCAAGAATCATATTTCTGCAGGTGATGGAAGTAAGGCCGCTGCGAAGTCGGGTTGCACTAAGCGGGTTTGATGTGACGGTTTTTGTCCAAAGAATATCGCCTTTAGTGCTGCGCTCGGTGATTTTCATGTTGTGATGTTCTGTAATTAAAATGCGGCCATTGGGAAGCGCTTGTGCATCCATGGGGCCGGAAAGTCCTGTTATTGTCCACCGGGCCTTGCCATTGCGATCTAATTCAAGAACTTGATTGTTGGCAAGACTTGAAATGATGGTGTTGCCCTTGGATACAGCTTGTAGGTTTCCCAGAAGGCTTTTGGTTAAAGATGTTTTATCAGCATTTTTAGACCACCAAGCGAGCCATGCATCTTTTGTTTTTTTTCTGTCAGAAGGTGCAGTAGGCAGATCGGTGGGGAGGTTTGCCCCTGCGAGTTCGAAAAGAAAAGTTTCGGTATCCGAGGATTGTTCCTGATTTAAATCTGCGAGCGTGTTTATCAAAATCGGGATAGCAGTTTTGTCCGCAAGATTTGCTAGAGCCAGAGCTATGCGATTTCGAATCCACGGATTTTTATCCGCAAGGATGGTTTTGATTGCTTCTTTGGAATTTGCATCGTCGAATGGTAGAAGCAGAATTCCGGAAGCTAGTTTAACCCTTGGGTTTTCAGTATTAAGGGATTTTAAAACTGCGTCATCAGGGCTCGATTGTTGGCGGGCATAAAGGACTGCAGATTCTAGGAATTCGTTGAATTGCTCATCCGATTCTGCGACAGGAAAGTATGCCAGTAGCGCAGGCAACAAACCTTTGGTTTTTTTAAGGGCAAGGATTCTTACGAGGGATGGAGATATGGGTTTCGATTTAGACTCTCCCATTTCCTCTAGGAGGCTTTTTGCCCTACCTTTAATTTCAACATCCATGGAATTGGTCAGTGATCTAAGCGAGGGGACGACGAGGTCGCCTAGAGCTTTTATTTTCAGCGAAGCTTTCTCGCGAGTTTCGAAATTATCATCGCCCAATTCCCGGATTAAGTCTTTGATTTTTCTTTGATCTTCTGGGGTGGGTGTTTTTTGCGTAAATTCTGGTAGTAATTTTTCGCCATTGATTTCTGTCCACCATTTTTTCCAGATTCCAGCATTCCCCTTTGGGGTTCCCTTATTCTTAATTAATTCTTGTGGTGCAAGATCTCCTGCAATTTCGAGAAGCAGATCTTCTGATTCTTGGGCTTTGTTTTCAGGAAGGATGGGGAGTAAATCAATTAGTAGTTCGATGCCTAATGAATCCAGATTGCGTGACAAGGTTGAAGCGATTAAAAACCGTACTTCAGGGGATTCATCTTTAATGCTTTTTTGAAGTAGATCTTTTGGCAGAAGTTTCTGAGCGGGAATCAGCATCTCCCATGCGAGAATTCTCTGAGTTTTTGAAGGCGAAGAAAGCGCATCAATAATCAAGGAATCTGGTGCGCCTTTCTTCCATGTTAATTCGAAGAGGGTTTTTCTGGCAAAATCCCATGTTGCCTCTTGGTCTAGCACAGGGAATACTTCAAGTATACCTCGTATTGCTAAGTCGGGTGAACTTGCGGCTAAGGTTCGAATTACTGCGATTTCGGTTTTGCTGGATTGTGTGCCCACCATATCTAAACAGTTTTTTGCGAGTGTTTTAACTGCGCCTTCAGAAGAGTTTTCGAGATTTCTTAATGCCGGCCTCCCGGTCGGCCCCATGGAAGTTAGAGCCATTATTCCTTGAGTTTGAATTTCTCTAGAGGAAGATGAAAGATCTGCCAGTGCTTTTACGATTTCAGTTTCGGTGAATGTACTTTTTGATTTTCGGTTAAGCCAGTTTCCTAGATCGCTAGGTGCTAAAGAGAATCCCGCCTTGGTTAGATAAACCGTGTCGGTTTCGAGAGAGTCCTCATTTTCAAGTGCAAGAATTGGGCGGGGTAAAGTGCAATAAACGAAGATACCAAAGCATATAGCAAGCGTGCTTAGTATTTGAAATAAATGAAGTTGCTCAACATTCCTGAATTTATTTGTCATGGGGCTTTACCTACTTTAATCGAGCGATAAGAATTTGGTGCGCTTTCATATATTATCTTGCCATCCATTTGGATTTCAACAATTTTTGATCCGTTTAAACTTGGTGCCACTACATTTCCATTTGGAAGTTTAGTAGGGATTCCTGGCATTGTTATTGTTGATTCCCATGTAGATTGGCCGCTGAAGTTAAACTCCATGATTTTGTTGAGTGTTGGGATGCTTACAAGAACGCGGTCATTTTGAGTTATTGCGCCACCATTGATGCCGAAGTTGGTGGGGAAGGGGATTCGTGATTTCGAGACTTCATTGCCTTTGGAATCTAGTTTTAGGAAAACCCCATTATAACTCAGCAAAGCGTATTCGTTGGTGCGTGTTTTGCAGGCAGCCAGAATTGTTTCATTAGGGTAGGAAAAACTGAAGATCTCATTGCCATTTCTGCCGACTTCAACGATTTTATTTCTGGATGCTATAAAAATGTTCCCATTTGATAGGCGCTGAGAAAGGAAAGGATTAGTCGCGGATTTTTCCCAAGAGATATTTCCTTTGGTGTCTCTTTCTGTGATTCTGTTTGCGCCTTGTTCGGTTATCAATATTTTATTGTTTGGCAGTAAGAGGGCATCAGTTGGGTTGGAAAGATTTGTAATTTCCCAGAGGGTTTTTCCTGAAGGGGTGACCAAGAAGACGCGCCCTGATTTTTTTTCTTGATTGAACGATTCAACCACTAAAAAGTTTTTAAGCGCCTCTTGGTTTTTAAACCCTGGAGTCAGTACTAATTGAGTTCCTTCTTTTTGCCACCATGTATTCCACGCTGCAGCATCCACTTTGCTATCGTTTTTGCTTTCAGGCGATTTGTCTTTGGCGATTGCCCTAAGGGTTTGGTCTATTGCTTCTGCTTTTTCTGCGGGGACTTTTGTCATCATTTCAATTAGTACAGGAATCGCAGATTTGTTCTGGTTTTTTATCGATTCACGTGCAACTTCAAATCTTACTCTTACTGATGAATCTGAGAGCAAGGTTGTACAGGTTTTTTGTGCTATTTCATTTGGCGATTGTGCTAAAACCCTTCCTGCAAATGTTCTGATTTCCTCAATACTTGAGGTTGATGCCGCTATCAAGGCCGGCGGGGGTGTGTTTTGATCATTCAGATAAAGCCCTAGGCATTCGCCTAGAAGATCTTGAATATTGTCGTCATTGCAAGAGGGGATATAGGCCAATATGATCTCGATTGCATTTGCAGGCCTAACTAAAGTAATCAGCCTGATAAGTGCGGGAGTTACTTGGTTTGATTGTAATAGGAGTTTGATTGCGTTTGAATCTGGCTCGATTAGTTTTGCAATATTCATGTCGAAGGCTGCACGGTTTAAAAGAAAAGCTTGCAGGGCAGGATTGCTTTTAAATGATTTGCTGTTGATATATTTTTTAATCAGTTCAATGTTGTTGTCTTTGAAAACCTTATCGGCCTCCGTAATCATTGCTATAGGCGCAGTTGATTCTCGTAATAATGTAAGTAAATCTTGTTCGTTGATAGATTTCCACCAACCTGCCCAGGCTGCTTGATTGATACTTCTTGAAATTGAATCATCGTTTTTCGGCCCTTGAATTGCCAATTCCCCTGCCAAAGTTGCAAGTGCTGTTTCGATCAAAGAAGATGTGTCCTTAGAATCGGAGGCCAAAAGTTTAAGGGCTGTAGGCATAGCGACTCGGTCTTTCTGTTCTAAAAAGGCTAGCACTAATCTTGTTCGGACCAAAGAAGAGGTGTCGTTTAGAAGGCTTTTCGCCATTGAAATCTGTTTGGGGTTTCCCTTTCGCACTAGAATTTCTGCTGCGACAGCTCGTTTGTAAGGGTTAGGGTCTGTTAGTGTTTGTTCGAAGACAGTTCCAGAAGTTGTAAATAAGCCCCTTAATGTTGATTCGCATTCGTTGCGCAATATTTCTTCAGCGGCAAATGGAAGGTAAGCAAATAAAACTTCAGATGATTCTGCTTTTCCTTCAGATGCAATAACTTTAAGTGCAGAAGAAATAAGGGTTTCAGAGCCTTTCCCTTCGAGCAGTTCGATGCATTCTTTAAGATTTTTTTCAGATGCAGGGTCTAGTATTTCGCCTAATGCCTTTTTGAGAGTTGAGATTACATAGTCGCCCATGCAGATTAAATCTTTTTTAGCAGCGAGTTTTTCTTCTGGGTTTCCGTTTATAAGTTGGGCAATCAACTTTTCGATACTTGCCTTAGCAGGAATTGATGAAGAACGACCTTTAAATAGTGGAATTAAGGATTGAGTATTTGCGGGGTTGAATCCTGCGGTTTTAAGTAATTCGCGTTCGGTCGAAAGTTCTTCGCTGTAGAGTGGTTGCAATGAAACCCAAAAAGCCAATCCTAAAAGTATTGGCAGATATTGTAAGTATGGACGAAACCGGTTGATTGAACTCATGGTAATCGATTAATCAATAGGGTCGGTATTTCACATTGTTGGCTACCTTTTTAAAGTTTAGACGAAATCGTTGTAGAAATGAAACAAGGAATGGGAGAATAACAAAAAAAGCTTCGGGGATTGTCCCGAAGCTTTTGTGTAGAATTGTGCTTGTTTGAAAAATTTTAGGGTAGGAAGACTTCGATTCGGGCTGTTTTTCTTTGTCTTGCTAAAGTGTCTTGGAAAAATTCTTCACTGCAAAAATCCCTGACTTCATCTTTGATTTTAGTAAAGTCTGAAAGTTTTCCGTCTTTTCTTTCGTTAACCCTTATCAAGTGGATACCCATCTCTGTTTCTATCACCTCACTGATTTGCCCGGGCGCCAATTTAAATGCTGCGCTCGCCAAGGGTTCATCCAAGGCATATTTTCTAGGGATTAATCCTAGATTTCCCCCCATAGGGCCAGAAGAATCCTGCGAATATGCTTTGGCAGCACTTGCAAAATCTATTTTATTCATCACTAATTGGTTTCTGACATCCTGCATTTTTGCTTTAAGTTTTGCTGTTTCACTTGGGCTCATTCCAGGGGGAATTCTCATGATAATCAGTGAAACCCCGACCATTGTGCCATCGAAGAAATCTTTGTTGTGAAGAAAATAATTATAAACATTTTCATCTTTGATTTTCGCTGCTGCGAAATTCCCCCACTGCAACTTAAGGCGCATAGTTCGCTTTAATTGAGCTTCGGTTTGTTGGGTTTCGTTGCAGAGGCTTTGAATGGTTTTTCCTTGTTTCTTTAGTTCCGCTGCAAGTTCTGCCATTTTTTGGTCCAAAGCTTGCTCCGGAATTGCTGCAGTATTTTGCCTGATAAATTGCTGCATCAGCAAATCATCAATCAACATTGCCATTGCATCTCGAACCATCTGTTTTCTAGTGTTTTCTGGCACTTGAACTGGGCTTGGACCCATTTGTTTAATGATGCTTTCGAGTTCAGCCCCGCTGATTTGCTCGCCATTGATATTTGCAACCGTTGCAGGAAATTTTTTAGAAGATGGAGATTGGCCTAGGGTGGAGGTTGTTAAAATGGATAATCCCATGCATATAGTGGCTAAACTCGTTTTCCAATTCATACTAATTCTCCATATTACCAATAATGGGTTATTCCTTCGGAGATGGCAATAACATGAAAAAAAGTGAATGGGTAGGCCAATTCCTTTTACAATTGTTGTTCCATTCGATTATAATTTGCCAAGGTTGGGGAGATATCCTTGTTTAACAATTTAGGAGCTGATTATGTATTTTGATTCAATGTCAAGGCGCGGGTTTGTCCAGAAGGCAGTTGCTGCATTAGTATCTGCTGGTTACCCATTGTGGTATGCCAAGGAAACCGTGGCTGCTCAAGAAGCAAAAAAACAAGAAATTCCTAATGGCCCAGTCATGGGTGCAATCGGAATTGGTAGTCCTTCAAGTAGGGGCCGTGCTATTTACGGCGATGCTCGCAGAAATAAAGCGACATTCGTTGCTGCATGTGATGTTGAATCAAACCATCTTGCCAATGCTGTTGCCATGATGAAGAAAGACGGCTCCGCAGATGTTAAGGGTTTTAAAGATTTTCGTGAACTTCTTGACCGCAAGGATATCGAAGCTGTAACAATCGCTACCCCTGATCACTGGCATGCCTTGGTCGCAATTGAAGCACTCAAAAAAGGTAAGGATGTTTACTGCGAAAAGCCTTTGACTTTGACTGTCGAAGAAGCCTTGGCCGTGATGAAAGCTGCTGAAAAATCAGGCCGCACCTTCCAAACTGGAAGTCAACAACGGTCTGGCAAGCAATTCCGACTCGCTTGCGAATTGGTTCGCAATGGCCGTATCGGAAAGATTAAGCAAGTAGAAGCCCGTATTGGTGGCAACCCCGTGAGTGGCGCAATCGCCAAGGCTGAAGCTCCAAAAACTTTGGATTGGGATATGTGGTTGGGGCCAACTCCAATGGTTGATTATCTTTATGAAGCTCGTGGCGAAAGAAAAGATAATAAGGGTAATGCTAAGAAGATTGAATTCACCAATTGTCATTATGAATTCCGCTGGTTCTACAATTACTCGGGTGGGAAAATGACTGATTGGGGTGCCCATCATATTGATATCGCACAATGGGGTTTGGGGCTGGATGGCAGCGGTCCTATCGCTGTTGAAGCCAAGGGTGCAGAACCTTACAAGGGAAAAAATGGTTATAATTGTCATCCTAATTTCAAGGTTACCTACACTTACGCTAACGGTGCTAAGTTGTTGGTTTCCGATTCCACGCTGCCTGACACCATCGGTGATAAAGATAGCAATGGTATTTTGTTTGTAGGTGAAAACAATCAGTGGATCTTTGTAAATCGTGGCAAGATTACTGCAAGTGATCCTAAGTTGCTTGAAGAACCGCTTAAGCCAGATGCTATGAGGCTTGAAGTTTCGAATGATCATATGGGTAACTTCTTTGAATGCAGGAAAAATGGTAAGAAGCCAATTTGTAATGCGTCCATTGGTGGTGGCTCTGTGATTGTTTGCCAAATTGGTGCGATTGCCTTAAGGACTGGCAAGAGCCTGAAATGGGATCCTAAGGCTTATACCTTTGATAACTCAGAGGCTAATGCAATGCTCAGCAATCCAATGCGTAAGCCTTGGAAGCTGGAAGTGTAGGCTTGGATTTTTATTCCAATTGGCAAGGGGTCCCACAACCATGGGCCCCTTGTTTTTTATCATGCGCTATGAATGGGTAAATCTTTCTGATGATATGTTGCTTCGTCAATGCGAGGTGGATACATACCGTGCAAGTGGACCTGGCGGGCAGAAGCGCAATAAAACTAGTTCTGCAGTAAGAATAAGGCATCTTGCTAGCCAGTTGCTGGTGATTGCGGAAGAAAGTAGGTCGCAGCACGAGAACAAAGCGAAAGCATTGAGGCGATTACGAAAAGCTTTTTATTTAAAGTTGCGTGAACCTTTGGTAGTAGGGGCAGAGGATGGATGGCTTGCTAATCATCAAGAAATATTGCCTGCATTAGATAAACAAGGCAGGCTTTCTGTAGGGGTGAAAAATCCTGCGTTTCTACCTGCTATAGGTGCGCTTCTTGATATGTTGGAACTTTGTCAGGCACGGGTTAGTGATCTTGCAAAGGCTCTGGGTGCATCAACCGCATCTGTGGTAGGATTCATGAAGCAGGATGACAAGGTTTGGGAGACATTGAATCAGATTAGGCAAAAGTATGGCCAACATCTTATGTATTAGGAATTGCAAATGAGCGAACCATATGGGTTTTCGTGGGTTGACGAGAAGAAACTAGCGGGTTTAGCCCGGCCTGTTTCCCAAGAGGAAATCGAATGGCTTAGACAAAATGGAATCGATTTACTCATAACCCTCACCGAAGAAAAGTTGCCTCGCCATTGGATTGATAGTGCGGGCTTGATGATGATTCATGAACCTGTGGTGGATATGGAACCACCAACTTTAACCCAATTAGATCGAATTATAAAATCGATATTAAAAGCGCATATTTCAAATATGGGTGTTGCGGTGCATTGTGCAGCGGGAATGGGAAGAACGGGAGTGGCCCTGGCTTCTTATTATGTAGCCAAGGGCATGTCGCCTAAAGAGGCGATGTCTAAGATTCGCACATTGCGCCCAGGTTCAATTGAAACAGAGATGCAGGAAGAATCGGTTTATGAATTTGCACGCTTGCTTAAGAAGCCTGCAGATTCCTAGTGAGTTTTTGGTGTGCCCTTCGCTTATTGCTGTTTAACGGATTTGAAGCAAACACTTTTATAAGCGGGCCTTTTCGTGAAATAGAAATGCGCTTGGTATATGCTCAAGAATATCCAGCGCAGTCAAACTGTGCTCGCCCAATTGTTTTTTTGCGTGGTCTCCTGCTAACCCGTGTAAATAGACTCCAAGTTTTGCAGCTTCAAATGCTTGCATTCCCTGCCCAAGCAGCGCTCCGATAATTCCTGAAAGCACATCGCCGCTACCTCCGGTTGCCATTCCGGCGTTTCCGGTTCCGTTGATGTAAACGCTTTTACCATCACTTACCACGGTACCATGCCCTTTAAGAACCACGACAATTCCGTGTGAAAGTGCAAAATTCATTGCGAGAGTTTTGCGATCAGATTGGATTTCTTTGGCGGTCAATTTAGTTAGCCTTGAAAACTCACCAGGATGCGGGGTTATTACAACTTGTTTATTATTAAATGCGGTTGGGAATCCTTCGGAAGCTAAGCTGTTTAGTGCATCCGCATCTAACAAAACAGGTGTTTCAACGCTAAGGAGGTATTCAGCCATTTCTTGGCAGGCTTTGGTGGGCGCAGCTCCAGGCCCCAGTACCACTGCGCTGGCTCTACCAACAATTGGGCTGATTTGTTGAATTGCCTGTTGATTAAATCGCCCTTCATCATCTTCAGGAAGACCTATGGTGGTATAGCATGGGTTCCCGATTGCGATTTCCGACCTGATGGAAGTGGGGGCTCCAATTTGAACCAAACCAGCGCCACTTTTTAAAGCTGCTGTGCCACATAGCACCATTGCGCCTGACATTCCTTTACAACCCCCGATAATCAAAGTCGTCCCAAAGGTGCCTTTGTGTGAATCTGCATCTCTGTGTGGAAGTTGTGGAATGAGGTTGTTCATGGCGAATTCTTTATGCAGGAAGGACAGTGATTGCGGGTTCCGATTTTCCGAAACCGGAGAGGAGAAGAATGAATTTGCCTTGATTAGAAAGTCCCATGTTAGAAACTAATTTTCGGGCGTATATCTTTGGTTCTTCGAATTCATCTGGGGTAACCAAAACAGGGGTCACTCCCCAAAGAAGATTCATTTTACGCACTATGGTAGGTTCGGTAGATAAAGCCAAAATGGGTGAGGATAATCTGGTTGATGATACTACGGATGCAGATTTACCTCCACGGCTTCGTACCACAACCGCACATACATCGATGTCTCGAGTGATGTTTGCAATTGCTTTTGCTACCGATTGCCTTAGTGGATCAGATGAAATGAAGTTGGCAGTAAATGCGTTAGCTGCAGACTGATAGTTTTGGATCTGCCAAGATTCGACTTCTTTAGAAACTTTTCTCATCATTTGAACAGATTCAACAGGGTACATGCCAGCAGCAGTTTCGCCTGAAAGCATCAAAGCATCCGTTCCCTCGAATACTGCATTGGAAACATCGGAAACTTCGGCCCTTGTTGGTCTTTGGTTTGTTGTCATTGATTCAAGCATTTGGGTTGCGACAATAACCGGCTTGAAGACAGCGCGTGCTTTTCTGATTAAATCTTTTTGAATAATAGGAACCTTTTCAGGGTCCATTTCAACGCCTAAATCGCCCCTTGCAACCATGATTCCATCTGCTTGTGATAAAATTTCGTCAATGTTAGCAACAGCTTGTGGCTTCTCGATTTTTGCTATTACTGGAATGCTTGCATTTTTTGATTGAATATAATCTTGCAGGTTTTTTACATCGGATGCGTTTCGAACAAAAGAAAGGGCTATGTAATCCACAGGATGAGCTACGATGAAATCAACATCCTTTTTGTCTTTTTCTGTTAATGCGGGAACTGATAGAGCTAATCCCGGAAGATTCATACCTTTGTTGTTCTTGAGTATGCCCCCACGAATTACTTCTGCTATCACCTGGGTTTCGGTTTTCTCAAGAACTTTAAATTCCAATAAGCCATCATCGAGTAAAATGCGGGTTCCAAAAGAAACTTCTTGTGCAAGAAGTGCGTATTGGGAGTGAATAAGATTGTTGGCGCCTATACAAGGGGCGGTGTCCAAAGTGACAGTATCACCTTTATTGATTTGGATTTTACCATCAACAAAAGAGCCTACGCGGATTTTAGGACCGCATAAATCTGCAACAATTGTTGCTTCAATTCCGATTGTTTGAGAAATGCGCCTTATTAATTCAATGTTGGCAAGATGGTCTTCGTGCTTTCCGTGTGAGAAATTCAAGCGAAAGATTCGTGCCCCTTCCAGTATTAGAGTTTTTATTATTTGTTCATTGGAACTAGAGGGCCCCAAAGTTGCAACTATTTTTGTTTTAAATGGAATCATCTAATAAGTTCCTAATTAAATTGAAATCGTGTACATAAAGGTCGTTTTTATAATTTAAGTTACTTTTAGTTATAGATCATTTTGAAAATAAATACACTGTGGTATTAAAAATGGTCTTGACAGCTTTTGTTTTAAGGGTAAATCCACAATTATTGGGTGGTCCTTGTTGTTGTTTTAAATTCATTGGGGAATGAGTTTAGCTTGTAACAATGCTTTTTAATTTTAATGCGTTTGGGGGATGTATGTTTAATTTACATGGCGAAAAGTTCCGAGTTGGATTGGCGATTGCAGCTTTTTTTGGGTCAACATTTTCAGTTTTTGCAGAAGTTGAACCCTTAATTATGCCTGCCCCTTTTGAGGCTGTCCCTGCGGAAAAGGTTAAATCCGCTGTGGAACAGATCAAACCTCCTGTAGAACAGGTTAAATCTCCTGTTGAACAGGTTAAATTAAAAGACTCAGAAACCACTGATGGAAAGCCTTTTGTGCTGCCCATTCCTTCTGATTTGCTGAAAAACAAATCAAAACCTACGGATGAACTAGTCCCACCACCCATT
>Ga0209500_10003136_pt1 | contig 11460 bp, 19 predicted proteins | sample S_140212_EF_Meta_FD_187323 | JGI IMG/M metagenome (GOLD analysis project Ga0209500, IMG submission 187323) | Freshwater microbial communities from Lake Simoncouche, Canada to study carbon cycling - S_140212_EF_MetaG (SPAdes) (version 2) | ecosystem: Environmental > Aquatic > Freshwater > Lake ...
CGATGCGTCAGGGAACAAACGCTCATATTCTGACTTTAGTATATCTTCGGTGATGAAACACCATTCGGCATCTGAGCCGCATGGGTCTTGGATGGTGGGGTCCATGTAGACGCTAAATGCGTTACGGACACGGCCAATCTTGATGTCTTGGTCGAACGTATCGTCGTTGCAATACTCGGTCAACAGCCGAATGTAACCTTCGCCGTAAGTGACTTGGTTGTCGCAGGCTGTGTCATACGCAACGTCGGCATCTGACATATACTCAATGTGGCGGACCACACCATTGAAGATTTCAGCGACCTGTACGTCGGCGTTGTCATCCGCGGGTATTACTTTACCGTTTGGACGGTTTTGACGCTGTTCGTTCGTCACCTGACGGACGTGCTGTGGCAGCTTGTTGATTGTCAGGCATGGACGTGCGTTAATAGCCTGTCCTTGCACGCTGCCGCGTGTTGACAACACGTCAGCAGGCCACTGCCACTGGTTGTCAGGGCTGCCGGCCATAAAGCGTAAATCGTCTAGTTCGTCCTCACGGCTATCTGAATACGCAGCCTGCGCCATCGTAAGACGGCTACGCATAGTAGCCATCTTATCGTGATCGTCGCGCGTTGTCTTAGGCGCGTTCGATCCTACGTTGGCAACTTTTCCTGCCGCTTCAATGCCTGTGGGGTCGGCCATAGATTATTTCTTGCCTTTGCTGGCGGCGCGCTTCACGCTGTAGGCGATTGCGACCGCTTGTTTCACAGGTTTGCCCGCATTTACTTCTGCTTTGATGTTCTTGCGGAACGCAGCTTTGCTGGGTGACTTACTAAGGGGCATGATTAACGCTTTTTGCCCATTGGTGTTGACTTCATGTTCACCGTTGTGCGGATGATTTGTGGCGCTTTTGGTGCCGCAACCTTAGCTGGCATCTTGACTGCACGTCCGCCGGCTGGGCTTGTCGAGCCTTCGCGCGCCGTGATCTCTTTAGCTGCTGCCTTGCGGGCTGGGTCGCGGTTAGCGATAGCAGCGCGCTCTGACGCTACAGTGCCTGTCTTGTACAACTCACGCGTATATTTGTTGGCTGGCATTTACTTACCCTTTTTAGCTGGTTTTTTAGCGGTTTTGGCGCTGTCTTTGAAATCTTTAGCTGAAGGTGCGCCTTTGTCACCCGCTTTACGCATTTTCTCACCAGAGCCAGCAGCTATGCGGGCTTTCTTAGCGTTGATGTTTGCATACAATCCGGGTTTCATGGGCATTTCCACCTTTTCAAACTAGCTTTGGCGCGTTCGCCGTCTTTTGCCTTAGCAGCTACTGCACCCATGCGCGCGCAGAATGACGCTTTGCGTCCCGCATCTGCTTTTGTTTTCGGGCTGGGCGCAGGCGCCTTTAAGTTACTACCTGTAGCAGCATTATACTTGGCTCTGCCAGACGCTGTCAGGCCCGCACCCTTTGACACAGGCAGTTTCTCGCCTCTGCCAACGGATAGCGACACTGATTTTTTCTTGTCAGCCATTAACTGCCCATCCACGATGTAGATATTCCTGCGGGAGAATAGCCTCTTGTGCGATGCTTGTCAACGCGTGTCAGACGCGGATCAGTAGATGCTACAGGAAATGCGAACGTGACCGCTATGGCGTCCGCTGCGTCTGGCGAGGCCAGCCCGCGTGACTTCATATCTTTCTTGCTTTCTAGGAACAGCGTCCCCCTGCTGTCAGGCTTAGTGCGCGGGCTGATGAGGTCTGTCTTCAGGAACCTATCTGTCGGGATGTGGCCCGTCCTAAGCCAGTCACGCATGGCCCCCCACATCTCTGCGCGCTTGTTGCCCCACATCGTTTGGTTCTTAGCCTTGTTGCCGAAGTTCACGCCGCGTATCTTGTACCGCTGCTCCTTCAGCCTGTCCACGACGCCTGCACCTAGCCCGCCTTCGTCGATGCAGACCAGCGCCGGCTGGAACTGCTCTATGGCGTCGATGACGTGTCCTGCCACTTCCATAGTGTCCGCACCGCGGTGTCTCCGCAACTCTAGGATGTCACGGCCCTGCCGTATGGCGATGACCGTAGCGTCAGCCCCGAACCGTGCCGGGTCCACCCCTATGACGATGGGCGCGCTGGTGTCCTTGGCTGCGGGCCGCTTCATGGCATCATCGACCAGATTGCTGCCGATGAACTGATCGTCACCTTCACTGGGGAAGTTACCGTACACTTCGACACTGGCTTGGTAGCTGTCTGGCCCGTACTCGTCGATGATGCGCTGGTACAGGTGTTTATCTGTACCCTCGACATCGCGGGCGTCGATGACGCGTGTTGACCAGAACGCCCGCTTGCTGTGGAACGTTTCGTAGAAATAGCCCGTATTGCGCCGCGGGTTGGAGAACGCCAGATGGAAGCGGTGCGGCGTATTCTCTGTGAAGAAACCATCACTCACTGACCAGATCGAGTCGGGTATACCGCTGGCTTCGTCAAAGATCAGCATCACACCATCTTCATTGTGCAGACCAGCATACGCATCTGGGTTTTCTTCGGACCATAAGCGGCCTTCAACGGACCAGTATCTAGTACCTTTTTTCATTTCCCGCTCAACAATTTCCGTAAGCCATTTAGCGGGCATAATGCGGGTAGCTGCAATTTCAAACCAATGGCTGTTTAGCGTCATGGCTAACCATTTAGTGATTTCTGCCCAAGTGACTGAACGTAGCTGGGCTTCAGAGTTAGCCGACACAATCACAGAACCGCCTATGCGGGTAGACATCATCCATATAACTAACCAGCTTACCAATGCTGACTTGCCAATACCGCGTCCAGAAGCCACAGCCATACGAAACGTATCAAAGTCTATCTTACCATCGTTTTCTTTAATGTGGTCGCGGATAGCTTGCAGAATAGCCCGCTGCCATTTGCGCGGTCCAGCGTGTTTCTCTAGCGGCGTACCTTGCTCACCCCAAGGAAAGGCCAGAAGCACAAACGCTAAGGGGTCGTCCTTGATTGACGGCGACCATAAGCGTGCCATCAACTCTACTTCGTCGGATGCGCTATATATTGGCTGCTGCATTATTTGTCCTAAAAGAATATAGTTCGCGTTCGGCGTTTTGTCGGGCTAAGATAGCTTCATCTTTGCTTTTGTGCCAGCCTAAGCTGCGGCAACCTTCACGAGTGTATATGCGTGCTTGCCACAGATTGTGCGTCTTGTTCCATGACACACCCGTAACCCCTGACTGCGAGTTGCGTTGCACGCGCCGGTTCTGGTTGTTCTCGTGCTGATCCGCTTCACGCAAGTTTGCAATGCGGTTATCGCCGGGCGTTTGGTTTATGTGGTCTAAGTTTTTAGCAGGCCATACCCCATAGCAGTACAACCATGCCAGCCGGTGCGCTTTATACAGCGTTTCATCTAAGCGAATTACAATATACCCGTAGCGGTCGCGGCAGCCAGCTATGCTGCCTTTAGGCGCGCGGTTAGACCGACGTATACGCCAACAAAATTCGCCGGTGTCGGGGTCATATTTTAGTAGTTTTTTGAGGCGCTTTTGCGTTATTGAGTTCGTAGCCATTAACAAGTTCCTTTTGTTGATCGGTCAGGAGTGTGGAGGGCGTTGGTGCGCTCTCCACTTCCGTATACAGCCCTTGTATAACACGCGACTGCGCTTTCTCCAAGGCAGCAATTACGCTGATCTGGCCTTCGATAGTAATTTCTACAGACTGTGCAGCTTTCCAGCCATGGTTGTGCTTCAGTATGTCGAGTGCTGCCTTAGCGTCGCCGTCGCGTGCCGCTTCGTACATAGTCTTGGCCGCTACCATCTCGCCGTCGGCACGACCTTTGATCTCTGCCATCTCGACCAGCGGGTCTGCGTCGGCCAACACACGAAATTGTTTGGGTGTCATGCCGGCGGCCATAGCTAGGCTATCACCCTTTAGCCCATAGCGGGCAGCTTCGTAGATAGACTCCAGCCGCGACTCGGTGGCTTGCACCCGCTCTGGTGTAAATGGCAGTGAGTAGAAAGTCATTGGGCGTACTATAGTGTGTTGCGTTCTAAGATGCAAAAAAAATAAAAATTGTTTGGCTTGCAACATTTAGAAATAAAAAAATTGTTTACGATCCCTCCCGTGACAGTCACGCGGCCCACCGGCCCTACCCACCCCGCCTAAATATTTTCTGGATTTTGCTTTGCGGCCTTGGCTGGCTAGGTGTGTTGCTGTGTTAATACAGTGATAAGCGTTCTGCTTATGTTCTAGCTGGCGTAGGATTGGCCTTTCCCTTTGTGCGTCTGCGCGGATTGGAAAAAACACATCGCTAGCTAGCTAGCTTAATGCGAACGATTATTAGTTAGGCTATCTAGGCTATGAGATAACAAGTCGCTGATGAAATGATTTACGTTAACGTAAAGTAAGAGGGTAAGTTAGGCGTTCTAGGCTATATTGTCATCGGGTTTGAAGTCACCGCGAAGTGACGAAAACCATATAGGTTATATTCTATATATCATTTTTCATTTCATCAATGACTATAAAACAAATAGCCTAGATAGCCTAACTAGGTTTCAAAGCCGCCGAAATCCGCCACAAAAGTTGGGCGGTTTACGCCCGCACAATAGCCTAACTGATGACTATTTTTCACCCGGTAGCAAAATAAGTTATCCACAGGTTTATTTTCACTTTTGCGATTTATTTTGCGTGCAACACAATTTGTTGTTGACAGCATAGGTTTGAGGGTAGATAAGAGGGCATTACCAACGGAGATTTTTTATGCCTTATCAATTTGACGCCCATGTAGTTGCCTTTGTGGCTTGGCAACGCGCGCAAGCAGTATTGCGTTATCCAAATACGTTTAAGCCGAATTGACCATACAACATAGGAGTGAGACAATATGTTAATGCAAACTAAATCCGAATTGGCGTTGGCTTATGATATATCCGCGCTATCAATCGATATCCAATTGCAGATATTAGGTAGCGAGCACAACCGCTCGCTGTTTAGCCGCTTCCCCGATAAATTGCTTGGCATTGATACAAACGCCAAAACAATCAAAGGTGAAAAGTACGGTATCAAAACCGCCATACTATATTTAATGCCCGCAATGGGAAGCGGCGTCCAATTGTGCGCTAACGCTAAGATCGCCGGTTGTGAAAAGCCTTGCCTATTTACCGCCGGGCGCGGCGCTATGTCAAACGTCATGCTATCGCGTTTGCGTAAAACGCTATACTTCAACCAATATTGCGATCTATTCATGGCGCAATTGTCGCGTGAAATTGCGTTAGAAAAGGCTAAGGCTAAACGGCAAGGCTATATATTGATCGTGCGTCCTAACGGCACAAGTGACGTTCGTTACGAAAATATCCCGGTGGACGGCTTCGACAATATAATGGACGCGCATAGCGACGTTCAATTTTACGATTACACAAAACTGGCTAACCGTAAAAACGTACCGGCTAATTACGATCTAACGTTTAGCTATAGCGGCGTTGCCGCGTATCAACCGTTTGTCGCTAAGGCTGTTGCCAATGGCGAGCGGATAGCGGTAGTTTTCCGTAACCGCGCTATCGTTAACGCTATGCTAGCCAATGGCGAAACGTTTTTAGGTTTACCCGTCGTTGACGGGGACGATACGGATATCCGCCATTTGGATCCGCGCGGCGCTATCGTTGCGCTATACGCTAAGGGCAAGGCACGCCGCGATCAATCTGGCTTTGTAGTAGGATAAGGGGAAAGCATAATGACTAACAATTGGAAAGCTTGGGCTATCTTAGCCGACGGTCAAAAGATTGCATGGCCTAACCTAAGGCAAGGCCAAGCCAAATGGCGCTTTGATTTTCTCAAACGCGGTATGCTTTACCGCGGCGTTGAAATCAAAAAGTGCGGCTATCTGCAAAACGATTAGCGCCATATTAGCCGCGCGACCGTTACCGCGCGGCGTTTATGGCGCTAATGCCAGTAACAGTACAGTAAAGGACAATATATTATGACACGTACACTAAACGTAATTGCGCGCGATATTAGCCGCGATTGGACTAAGCCTTACTTTGGCGCGGTTCCATATCTGGACGCTATGCATAGCCTGCAAGCAATCACTGATAAGTATTATTATGACGATGCCGATTCCGTCGTACGCTATTTTCTGGCTAACGCTACGGCCTGGAAAGGCGAAACCGCGCGGGCGATCAAAGCCGAACTTAAAACGCTATTGAAAGGCGCCTAAGCCGTGATTCCGCACATAATCGCCATATGCGCTTTTTTGGCCGTATTGGCTTTATCATTAACCGCAATAATTATTACGTTAAAAGGACACTGAGCAATGACTAACGACATATTCCGCACCGTGCGCGAGCTAATCCAAAGCAACAAATGCGTGCTGATGGGCAACGCCGTAAACAATGATGGCGAGCTATACGACGATAGCGTCGAGAACCTCACCGCGATCTTGGCGATGAAAGACAGCTATAACGAGATGTTGGCGGCGCTGGAATGGTGGCAAGCGCAAATGCGGGATGACACTTGCGACGATATGGGCAAGCTGCTGGATGATATGAGCGCCAAAGCTCATGCCGCAATCGCAAAAGCAAAAGGAAACTGAGCAATGACATACGACCGCAATTATCTAAGTATGCTTTCAGACCGAGAGTTAGTGCACGCAACTTCAGACCGCAATTATGAGTTGGCTATTGTGTTGGCAGAACGCCTTAGCGAACTGTTGGACGTTAAAGACCAACTAGAGCAATTGCAGATACTATACGACCGCCTAGTGACCGAAGCCAACGCCCTGCGCGACGATGCAGCCGAATGATTGCCGTTGTCGCTGGCGCAGCCCTTTTTCTATTAACTCTAATATTGGATGATTGATTATGACTATCGAACAAATTGCAATTGTCGCGCTGTTAACCATGCAAGCCGTAACGCTATTCCTATTATGGGAAACGCAGAAAATCGGCGAATGGTTCCGCAAGGCATGGGTGCGCGACAGTGCCGAATTGCTACATTGGAAGCACAACGCCATAATGCGCGACCCCAAGACAGGCCGCTATCTCGACAAAGGCCAAAGCTAATGGAGCGCCAGTTACGGATGCAAATCCAGCATTTAGCCAGTTACATTAGCGATAGGAGCCTAGTTGCGGCATATATCAATAATGAGCATGGCCTGAACCTTAGCACTGTGGACATTATCGAACTGACAGCCAACGACAAGCGGCGGTTTTACAGTCCAGACCACAAACCTATGATGCCATCGCCGCTGATCGTGACGCACAAGCGCAAAGGATATGATGACTTAGCCCTTGCGCTGTTCAAATACCATGCCGCCCGTTCATTCGGTGCAGAACAAAAATATTGGCTTGAACGGCTAAACGACAAGCGCGCCAAGCCTAAGACAACAGTGGAATTATAATATGATCAAGACACCACAAGCCGCCCCGCTAGGGCGCAAATATAGAGTATCATCAGAAAACGCATGGCCCCTGCGCGGCCTTGACGGTAAAACATTCGCAGAACGACACAAGGAAAAGGAGCAAAGCAAGTGAGCCGACCGATGTTTTACCCAATGGGAACGCTAGAAGTCGGTGATGTTGGCACTATGCCAGCCACCGACAAAGGCGCAGCCAAGCGCACCAGCCGCAACGTGTCGCAATACGGCATACGCCACGGCAAGGCGTTCAAGTGCCGCACTGCGGGCGGCGTAACCTTCATAACTAGATGGATGTGACATGATAAACGAACGCATTGAAGCACTACAGAAACGTGAGCGGGTGTGCTGGGATATGTCCGAGGTGTTTCTACACGCCAAGGACGCGCACGGCTTGCACGACATGGGGGTAGAAATCCAAGGCATCCAATGGGCGCTGCGCGAACTGGAAGGGCTGTTACGCAAATGACCGACCAAAATGGATATATGAAACTGACACGCATCCCAGCAGTGCGTTCAGCTAAAGACCCCAACACCTTCACCAATCACCTGACCACCGCAAGCGGCGGGATAGGCGATAGGGTGACAGATGAAACCGCCACGCATTACATGATGCACCACTTTTGGATTGAAGAAAAGAAATGACCAAAGAAATAAAATACCGCATCGACCCTAAGACCGGGCGACCATTGCACCTGCTTGGCGATCTTGCCGCTGTCCTGAACGATGACGGCTCGACAGTAACCGAGCATTACGACGAAAACGGCAGACTTTACAGAACCAGTTACAAGTCAGTCCCCTACCCTAAAGATTGGACACCAGAATGACCGACATACCAGATTGGGTGCTAAAAGAAGCTGCGAAGCGGTGCGATTGGCACCCCAGCAAGACATTGGCGCAAATGCGCGGGTATTTATCATCATCGGCGGCGTTTACCGAACTATGCCGCGCCATCGAACAGCATGAAGCCTTTAGGCAGAAGGTAAGTTATGCGATAGAGGACGTAACGGACAGGGATTTACCTGTGGCCGTCCTTCGCCGCTTTATCATCTCCGCGGACGTGCCTGACGCGTTGGTGGATGTATGGGGCGACTTGTTCGTGAAAAACTACAATTTGGATCAATTCTGCGCCGCACTGGAAGCGTGTGGGCTGGAGATAAGGAGTAAGAACGATGACTGAAGAAGAAATAGACGCCTTTGAGAATTACGACCAACGCGCCGAAGCTACGCTGGCCTACCGCTTGATGGAGCATCTCGCTTTCAGGGGCTTAATAACGGACGATGAAGTGTGCCACCTACGCTACCCGCCATGCGAGTTGATCGTAGACGCAGAGGCAGCATGGGACGAATAACTATCTGAAAACAAAAGACAATAAAAATAACTTTCTCATAAGTCCTTGAAAACAAAGGAAAGAAAGTTATTGACATACCCTCAAACTATGCTATAATGAGCCATCAAGACGGGAAACCGCCTTGATGGTTCTTTGACATTGATAAAAGGAAAGTAGAGCATGACACACGACTACATAGCTATCGTTTTACTCGGCGGCGGATCAAGCTGGGCCAGAAACCCTGATCCAGAAAAAGCCATCGCCAGTGTCGTAAGGCAAGTAAAGAACGATTGGGGTCAGATTTTTAACATGAAGGGCGCTGAGATTTATGTCAACGTCTGGGATGTTACTGGCAACGATGATGTCCATTGGGATGACGAAGGTATGCACGGGGATAAGCAAGACGAACACCCCATAACCAAAGTCAACACCCGCTTGGTAGTGTTACCCGGCAAACGCAAACTAGCAGCGTAAACAACAAAAAGCCCCCGGTGGAGTGAGACACCGGGGGCTTTCCAAAAGGGTTAGTAGAGCATTACCAACCCGAACAGTATAACATTGCAACCAATCGGTTGTCAATTCTTGCCTAACATTGGCATATTGCTGCCCGTAGGCAAGGTTTCCGCCATGCGGCGCAAGTCAGACTTGCTATATTTCTGAAGCGCGTCTGGCGCGACAAAGATATGCTTCTTAGTTGGGTGTTCAACCGAACCGATCCGCCCCATGTCAGTCCAGCCCGCTTCCTTTAACGCATGGAGCAGCGCAGCTTGCGGAACCTTTAGGCCCGCGGGCATGAACGGCGCAAGTATGTCGCCAAGACGATGGAACGGCCCGCCGATGACACCATCCGCAAACATACCCGACCGATTACGCATCAATTCGACCAGATAGCTTTCCGCTGCGCTCATGCCATGCTCGACCATGTTCAGCTTCCATTCGGTCACTGGCGGGGCAGCAGTAGGGTTGAACGATGACACGTCGCGCTGGTGCAGCCAAGCGGCGCACTTTTCATAGCCGCCTGTCTTATACCAGCCCCACAGCGCGTCCGCTGCCGGTGTTGTCATGCGCGGCGCGTGCGTCCAGACGCAGAACCAACGGCGATCCTGCGTTGGCAGTGTGATAGGCAGCGAATCGTTCGTGTAAGCAATCACCATCAAGCGGTTGACCAGATCGTAAGGGTGCATACCCTTGCGGTTGACCGACAGCGTTTCAGGCGGCGCAGCGATCAGCGGCTTCAGCTTGTTAGCCATAGCGCGGCGTTCGCGGGCTTCTGGTTCCTTCAACTCGTTTAGGATGACCACTTCAGCTTCCAACGCATAGCCCCACTGGCTTTCCAATCCGCCAGCTTCGATGACTGACCTGTTGCGCCAGTTCTTGCCGCCCAGCGCCCATAGGAACGGCTGGAATATAGTATCCTTGCCCGCGCCTTCATCGCCGCCAATCAGGATAGCGTGATTGATCTTGACAGTTGGGTTTTGTATCTTGAACGCCATAGCGTTAAGGATGTGGTCTAGTTCTTTGTCATCCGCAATCAGATTACGGCAATGCTCAAGCCAAGGCTCGACATCATGGTCGGCAATTACATCGCTGTCCGCTACGTCAGGGCGGGCGTTTGTCCATCTGTTGCCGTAAACCAACCCGTCGCGCGTCACCAGCACGTCATCGCCAGCGGCAAACGTCACGGCTGCAAGGGCCGGCGCGCCGCGATCCTGCCTGCGTTCATCAAAATAGATGGACGCCTGCACGCGCTGCGTTTTCTTGTGGATGGAGCGGCAGTCAATGTGACGGAACAGGGCGTTAAAGACGTTACGCGCTATCTCCTGACGTGTGACCATGTCGAAATAGCAGTCATCAGACTGTATGTATGCGAAACGCTCAAACCACTCGCTTTGTTCCAGCCGTCCTGCTTCTTTCTTTTCGACCTCACGCACACGCGCTGCGGCCTCATCAGGGAAGGCTTCCGTAGGGGAAATCTTGTCCATCATCGACGCCATGCGCTCTGCGATTAGTTCGTCACGCAAGCCGGGCGTTGCCTTCGGGCCACCTTCGTTGGCTACCCAATCAAGAAACGTCCGGCTGTCTAAGTCTTGGCAATGCCCATGATAGCAGCAGAACGAACGATCCAGCGGCTTGTAGCGCGCTTCGATCATACCATCGCTGTGGTGTTCATGGTTAGGACAGACAATGCCGCACCAGCCGTCGTTGTTAGGTGCGCTAAGGACTAGGTTCTTTTCGCTCAACCATGTCAGGACGTTGTCCATCCCAGTGTCGCGCAGATGCACAGCTTTATAGTCCGCTGTGTCGCCTTCGGCTGGCGTAACGCCCAAAGCGGTGCAAATCTGCTCTAACGTGTATTCGCGGTCTGGGTGGAACTCGACCAGCCGCGCAGGAAAGTTGTCGCGCCCGCGCTTCAGGTTGACGCTGCCCGGAATGCGACAGTTGCGGACAGCGTTAGTCGCGCCCGGATCAGTGTAGCCCGCATCTGCAATAGCTTTGACAGCAGCGCAGAAATCGCCCTTCTTTGGCTGCTCGTTGAACGCATAGCCCCACTGGAACGAACCTTCGCTAGTTTCCAACACCCATGTCGGGTCAAGCGGCGGCGTCTTGGACTTAGTGCCAATGTCATCCAGCATCATGAACAGGACGTATTCGACGTTGCTGCCCTTAGCGGCAGGCTTGCCGTCTACAAAGCGGTCAACGACAAACGAGCCGGTGTTGACATACCATGCCTCGCCGTCCTTGATGCGGGCCTTCTCCGGCAGGAACG
>Ga0209500_10003140_pt1 | contig 11456 bp, 7 predicted proteins | sample S_140212_EF_Meta_FD_187323 | JGI IMG/M metagenome (GOLD analysis project Ga0209500, IMG submission 187323) | Freshwater microbial communities from Lake Simoncouche, Canada to study carbon cycling - S_140212_EF_MetaG (SPAdes) (version 2) | ecosystem: Environmental > Aquatic > Freshwater > Lake ...
TCGCCAATGCTCTTGTCCGCGACATGAAACCTTACGAAAACCGGACAAACTCGATTTGTCTAAAATCTACTTGACTTTCCATATAGTCACTTCAGGCTTATAAGGCAAGAAATACCGTTAAGAATCGGTTTCCAAATCCGCAGCTCATTGCGGACAAAGGAGCGCAGGCCCCTTCGGCAAGCTCAGGTACCGGGGGATAAATGCCAAGGGTTAAACAAAAGGTTCAAATGGAGGAGTTGCAGTGGGGCTTCCCCATCGCAACTACTCTGTCTTTAAAAAAGCTCATGTCAATAAATGGAAAGTAAAAAGGCGAGGGGCGAGCACCAGCGGATTTACATCCGCCGCTCAATAAGAAAAGGTGGGCTTGAGGGCAGTAAATAAAAGTGGTGGAGGATAGAAAGGCAGACCCACCCAACGCAGTGGGTGGGCTTGAAGACATTGAGAAGAGGGTTGGGAGTTGGGGGAAGAAAACGAGAAAAAAAGAAAGAGAAAGAAAAAGGCGCGGGGCGAGCACCAGCGGATTAACATCCGCCGCTCAACAAGAAGAAAGCTGCAAAAGAGTGAAAATTACAGCCTGGTGCAGTTTAAACAAATTTCCGAAGGGTTTGGAGCAGGAGATCGATTTCCGGATCACTGCCAATAGTGATTCGTATTCCATCGTGGCCCGGGTACTTCATCAACCGTACAAGAATGTTGGCTTTCTTAAGCTCTAAATAAAGAAAATCGGGAGAGTGTTTTTCGTGGGTACACCAGAGAAAATTCGCTTCGCTTGGAGTAACTTTAAATCCAATTTTGCTAAGTTCTAAATGCAAGCGAGTTCTGGTTGCAATGATTTTCGCGATGCATTCTTTAAGATAGGCCTGATCAGAAATCGCAGCGGTGGCTGCTTCAAGACTTAGAACATCGCAGTTGTACGAATCCTTTACTTTAATTAGTTCGCGAACCAAAGAAGGATTGGCCACTGCGAACCCAAAGCGAATACCTGCCAACGCATAGGATTTACTCATGGTGCGAGTGATTATAATACCCTCGGGTTGTGCACCGTTTTGAAATCTTCCCATGGCATTATGGCGGGCGAAATCGCCATACGCTTCATCAATCACCAAAGGCCCCTTCAACGATTGCGCGAGCCGATCTATCTCGGAAGCTTCCACCATAGTGCCGGAAGGCGAGTTAGGGTTGGCAAGAAAAGTAAGATTGGCCTCGGGGAAAGGCCATGCTGGTGGTAATTGCCAAGTATCCGTGAATGGTACCAATTCAATCCTGGCGTTTTGGATTCCAGCAAGAGTTTTGTAAAGAAGGTAGCTAGGAGTTGCAGAAGCCATCAAGCCAGACTCAGGAACAAACGCACGGGTCAAGATGGTTAGAATATCATCAGAACCATTACCAATTAAAATTGAATCTGGATCGATTCCAAGAGCATTCCCCGCAGCGGCCTTAAACTTAGTTCCCAAAGGATCAGGGTATTTTCGAAGCCTATCAGATGTTAGGGCATTCTTAATTGCATCAACCACCCTTGGAGATGGCGGGTAGGGATTTTCATTAGTGTTAAGCTTGATGATCGAACCTTCCTGGGGCTGCTCCCCCGGAGTATAGGCGGACATATCAAGCACTGATTTTCGCAAAGAATCCCGATTCGATTTTGCCATGATACAACCTTGTCTGATATTACTTTTCCAACCTGACGAGAACGCTTGCCTTATGCCCGGTGAGCCCTTCGCGATCAGCCATGGTGCAAATATCCGGCGCCAGAGATTCAAGGCCTTCACGAGTTAAGGTAACAATACTGGATCTGCGCAAAAAGTCGTTAGAACAAAGCCCACTTGCAAAGCGTGCGGTGCCACCGGTGGGCAGCACATGCGAAGGCCCCGCAGCATAATCGCCTGCTGCAACGGGAGTATAAGGCCCAAGAAAGATTGCACCCGCATTATCGATTTGATCTGCGTGCTTTGCAGGATCAGAAGTAGCAATATGCAAATGCTCTGGGGCAAGCTTATTAACGCAATCAAATGCGCTGATAGGATCGGGGGCAAGCACAAAGGCGCCGAATTGCTCTAGGCAATCCTTCGCAAGATCGCCTCTTTCCAAAGTGGAAAGCATTTCATTAAGGGCTTTTTCAACCTCATCTAGAATCTCTTTGCGCCAAGTAACCAGAAGGCTAGAACCTGGCGAGTGTTCGGCTTGGGATATCAATTCTGCAGCAAGATAGCGGGGGTTGGAAGTTTCATCACCCAGCACCACCACCTCGCTGGGGCCAGCAATGCAATCAATCGCAACCTGCCCGAAGACTGTTTTCTTGGCAAGCGCAACAAACATATTTCCCGGGCCCACAATCATATCCACTTTGTTAATGCCCTGCACGCCATAGGCAAGTGCGGCTATCGCCTGAGCGCCCCCAACACGATAAACCTCCTGCACGCCAAGTTCGTGGCAAACAGCTAACATATCGCTGCAATAGGCGCCATTGGGAGTAGGCGGCATAACGACTACCAACTCTTCGACACCTGCAGCTTGGGCAGGTACGACAGTCATAAGCAAGGTGGAAGGGTATGCAGCAGCGCCCCCGGGCACATGAATCCCAACCCGCTTGATCGGGCGAAAGCGAAGCCGAAGCTCTCCGCGGGTTCCCAACGATTGCACCGCATCGCGTTGCACTAGGCCAACTTGAAAGGCATAAATATTCTGCTTGATGCGTCGAACCGTTTCTAACAGTTTTGGTGGAGCATTGGCATGGGCCTCGCGCAATTCAGCGAGAGTAACCCTAATGTTGGCATGGGTAAGATCAACCTTATCAAATTGTTTGGTGTAATGAAGAACCGAGTCCAAGCCTTTGGTACGAACATCGGAACAAACGCGCTCTACCACTTGCAGAGGGCTGAGGGCCTCGCCAAAAACAGCTTTAGTCAGCTCACGACCTTTGGGTGAAACAACATTGCCTTGATTCCCTAGTGCGGACATTAGATTATCAAGCTCGAGTTGACCTGCCTGATCTTTAAGATCGATTCGCCGCATTTTCAGTTTTTTCATTCGGTCCTCAGATAATAAAACCAACAAAGCAACGAACTGTATTTAATTCCGCAAACCTTTTCTTATAGCTTGCCCAAGGAGACAAAGCAAAAGGTTTTGAATAAACCTCTTCCAAGTTAAGTCTCTCAGGCATTATAATGATAATAACTGCAAAAATGAATGATAACACAACCAGCGGAGAATTGATAAATGTACGCACTGATTCTTGGTCTTCTATGTGGCGCAGATACCGACTCTTGGCAAACCAGCGAACAAGCCTATTTAAAGAATATCACCCAGTTAACTTCGGAATTTGTAAGAGCGGGCGAGGGCTACTTCTCTCCTGATGCGAAAAGCATTATTTTTCAAGCTGAAGATAAAGAATCGGGCAACCCCTTTTACCAGATTTATACCATGGATCTTGCAAACAAAAAGAGCGTGCGAGTCAGCCCAGGCATCGGCAAAACCACCTGCAGTTACTTTTCCCCCGATGGGAAGAAAATTCTTTTTGCCAGCAGCCATCTCGACCCTAAATCCAAAGAATACTACGGCGAAGAGTACAAACTCCGGGATGAAGAAAAGAAAGCGGGCAAACGCAGAACCTACAAATGGGATTTCGACCCCGCAATGGAAATTTTCGAAACCAACCCAGATGGCTCTGGCATGAAAAGGCTTACCGATTCACCGGGCTATGATGCCGAGGCCAGTTATTCCCCAGATGGCAAATCAATCGTTTTCTGCAGTAATCGCAGCGGGGCCGAAAACCTTGAGCTTTACATCATGGATAGCGATGGTAAGAATGTGCGCCAGCTTACCAACGCGCCCGGTTGCTACAATGGCGGGCCCTTTTTTTCCCCCGATGGCAAACGGATTATTTTCCGTACAGATCGCAAGAAAAAAGATACTCTTCAAATCCATGTCATCGATGTTGATGGCAAAAATGATCGCACCCTTGCTGAAAACCTCGCTTGGGTTCAATGGTGCCCTTTTTGGTACTCCGATAGCAAGCATATCCTATTCGCTGCTGCGGATCACTCGACCATGATGCGACCAAACTATGATCTCTACTGGATGAATGTTGATTCAGGAAAACAACAACGCATCACCTTTGCACCAGGTGCAGACATTCTTCCCGTTTTCACCAAAGATGGAAAAAAAATGATGTGGACATCTACAAGAGATGGCAGAAGCCCTGCTCAACTTTATATCGCTGATTTCACCCCGCCACAAAACCCATAAGGCCTGCGCAGGTTATAGATGATAAAACACTGCGCGATTTAGAATAGCAGGGATCTAGCTGCCGAAGGGGGTTGTACCACCAGCGCCGCCACCCCGCATGAAATCTTCAGCCTTTTTAACTCTAATGCGGTAAGCTTCAAGCATGGATTTGCGATAGGCATTTTCGCGATCAGAAACGATGTTGTGAACTTCAAGCTGGCCCAATGGGTTGATAATGTAAGCCTCGATCATGCGATTAGTATCTTCAACTTTAGAGACAACAGGTCTCGCATCGGGGCCTGCACTTTTAACACGATCATGGGTATATTCTGGGCCTTCAAAATCGACCAAGAGAAAATCAGGACGATCTTTTCGATCGGGTGAGAAATCAACAAGTATACCATCGCCTGTTTTCGTGGTAGGATTGCCACCCTTCACAATTTTCGGGGGTAGCAGGCCAAAGCCTTCAAAGAAATAAATCCATAAAGGAATCTTTGCGATAACCTGCCTGCCTACAAATTCTCCACGGAAAACAGAAACCCTCTCTGCAACGGCCCAATCTCCCACTGAAAGATTTTGCGTAGCAGCGCCAGTATTTAAAAACCACTTGTGTATCTGCATAGGCACCTGCCTCTTACTATCCTCGCTGGCAAAACCCTTGAAATTTTTCTCATCTTCCTTGCGTTGATCAACCAAGTAGCATGACTGTTCCTCAGGCAAGCTTAAAACAATTGGCACCTTGGACCACTCGGATACAAGTTCTGCACCATCGGCATAGGAAGGGGATGCAACATCCTTAGTGCGTTTATAATTCGGATTACCCATGCGAATCTGAACCCGGTATTCGTAGGTTTCACCAGGTTGGATATCCACATCGATAAAACGAACCAGATTATGAACAGCGGGTTCTACATCTTGGCCTTGAGCCAACCCTGGAGTCGATGCAGGAGCCCCCGGAACAAATCCGCCGGCGCCTACAGTTCCACTGGGATTAAAGGTTGGAGGAGCCATGCCCGGGCCTTCGCCAGTGGCACCAGTTGCTACGGGTGCAGGAGAAAAAACATCAAAGGTATCTTGCTTGGTTCGGGGCTTCGATTGCTTGAGTTTATCTTTGTCTTTTCGTGCAGATTCCTCAACCTGCGACTTAATTTTAACTAAAGAAAGTTCCGCATCATCCACTTTAGGATAATGTTCGGGATCAAATGCCCTAAGTTTTGGCATCATCAATCCATTAACAATAAAATCAGCAATGCTAGGGTCTTCAGGTTCAAAGCGGAAATCCGTTGAAGTCGCAAATGGGAGATAATTACCACGTATATCCAAAGGCTTCCACTCCTCCCATTTTCCATCCGCTGTCTTTTTACGCCTTTCAACATTCATCCCTAAAAATCGAAATGCATTGACACCTACATTCTGATCTTCCGGACTGGCAGTGGCATCATTCAAAACTTCAGAAAAAGAACCCAGCTTTAATTTATTGCGAAACTCTTCGAGCTGAGCCTTGTAAGGAAAAGATGCGTTTACAATCGCCATGCGTAAGGGCAAGGCTTGCTCTGCAGGACGATATGCACCTTTCATTTTTTCAAATTCTTCTGCGGTAACGGTCAAAGTTTCTGCCATTTTCCTACCACTAAACTCAAGGTTTTTAAGGTATGCAATCAACCTATCGCTATACTTGTTGCCTTCGGAAGTGGCTTTGGGAGCATTTTTCTTAGCAGCAAAAAGGCGAATCTGAGCCGCTTTTTGTTGGGCGGCAGCGGTGTTTCCACCGCCAGCAGGAGCCCCTGCTGCCCCACCCGCCATGCCTGTTGTTGCAGCGCCTTTGATCACCGTCAAACCTTTGCCATCCTTGTTGAACATGTAGCTCTTTACTGCAACCCTAGCGAGGGAAACTTTGGCATCATCGACGGTTAAAATAGCAGGGGGCCTACGCTTGACATCGATAAATTCGCTTTCAGAAAACATTTGTCGACCGCGATAAGCAGTAGGATCAAGTTTATCGAGCGCAGCAAGTTTGGTAGAACTATTTTCAGGCCCGGGATTATCGTTTTCGCCAGGCTCGGCTCTTTTAAAGGCCTGGCTTTTATCATCAGCCAGCTTTTTCATATCTTCGGCATTCTTAACCGGACTAGGTGCAGAATAACTGCCCCATAATCCCAAGCCGCCAAAAAGAACCATGATGGCAAGGCAAATACCCAAGCCAACCTTCTCTCCCTTTTCCTTGGCATAGTTAAGAATGACCTGCCCTAGGGCTTTGAAATCAATTTTTGCCTTAGCCATGATTCACTCTCCAAAACTCTTATTATTTACAAATCGTGTAAGATTACAAACGCTCAAAATCCCGATATTGTTTTACTTGGCATCTTCAGCAGGAGGCACCGGAGGAGTGCCAGGTTTTTCAAAAAGTGAAGCAACCCCGTAAAGATTAAGCTCCACGATATTGATATCTCCCGAACCATCTGTTGCCCCACCAGAGCCAGGACGAAAAGACCCCATTCCACCGGAACCTGGAGGTCGCATTCCGCCACTTTCAGAACCACCGCCCGACCCTGGAGGTGGCCGAAAACCACCGGGGCCTGCAACAGGTGGTCGAAAACCCGTATTGCCTGGTCCGCCAGATCCTTCTGGGTTGGTATCTGCAACCCCCGTTGCTCCAGCAATAAGATTAGAAGATTTATATCCATTCAAATGCTGATAATGAAACTGCGTGATTTGAATTCTCAGTTTAGAGTTGGCAAGCGAAGCTAAAACCTCATTCATAACAGTTTGATCAAGAATTAAAGACATCCCAAAGGGGAGATGCCTGCACTGATCTGTGGTATGGATGTAAAGAGCACGATCAATACCATTGATGAGAGTAGGATCCTTTGCAACGGCGGCGCCGCCCGAACCACGACCCATCATCATTCCACCAGGAGGCATTCCACCTGGTGGAGGACCGCCAGGCATCCCACCCGGAGGTGAACCAGGCCCAGCACCACCTTCGGCGGGGGCTTCTGCTCCGCCTGTATCTTTCTTTAAAACATTAGGAGATCGACTAACCAGCTTTAGATTTGCCATTCGATGGCTGGTTCTGGCAATCTCAAGGGCGTTGATCATCTTGATTGGAGTGTTCTTGGAGGTAAATACCTGCTCTAGAGTAAAATCTTTGTTGATGTCGAAGCTGAAGGGCAATAAAAGTTTATCTTTGAGAAACTCACGCATTTGGCCAAATCCCAATGGCTCTCCTTGGGCCCTCAAAGGAACCACGGTAGTGCCCTGACGCAGTACAAACTCCGTAGTAGAGCCTGCAACTGGATTGTCCAGCGGAAGAATTCGCTGGTCTTGGTGCACATTCATGATTTTAGTTCTGGGGCTGATAAATTTTTCACGCTCCAAAGATTCAAACATCAGATCTACTTCCCAGATCGAGTTGTAAAATCTTTTCCTAGCTTTTACTTCCGGGGGAGTAACTTCATCCTTGGCGATAGTATCGGGGGTCATCAATCCAATGGATTGAATAGCTCTAAGGATATCGCGGATAAGCTCTCTCTTGACCCAGAAAGATTCTTGAGCAAGCCATACTTCTTCAGCAGTAGGGGTAGAACCGCGCTTCCAAGTTATTGGCGCCATTAGGGAATCAAACCCACTGTTGAATTCTACAGGAAACCTTGCATCAACTAATTCTTTTTCGAAATTATGAAACTGCGAGAGGTAAAGGGTATCTTTATAAATATCTAGGGTGGTGCCATCGATGGGCTCTGAGGGGTAACGCCAATTGCCTTCATTGTTGGCATTCATGGAAAGTTTTTCAGGAATGTTGGGATCAATCTTAGACCAGACAAGTTTACCCGACTTGGCATCATATTTTTTTTCCCAGATTTCATCCCTTTTGAACCAAGTTTGCATGTCTTTTTGAGGAAGCCAAGCTTTGTTCCAGATTTCATCACGCTGAGTTTTTAACTTTTCTTCCCGAGCGTTCCAAGAAGGTAGAAACTTTTCATTTTTAAAATCACTCAGGCCCTTAACTGCCTTGAGCTTTTCAGCATAAGCCTTTTGCTCTTTTTCCCCACCAATGGCAGTAAGCTGTAAATAAGAGAGCGCGAGCAGAAGAACAACAAGAACCCCAAGTCCGATCCAAAATCGAAACTTATTTATCTGCTTCATATCAATTTTCATTTTGGCTTTAGCCATGATAATTCTCACTTCTAAAACAATTAAAAACGGGTGTTAAAAATTCAATATCCTTATTGGGCAGCAGGCGCGGGAGGCGCAGCAGCAGGCGCAGGCTGATTCAAGGGTGGCCTATTCCCCGGTAAATCGCCCCTAGGCCGCCCGATTGTCGCTTTCTTTACAGGATCAATCACTCCCCGTGGAGCACCTTTACCCGGCCCTGTGGCGGTTAATCCTGCCCCACCCGTTGCATCTGCGGGGGACGCTGCAGTAGCATCGCCTTCAGCAGCACGCATAGCATCAGATGGAGTCGGCTCTTTCCAAATAAAGAAAATGACAAATTCAGTTCTGGTATGGTTAGACTTAGCCCCCGTAGTAGTGGCAGTGGAAGCAGTTCCGCCAGGGCCTGTCATCGTATCACCTGGGCCACCGCCCATGCCCATGCCGCCCCCGCCATAACCACCCTGAGAAGAAACAGATCCAGTAGAACCCAAAGGTTGCCAAGCATCGCGAGTAGGCGCAGCGGTTGCCCCACCTCCAGCCCCGCCACCTGACATTCCTGGGCTACCGGGAGAAGGCATACCCCCACCTGGAGCACCACCGCCTTCACCAAATCCACCAGCCCGCAAGGCGTTGCCAAGATAACTCTGACTTATAATTTCAAAGTTAGATCGTTCATTGGTTTTTTTGGTCAGGTATTTGTAGACAAGAACATGGCTGACCCGGTTAACAACCGGACCCAAATCTGGAAGCCCAGCGGCGGCTGGAGCTGCCTCATCATTTTTACCAGGGGCATTTTTAACAATGCCATATCGAACAAGATTTTCGAGTAAGACTTCCTGCACAAATCGTTTTTGATCTAACTGAAAAGTATAGCCCCGCAATTCGACAACCCAGCCAGAACCTTCGGGGCTTTTTTCCCAATGCTCAATAGGCCGAACATCTTCCTTAACCTTGCGTTCTTCAGACTTGCCACCGCCCTTGACCTGTTGCCAAAACCCGGAAAGATTTTCGGTAAATTTGCAATCAACGGACTCGATATTGAACTCGATCAGTTGATCAATATTTTTGCCAAGAGTATCACCAGGCTCATACCCATCATTGCCAAACTCATCCCTCGATAAAGTTTGCCTGCGTACTAGTTCCTTGTACGCCACTTCGCCTCTAGGCCTGTTTTGAGCCACATTCCAATAAGCCGCCCGTTGTTGTTCAGAAAGGTTTTTACCATCCTGCCTTGGAATGGCTTCGTTCAAATAAGTGAAAAGATCAAGCCAGTTGAATCTTTCATCCTGCCCTGACAAAAGACTTTTCACATTAGACTCTTCCTTTGCAACATTACTCTTGGATTGTTCAAAATTTTTCTTCCCTTTACCCACATCGCCAATGATTCGTTCACCATCTTTAATCGAATTGGCAACTGTGGGATCAGTCCAGGCACGAGCTTGTAAATGGTTCTTTAAAGAGTAGGTGCTGAGGCCGAGCAAAACCGCGGCAGCCGCAGCAACGGCCCAAGGCCTTTTCATTTTAAGTTGTCGTTCTGCAACAATTTCAGGAGGAAGTAAATTCGTGGTCATTCGCACTTGCTTCAAACCCTGCAAGGCCAAACCATAAGCACCCGCAAAAGTTAAAAGGTTGTCACTGAAGTTGGTCGCCTTGATGACCGAGTCGCCCTGAAGCCTTTCGAATTTTCCAGGCTTACGCAGCTCTACACCCAATTTTTCCTGCAGAAATCGCTGCAACCCATGCAACTTAAAACCGTTGCCCAGTGCCAGCATGTATTCAAACTCAATATTGCGATGGCGATTACTAAAATAAGTAAGAGAGCGCTGCAACTCGCCCACCAAATCTTGGAAGATGGGTTTCACTGCAGTGATTACTGCCTTTAAATCAGGGCCATCCTTGGTTGTGGCTTTAGCAATCGTTCGTTTTAAATGCTCAGCCTTGGCAAAAGTCAGCTTGAATTCTTTGGCGATTTCTTTGGTGAACCTGCTGCCACCAATGCTGATACTTCTTTGCTCGATGATTTTGGTACCATCGGTCAGCACCAGATTGCTGATATCATTGCCTATATCCAAACCCAGAACGCCTTTTTTAGGTGCATCATCATCATCCGATTCAATAGCAGGCGAACCATCGGCTTTGTAATTTTTCCCCAGAACATCATAAGCAATGTAATTGATAAGGGCCAAAGGAGCCATCTGGACCGCATGAAGATCAATGTTTACATCGCGGTAATTCAGAAGAGTTTTATTGATGAAATCGCGCTTCATTGCAAAAAGCCCGATTTCACTATCCAAAGCAAGACCATCAATCACCATACCTGAACCAAGCTTTTGAAAATCCCAAACCACTTCATTAAGGGGGAAGGGAATTTGCTGCTTGGCTTCGAAGCGTACAATTTCAGCTATTTTGCTTTCTTCAACCGGGGGCAATTTGACAAAGCGCGCCAAACCACTTTGGCTTGAAACAGACAAGCAAACCAAATCGCCTCGAACCTTGTTTCGTGAAAGAAACTTCAACAAAGCCTCTTTGATCATTTTGTCTTGATCTTGAAGATTTTCAGGCTGACTAAGAATCTTGGCATGATCAATAAAATCATAATGAGTTGCAACAGGCGAACCGTTCTGCATTTCGAGGCGGATAGCCTTCATCGAGCAGACGCCCATTTCCAAGCCCCAAGCCCCTTGATTTTTTGCCATATCAACCTCTTCTATTATTAGGCACTTTTAAGCCAATTCCGACTAAACGACTGGTTGTCTACTTTACCGCCAAAACAAGATCAAACCCATGAAAAAGCAAGCATAAAGGCTACCATGGGGGTAATGCCAATGTAAACCACCAAAATGACTAATGGTATTCTCCCACCTAGAAACACCCGGGGGCAGGGATTGTTGGAAAAATTATGAAAGGAAATACAAAAATAGCGAAGCCGTCCGGATTCCTCGGATGAGGTAAACCGTACGGCTTCGCTTATGGGCAGAATGATCTAGGCAATCATTCTTGTTAGTTATTTTCTCGCTTTTCATCAATCATGGTTTGAATGCGTTCGGAAAGAAGCGCGGTATCAAATGGCTTCTTGA
>Ga0209500_10003142_pt1 | contig 11454 bp, 6 predicted proteins | sample S_140212_EF_Meta_FD_187323 | JGI IMG/M metagenome (GOLD analysis project Ga0209500, IMG submission 187323) | Freshwater microbial communities from Lake Simoncouche, Canada to study carbon cycling - S_140212_EF_MetaG (SPAdes) (version 2) | ecosystem: Environmental > Aquatic > Freshwater > Lake ...
TGTGATGGATGGCGTAAAGCAACCGTGGATTATCTTTCCCGACGGCAGTTGTCGCGTGACAGGTACGTACTTAACTTGGTCGATAGGCGTTCCTGAATATGTTCCCGTTGCAAACTTTCCGATGTTCTATAACGGCGTTCTTTACGCTGTTGCGGCGGAGACTTTATCACCCAGCGCGGGAACAAAGTACAATCAGATCGTGCGCTCAGTTACTGGAGCGCCCTTAAACTTTGTTGTCGCAGTCACGCCCACCGGCGACAAGACCTCTGCAAACGAAGCAGAGGGTGGAGCGTTGGCGATGGCCACGAACGTAGACTATAACAACGTAACGTGCCTTGCGCCGATGAATGCCAATGACGGAGGTTTCTTTGTTGGCACTCAGAACTCATCTTTCTTAGTCTATCCAGACTTTAACAATCTGATCTATGCGGAACCTACATTCCGCAATCAGAGCATTACTTCGATTGGGCCGCTAAATCCTGATTCTGTTGTGGACGTGCTAGGGGATGTGGCATTTGTTCATGACACCGGAATCAGGAGTTTTAACGGGATCACGCAGTTCCGATTTGAGGGTCGGAATGCGCCTTTTAGCGGTCCAATCAATTCCCTTCTTGACGGCATCACGCAGACTTCATCTGCCACTGGCACGCATGATAACTATGCGATCTTTGCCGTCACGACTATTTACGGAAATGGAATTCTGTGGTATGATATGCTACTACAGAAATTCGTTTCTCTTGATATTTATCCCGGCGTCGGAAACATATTAAAGTTCGCTTCTACGTTAGATAACGGTACGCGATATACTTACTTCATGACGGCGACCGGGGTTTATCGACTCTTTGGTTCTTCTGAGCGGGCTACTGTTTCGCTATACGGTTCTGAGATTGTGCCGTCTGATGTCTATAAGAACGTCAAGATGCAGAGTTTGCGTCTGGCGTTTGATGGCGTAAAGGAAGGCGGAACTGTAGAAGCGTTGCTGTATGGCGATGGTCAGATAGTTAATCGCAAGACTGCAACGATCGTTCCTCTGCCGCAGAACAACTCTACGCAATCAAGCATCCCATATAACGGCGGTTTGAATGAGGGTGTTGTGGCGATGACAGAGTTTAACTTTGTCGATTCGTCGCCTGAGGTTGAACGGGCGGGTGTTCTTATAAGGTTTGATACAGATGGCCGCTTGATTACTGCCTCGGCTGATGTAGGACAGAGTGGAACTTGGCCTCGTGTAAATGCTTTTAGAGGGCTTATGCCTCATGTCTATGAGACCTTTGCTGTGATTGGGAATGACGGCATTCCTGATATCGTCGGTGGCACTACGCCGCCCACCTTTACGTTGGCTGAAGTTACTCAGCGTAAAGCCATCAACGCTAAGATCCGCTCTATCACAAGCCTGACAAAGATTATCGGCACGGGTAATCACAACTACGGTATGCCTTATGGCGGTTATGGTCCGGGCACTGTTGGAGCGCTGGCTCAAACCATTACGCCGTTCTGGGATGCTATCAGAGACAAGCTATTGTTTGTGCCCGGTCAGTTTGACAATGAGTCTGCGGCAGCGAGTCCGTTGTTTAACTATCAACAACACTTGCGTTACTTCCAGTACACGAGTCAATACGTTGATATCTTTCTGATCAATACTGGTTATGACACAGGTATGGTTCAGACTGAGATCGACAATCTTGTTGCGCCCGGTCAGAATATCTCAGTCAGTGTTCAGTTCCAGTGGCTCAAGAATGCTCTCGCGAACAGCACAAAGAAACACAAATGGGTTGTCGTGCATCAACCGCCTTTCACTAGCGGCAATGACTTCTATAGCGCTACGAATACTAACGCAAATCTGTTGTTTATTCAAGCTGTGCCCTTTAAAAACTGGGGCGCAACTGTTCTCTTGGCTGGATGTTCTGCTCTGGTTGAACGCCTTAACTGGAATGGGCTTCCCGTTCTTATCAGCGGTGCTGGCGGCAAGGCTCTTACTACCGTCCATAATCCGCCGATCTCTCAATCAAGTTTTGCGTCGGCCGCACAAGGAGCTTATTGGGAAGCCGTAGTGAGCAAGCTCTCTGTAGAGTTTGTTTGCAAAACATCAACTGGCGCAATTCTGGATAGATATTTTCAACCAGTATGAGCGCACATATCAATGCCGTAAAGCTATTCGACTGGGTGCTTAATCACCCCGGCCGCAAGGCTGCCTTTGGAGATTCTCCTGACATTGATGTCGTGATGCACTGTGACCGCATCTTGAAGGGTAAAGATAGTGAACTCTTTGTCATAGAGAAAGAGACTGAGACTCCTTTGATCGCGTTGTGGTGTGAGCTAGATCACGATCGAAAGAACATTCATATCTTAACTATCCTTGGCGATCGCGGATCTTTAAGAGAAGCCGTGAACGCATGGACTGATCTTTATCCTGACTGGTCTGTGAGTGGTGCGCGGCATAAGAGTAAGCAAAACGTACAGTATAAACTTTCTGAATTCAGCAAATAATGAACACATTTGAGTTTAATCTCTCTATAGTTCTCGGCCACACGTTGGTCTGGGAATCTACGCGGCTGGAAGTTGACAATGGAATTCCTAGTGGATTCTTTGTTAATGGGTCGCCAGTTATTCCGAACACCTCGGAGTCGATGGAATCTGTGATGAAGGCTTATCGGGAGAATCTTATTCCGATGATTCAGAATCAAGTGCAAGCTGCTCAGTCTTATGAGCCTGCTATGCAGAAGCTACGGGCTGAGATATCTCCCAAAGATCAACAGCTTAATGCTGATCTCTATTCGCAGTTCGGGCCACAGTTTGCAAAGACGGGCTCTGACATAGCGCGACAAAATGCTGAAGAGCAAGCAAAGACTGACCTTGGTGTCGTAAGTGGTACCGGTCGAGATCTTGTGCGAGAGGCGATGAAGACTCAGCGCGAAGCTGATCCTGAAGCTTATCGTGCTAGGGCTTTGGCGTTGCAGAATCTCGAACAGCTTCAGGGATCTTTGACTGATCCCAATGCTGGCCTGAGCGGTGGCGAGCGGGCTGAGGTTGATCGTTCATTAGCGCGTGAGAACTATGCGCGCGGCACTGGCGCAACTCCCACGGCGACTTCGACTGTCTCTAATGCGATGGCGTTCGGTGGCGCAGGTGAGGCTCGAAAGCAGCAGCGTCAAAGTGCGATTGCTAATGCGGCTCAGTTGGCTACGGGCGCAGTGCAGCCTCTGTCGTCTCGGATTGATACATTCCAAATGACCACAGGTCGCCCCTCGATTAATCAAGGCGAGGCTCGTACTGGCGCTGCGTCGCAGGTTGGACAGGAATCTAACGCGATGGGCATGAACTTGTTTGGCAATGCGAGTCAGATGCGTCAGCAAGAGAATCAACTTAATGCGTCGCGCAAGACTGGTCTCGATCAGTTCTCGCAGGTCATGGGTTCGCTGCCGTCTTGCTGCTGGACCTTTGCTGAGGCTTACTATGGCTGGGAGAATATCCCTGACGCGGTTAAGGTGTCACGTGATCTACACTATACGCCACAGATTCGCGAAGGCTATCGCATGATGAGTCGTTGGGTTATTCCCAAGATGCAGCGGTCTGACCTCTGGCGTGCTGTAGTCAATGTGCTTCTTATCAAGCCGATGACTTCTCATGCTGAGTGGTATGTCAACGGCAAAGGATTAGGATGGATGTTCAGTCCCCTCCAGAAAACCTATCTCGCTTTGTGGGAATACTACGGCGAACGAGCTGGCGTGCCTGCCGAGGTGTTCAACTTAAGGTTGGCAGCTGGGCCTTGGAACTCTGGCATTTACCCGCGCTGACTTACGTCCCGCCGCATCATCACGATTTTGATGGTAAGTTCTTTAAGCTCTTCGGAAAAGGGACAATCAATAAAGGTCACATCACTAAGATGTGGCCTTTCTTTGATTTCCGCGTTTACAATATCCGCAAGGGCGAGAGACACTGGCTTCAAAACGACAATCTTCCGTTAATCTTCGTCAACATTCAAAAACATACTGGCGCTGTATCGAGTGCTGGTGAGAACTTTGTGGAATAAATATTATGGCAACTAATCTCATGAGTTATGCTAACAGGCATACTGCACCGGCTCGCTATCGTACTTCAGGCGGGACTTCGTCTATACCAGTCTTTGGTCGTCACGCGCCTACTCTTGACATTGCGGGAATGTCCGGTAAGACTGCACCTAAAGGTGGCAGCGGTGGTTTAGAATCGCGTCAAATCCCTGCAGCTATTCAAGAGGCTGGCCCTGAAGCCATGTCTGTTGAAGGCGGAGAAGCTTCTACTCAGCCGCAGATGGTCACTGAGACTCAACAGCCTATCGAGAATCGTGGCGGCTCTGCTCGCTATATGATTCAAGGTGGCGGTCCTAAGATTGATCTTAGCTTTCTTGTGCCTGAGCGCGCGAATAAATCCTTTGATCCGAGCAAGGCTATTGGTGGAGAGAATCTGCCGTTTCAGGAATCTAAAGGTGTGGGCGGTTTCTTTCGTCGGATGCTCGGCGATGAGTCTAATCAACAGAACATTGCTGCACAGCAAGCTCAGGGTGCTGAGTGGCGACAGGATGCTAAGGAACAAAAAGCGGAAGAGCGTTTGTTGAATCGGATGCGTGAGGCTGATAAGCCTACACAGTCTAGGTTTGAAGCGACTCAGGCTTCTGGTAGAGAGTCCGAAGCTAACCGTGTCGCGGCAGAGAATAAACGCATTGCCCTTGAAGGCGAGCGTCTTGGTTTGACAAAGCAACAGATTCAGGATGCTAAAGAGGCTCGTATCGCAGATCAGCAGACTAAACGACAAGAAATGCTTGATCGTGTGACACAGAATCAAACTGAGAACGATCTTCAAAGATAGTCACTTGCTCAAAGGTTGTCTGTTGCAAATTATCCTCATGTAGTTCCGGGAGAAAAAGGATCGTATTCTGTTGTAGATCCTGTGAGTGGTAATCCTCTTGGTAATTTTAGTTCCGGTGGTTTGGGAATGATTAAAGATGCTAAGGGTAATATGGTCCCTGGAACAACTCAGGGCAAGTGGAATCCTTATGTGACTCCGGCTAAAGTGCCTGCTAATCTTGGCGGTGGCGGTCAAGTTGATCGTGGTACAGGTGCTACGATGGGCGGTCCGTTGGTTGCACCTACGCGTTCTGGTATTTCATTAGATAGTGCTCTTGGAGAGCCCACAGAACTTCCTGCCGGTGGCGGCGTTAGAATGGGTGGAGCTTTGCCTGCTCCTGCGCCACAAAACACGGCACTTGTTCCTCGTTTTATGCGAGGTGCTGGAGATGTTATGGGTGGCGTTATGACTTCTGCGACTGATCCTTTGCGTTATGCAGGTAAAGAAATGTACAGACAATTACTTAGCTCTGGTGCGCAACAAGATCCTGAAGTTCTTAAACGTTTAAAGAAACGCGAAGAAGAATCTAGTCCTTGGGATATTCAATAATATGACACAAGAACAATACAAATGGCTTAAGGATAACGGCTACGATCCGACAGTTCAAGATGTAGACGATCAAGGTAATATATTTGATAATCCTATTAATGCGCCTGCGCCTCAGAAGGAAGTAATGTCTCCGCTTCGAGCGGGGCTTACTTCGTTTGCGGGTAATCTATTGCCTAGTGCGGCTGGTCTCTATGCGGGCGCACAGACTGGCGCGCTCGGTGGCTCGATGTTTGGTTTGCCCGGTACGATCATCGGCGGTATCGGCGGCGGTCTTGCTGGCGGCTATGGCGCGGGCAAGCTTCAGGAAAAAGCTCTTGAAGAGTTTGCTCCCGGTGCGGCTGAAGAGATCGCGAGGGCGCAGACTGATCAACCCGTCGCGTCTTATCTTGGTGGCTTTGCACCTAATGCGTTGGCGATGCGTCCGTCGTTTGGTGGTATCAAAGGACTTGCTGCGCCATTGATGGGCATGGAGAAAGGTGCTATGCGTGCAGCATTTGCTCCGGCGGCAGCTAACGTGGGCGTTAATGTGGCTGGCTCTACGGCGGGTCAGCTTCTCGATATGTCTCAGGGCGGAGAGTTCTCTGTGCCTCGATTCGCGGCGGACGTTGCGCTTGGAAGTATCTTCTCTGATCCTAACAAGCTTGGGCGTAAGTTTGGATTGCATCCTTTGAAACCTGACGTTGCTGCGCCTGAGCAAGCAATGGATCTTGGGGCACTTCGCAAAGATGCTGCCGCTGTTGAAGGAATGACTCCTAGTGAGGTTGAGATGTTTAAGACTCGACCCGAGATGGAATGGTGGAAACAACCTGAAGCTACGCGCATTAGCGATATTGAAAAAATAGCAAAGGATATTAAGCAACGTATGCCTAAGGGTATGGCCGCTGAGTTGGCGGGCTTGCCTGAGGTTTATGATGTCATTCAGGATCCTAAGAAGTTTCCAGATTTTCTTGCAAACTCTTTAAAGACAGCTCTCGATGCAGCACATGAGCGTGGTGTGCAGAATAAATTCTTAAGTCCTGAAGAGCGTGCTGACATTGCTCGGATGGATGAAAGCAAAAGTGCGTTGGCTGAGCAGAAAGGTACGCCTGAGTATCGCGGCGAACAGATGGGTGCATTGCGTGAGCGCGCAGGAGCCTTTACGCCTGAGGGTGGTAGTCGCATGGCTCCTGAAAGCTGGACTCCTGAAGTTGCCAGACCTACTCGTGCAGCCGTCACGACCGAAGAGATCCTTGGGCGTCAGTCTCAAGCGGCTAAGGTTGATGAAGGTGTCTCACTAGAGCAAGCTCTCAAGCCTACGCCTGAAGAAATATCGAAGGCTGAGAAGATACAAGCTGACAATGCGCGCGTTGAAGCTGAACAGAATGCGTCTGAGATTCGGAAGATGCAGGATCTTGATGCCGCACAGGCGTTAAGTGATGAGGCCTCTGCGCGTTTGCAGAGTTTACAGGCGCGTCAGGCTGAGTTGCTTAAGCTTGCTGAGCGGGCACCGTCTGTCGTGCGTAAAGGTGTTGCTGAACAAGGAGCACCAGACATCGCTCAAGCTAAGCAAGAACTCGCTGATGCGCGTGCTATTGCTGATGATCTATACTCGCGCTTACAGAAAGCTGGCGGCAAAGGCTTGCTCAATCAGGCTGACCTTGATGCAGCTACAAAGCTTGCGGCTCAGCGCGGCTTGAGAATCATGCCTGCCACGCCCGAACAACAAGCTAAAGGTATTCGCGGCGCATACGTCGTCAATGAAAATGGCGAGCGTGTTATCTACATCAATCCTTTGGCGGCCACAGCCGACACTGCGATCCACGAAATCGGTCACGATGTGTTTAAGACATCTCCCAATGAACGGATGCGGCGTTCGCTGATGGACACTGCTGAGGGTTCTGAAGCTTATCGACGCGAATACGAAGCGCGTTTGGCTGAGGGTAAGAATGAACAACAGGCGAGAGACCTTGCACTTGAGGAAGGTCTTGTTCAGGCGTTTGGTGAGGCTTATCCTAATACAAAACCGGGCGAGATTCGTCAGTGGTTTAATGCGCTGAAGTCTTCAGTGAAGAGCATGGTTGGGATGAAGATATCGCCTGAGGATGCGCTGGCTTGGATGCACTATGCTACGACTGAGGCGGTGCCTTGGAAGGGTGTTGCTGCGGTGAAGACTGGTGATGTTGGAGAAGAAAGGATGCAGCGTGCTCAACAGGGGACCCCTGAGTTTAAAAACTGGTTCGGCGAGAGTAAGGTTGTCGATACTGAAGGAAAGCCTTTGACAGTTTATCATGGGACTGATGCAGACTTTACATCTTTCAAACAAGCTAAAGAAGGTTATTTTGGTAAAGGTATTTATCTTACACCAAACCCAGACACTGCATCAGGATATGCTGCCTCTAGTGCCGGTGGAGATACGCGTGGCGAAGGTGGTAATGTAATGCCATTATACGCCTCAATAAAAAATCCTATGAGTGTAGTAGATGACGGTTTTACTATCTTAGGTCCCATAGAAGTATTAAAGAAGCTAGGTTATTCTGAAGATAAAGCTTTGGCACTGTTTGAAAAAGCTATGGAAAGTAAGGGCAATCTTACTGGAGAGCTTCAGACAAAGTTAAAACTTCAGGGATATGATGGTATTATAACTAACAATCCGGATGGAACTATTAGAGAGATCGTAGCCTTCAATCCTGAACAAGTCAAATCTGCCACAGCGAACAAAGGCACCTTTGATCCGCTGAATAAAGACATCCGCTATCAACGCAGCGTTCTTGAAAAGATTCAGACACCGTCAGAGATGGACGCTTTGATTAAACAAGGCGGACCGTTTGAGCGCGTTGGTAGCACGATCCGTGATGCGTCTAACACTCGCGACTATAAGCAAGGTGAGTGGTCGAGCAAGTATTCTCTCGCTACTAAGTTGCGACCAGATGATCAAGTGCGTTTGTTTAATCACTTAGCTCAGGAGTTTGACTCGGGCGTTAGGTCAAACCCGGCGGCTGAACTTAAGCCTGCCTACGATCAACTCCGTAACGAGTATCTCCCAGCAATCGTTAACGACTATAACGCGCAGGGCTTTACTGTGCGAGACACTGCGGGTCAACGTGCACGTGGCACTAACCCGACATACATTCCGTTGCACGCTATCGCCGATGACGTGAAGACTATCCTTACCACAAAGCAAGGATCGCCTGAGTATACAAAGCTTGAGAATGATTTCAAGCAATGGAACACGCAGCTTCGGCAGGCCGACGGCGCTACTCTGCAAGAAGCTCAGCGCTACGCAAATGATAAGTTTGAAGAAAAGCTACAGATCACTGCGAAGACACCGGGCATTGAAAGCGGCATTCCATTCTCTGGTGCGCGTAAGCCTGAAGGTTATCCGTTGCCGCCTACTTGGCGCAGTGATGATCTAATCGGTAACCTTGACAACTATACGAAGCGATCTGCTACGGATTTTGCTTATCAGAAACACGTTGAGAGTTCGCCTGAGGCGATGGCTGCGTTGGGCGCGAAGACGATGTTGAATAACCAACCGATCCCAGCTAACATTCTTGCGTCTGTTACACCAGTTATCAACAACGATAGTGTCCAGTCTGTTCTGCGGGAGTATCGCGGCACACCGGCCCAGAAGACCGATGGTATGTTAGCTGGAATTGGTCGCTCAGTTAGCGCGGCTACGATCGGACCTATCTCAAAGGTAGGTGACATTGGAACCTCCTTGATTAAGGGCTTGGTTTATATGCCCGCTGGAGAATACACGTCGGGCTTAATTGACTTCACTAATCGGCTTGGAAATTGGGCGGCGTTGAAAGAACGCTCTTATGCGTCGGGCCTGAACAAGAGAGATGCTGCGCAGAATATGCGGCAAGTTCTAGGAATCGCTGATGATTCTGTGAGTTTTATGGATAAGGTTGCGCGTGTGATCTCAAAGGGCACTGGGCTTAATCAGTTGGAGTCTGTGGCGCGTACGGTTGCACAAGCTTGGGGCGAGACTGTTGTGAAGTACAACAAGACTCTTGCGCTTGGTGGTGATAAGAGTGCGCTTAAGATGCTTGATACGATGAGTCCTGACTGGCGCACTCGTTCAGATGCTGATCTGGCTGCGCAAGTTGGGCGTTTGTTGCAGGGTTCTTATGACATGCGGCAACTTCCCGCCTCTGTTCTTGAGGGCGCAGCGGCTCCTTATCTGACATGGAGTAAGTGGAGCATTGGGCAGTATGATTCGTTTGTCAAGTATGCTATACAGCCTGCAATGCAAGGCAACGTCAAGCCTTTGATTGGGCAGATGCTGATCGGTGTGCTTGGTGGTGGCGCTGTTGGGGCTGTGCAGGAATGGTTGAACAATCGAGAAGGTAAAGACGTATCGTGGAACGAGCTTGAAAGCTGGATGAAACAGAATCAAGGACAGCTTGGGGCTGATGGCGGGCAGCTTCTTGCGCAGAAACTCCTGACGATGGCGCAGAAGCTAGGCACGTTTGGATTCGCAGGAGACATTGCAAAGATGTCGCTTGATGCAGCGTCTGGTGGTAGTGCGCAGGGCGTGGCGACGATGCCTGCGTTGGATGCGATCTATGACGTAAGCAAGCGGGCGGCAGCTGCTGGCAAAGCATTGGATGATGGTGAAGATTTCGGCTTGGTCATGCAGGCTTTGCTTAAGGATTCAGTGGTTGGTCATATGCAGGTTGCTCGTGTGGCGCGGAACTGGTTAGATGAGGATGAGAACATGCGCTATGATGATCGCCGTCGTCGTCGGTTATATGACGAGTTGACCGGCGCACCGAGTAAGGGGGGTGCGTTTGCTGTGAACTATAGTAACCTAAGTGAAAGGAAGTTTGAACGTGGTGAGATTACACCAAAGACCGGCGAAGAGGCAATGTCTTTGGTATCAGACGCTCGTAAAAAAGCAACGTCACCAGAAGATTATGCGAGCCGGATTAGAAAGTTGAAGACTAGTCAGAATGCTATCATGCCTTCGCTGGAGAGACAGCCGATGAAGGCCGCAAGATATCTAGGCTTTGTCGAAGGCGCAGAGACAGGAAAGGGAAGTGAGACACTGAGGCGATACTATACAAGACAGAATGAAGACAAGTATCGCAAGAGTTTGATAGAAGGAATGTCTGGGATACGATAAAACTAAACAACAAAAAACCCGCTCTGCTTATCACAGGGCGGGTTTTCTTTTCGTTCGTTATTCGCTCTTCATTGGCGTAGACTGAACGCCGTTGTAAGCTAGCGTCTTCGGGCGGAAGATGCCCACTTGTTCGGTCTCTTCGACCCAGCTTGGGCCGCCGCGAATGTGGAATATGCAACTCGACATTCCGTTCCAGCTCTTGGTGTTGCTCTTGGCCGAGGTGTACGCAGAGCCAAACGTGGCGTTGAGGTCATCGCTCGACATAGCTTTGACATTCAGCCAATCAATGTCGCCTTGGTGCCACAGCTTGAAGCCAAGCTCCAACGGAGCGACAACCTCAGCAACACCGGGGAAGTGCCACACCCATTCGTCATGCGATGATGCGTCGCCGCTCATCACAGCATAGGCTTGATAGTTACCAAGCGGTACTGATCCGCTGCCCCAATCGCAGCTCTCGCCGGGCTTGAGAACAGCCGAGCGAGTCGGATGGTCGTTGCATTTAGGCTGCTCAAAGAGCGCCACAAGGACGGGCACTTCTGTCTGATTCTCGATCTTAATCTTCGTTGACATATTATTTAGTATCTAATTGTTTTATCACTATTCCACCGCCACAGGCTGCATAGCCCGCAAGATCGTGCCAGTTCTCAAGGTTGTCTATGTTGTTGATAAGGCGCGAGACTTTGAACAAGCACATCATCGCGGCCACATCTTTCGAGTCGATAGGTCCGTTGAGATATGAACTCCACAAAGCTGCGATCACCTTGAAGTTATCTTCTGCATCGCCGTGCGTCACGTTGCGATCTCTACACACCAAGCCTTCTACGACCTTGAGAAACTCTTGGCGGCGTTCTACGTTACTCCTTTCACTTTGCAACATACTGTTCAACTCCTTCTAGTCTGATTAGTTTGATACG
>Ga0209500_10003143_pt1 | contig 11451 bp, 12 predicted proteins | sample S_140212_EF_Meta_FD_187323 | JGI IMG/M metagenome (GOLD analysis project Ga0209500, IMG submission 187323) | Freshwater microbial communities from Lake Simoncouche, Canada to study carbon cycling - S_140212_EF_MetaG (SPAdes) (version 2) | ecosystem: Environmental > Aquatic > Freshwater > Lake ...
TGCTAATGTTTATATTGTTTCCGATCCAAGTAACAAAGAGAACGAAGGTCAAATTAAGATATTCAAATTTGGTAAGAAAATCTTTGATAAGATTACTGAAGCAATGAATCCTGAATTTCCTGATGAGAAGCCAATTAATCCATTTGATCTTTGGGAAGGTGCAAACTTCAAATTGAAGATTCGTAATGTTGAGAATTATCGTAACTATGATAAATCTGAATTTGATTCACCAGTAGCATTGTTTGAAGGTGATGATACTAAACTAGAAGAATTGTGGAAGAAAGAGTATTCATTAAAAGACTTTCATGATGCAAAGAACTTCAAGTCTTATGAACAAATAAAGACAAGATTAGATAAAGTTCTTGGTTTAGAAGGTGCAGTTACAATGAAAACTAAAGCAGAAGATTCTGTTCATAGTTTCAAAGAAGAAATTGAAGTACCTGCATTTAAAGATTCTGTAGATGATGACGATATGGATTATTTTAAATCACTAGCAGAGAAGTCGTAACAAAGAAACCCCACTTCGGTGGGGTTTTTCACGATATACATAAAAGTATGTCATATGGAAAGAATACATTAAAAGGTTATTTTAAACCTAAGAATCCACAAAAATATAAAGGCAATGCCAATAATATTATCTATCGTTCTTCATGGGAACTTAGATGTATGAAGTATTTTGATGATCAGGAAAAGGTAGTTTGGTGGGCATCTGAAGAGTTTTCAATACCTTATTATTCACCTGTAGATAATAGGATGCACAGATACTTTCCAGATTTCATTATTAAAGTAAAACAAAAAGATGGTAAAGTAATGACATATGTTATTGAAGTAAAACCATCAGCACAAACACAGAAACCAATACAAAGAAAAAAGACTAAGAAATATATTAATGAAGCAGCAACATATGTTGTTAATCAATGTAAATGGAAAGCAGCAGATGAATTCTGTCAAGAACATGGTTGGGTGTTTCAGATAATCACTGAAAGAGAATTAGGTATTAAATAGTATTCTAAATCAACCTCAACACCATTACTTATATGATTTTTTTGTTAAATAATGGTTATAATGCGAATAAATAGATCATGGCCTACTTAATTACCAGAATAAATCAAGAACTACAAAAATCAGGATATACTGCCGGTACTAGGCGGGCCAGAGATTGGTTGCGGGCAAAGATAGGAGAATTGAGTCCTACACCTGCAACTATACTAAAAGATAAACAAAGATTAAAAAATACACAATTTATTGGAGGTATGTTCTTCTTTTACTACGATCCTAAGACAAAGGATTCGCTGCCATATTACGATAGGTTCCCATTGGTCATACCAATAGAACGATACTCAGACGGTTTTCTAGGGTTGAACTTGCACTACATTCACCCAAAGCAACGAATCATCCTATTGGACAAGTTAAGTGAATATGCTACTAATGATAAGTATGATGCAACAACAAAACTTAGATTAAGTTATTCATTATTGAGTGCTGCTTCAAAATCATTTGAAGCTACCCCATGTATTAAAAGATATTTGGCAAATCATGTTCAATCAAGATTTGTTAGTATAGATGCTAATGAATGGGATATCGCTGCATTGTTGCCAGTTGAAAGATTTGAAAAAGCAAGTACCGGAAAAGTCTGGTCTGATTCAAGGAAAAAATTCTAATGGCATTTACACCACAATCATTTCTTTCAAACATAAATTCAAAAGGCGGGTTAGCACGACCTAATAGATTTCATGTTGTATTACCTATTCCATATTATGTGAATAAATTTATTAGTGGACAAGAATCAAATACAAATGGCAATCTTGGATCTTTAGATAGATTTCAATTAGGATTAGAAAATACTCAAACTGGAAGACCATTTGCATTAGGTGAAAACATTCCACGATGGTTATCAATGCAATGCGAACAGGCAGAGTTACCTGGAAAAACATTATTAACTGCAGATGCTAAAGTATATGGTCCCGGATATAAAGTTCCGTATTTGGCACAATACACAGAAACTACATTACAATTTTTATCTACTAATGAATCTTTTTATGAAAGAAAGTTATTTGACATATGGTTAGAATCTATTGCACCAAATAATACAAACAATGTTAGATTTCCTAAAGGTACGGATGGTACAGATCAATATGTAACAAATATTATGATTGTTCAATTTGATGATTATGTTAAACAGATATATGCAGTAGAGTTAATAGATGCTTTTCCTATTGGGGTAGCAGCACAACCATTGAGTTGGGGAGATGATAATTTTCATAGAGTATCGGTTCAATTTTCTTATCAAAAATTTAGAACAGTATATAATGGTCCTAATAATATTAAAGCAGTTGAAGATGAAGTATTTGGTGGATTAGCAACATACTTTGAAAGTGTAAACCCAAGATCATCACCATATGGAATAGAACAACAACTACCAGTTAATCGTAATTTACCATCCACAGGAACACCAGTAGATTTGAATTTATTTAATTTGAGAAATCAATTTACTGCTAGATATGCAAAACAAACAGTATTACAACCATTTAACCAAACGAAACGACAAATAGCAGATTCGTATAGATTTTAATTATTAATTGGAGAAATTATGTTACCTAAAATTGATGTGCCTTTATATAGTTGCAACTTGCCTTCTACAAAAGAGAAAGTTACATTTAGACCGTTCTTAGTAAAAGAACAAAAGTTATTCTTAATGAATGCTGATAATACTAATCCACAAGATACAATTGATGTGATTAGACAAGTATTAAAGAATTGTATTATTAGTGATATTGATGTTGATAGTTTACCAGTATTTGATTTAGAATATTTGTTTATTAATCTTCGTGGTAGATCAGTATCAGAAATATTACAATTAAAATACAAATGTAATAATAATATACCAGATGCAGAAGAAGGAGAAAAGAAGTGCGGAACTGTAAATGATGTTTCAGTTAATGTATTAGAAATTGAACCATTAATTAATACTGAACATACTAATAAAATTCAATTGACAGATAAAATTGGTGTTGTTATGAAATATCCAACTTTTGAGTTGTTACGTGATATGGCAGATAAAGATGGTGCTGAATCAGTTATGGAAACAATTTATGCATGTTTAGATTATATCTATGATGAAAATGAAATCTATTATGTTAAAGATGTTTCAAGAAAAGAACTAGAAGAATTTATTGAAGGTATACAACAAAAAGATTTAGAAAAGATACGAGTATTCTTTGATACAATGCCTAAGATTCAAAAACAAGTTGGTTATATTTGCAAAAAATGTGGATATCATGAAGATATCACATTAGAGGGAATCCAAGATTTTTTCGGATAATATTTGGTTATGATACCCTAGGTAATTACTATAAGACTAATTTTTCATTAATGCAACATCACAAATATAGTCTTACAGAACTTGAAAATATGATACCTTGGGAACGAGAAATATATGTTACTTTATTGGTGAATCATTTAGATGAAGAGAGAGAAAAAATAAAAGCACAACAGGCAGCAGCTAAAAATAGGAAATAAGAGATGGCTAAAGATTCAAGAATTGCTGAGATATTTCGTCAAGAACTTAACAAAGATAAAGGTCTTGTTAGTGCCTATCTTTCAGCATTAGGAGAACGTGGTAGAGAAAAAACTGATATAAGAAGAATTCTACCGCAAAGTGGAATCTCTGGTGCCATCTCTCAGAGAATGTTTGGCAGACCGTATCGTGCTAGTGGTCCTAAAGGTGATGGTTCTAGTGGTATAGAATCAAAATCAATGCTGACAAAGATTAGCATGGATGGACAAATTACTGCAAAGAATAGTTTATTCTTGCCTCAAATGGCAAAAGATATGAATCTAATGAGGCAGAATATTGCTAAATTAGTTAAATCAACTGGTGTTACACCTGCAACAAAATCCTCTGCATTTTTTGGTGCAAGAAAAGCTCAAGAAGATTCATATGAAAGTAAATTTAAAAAAGATTCTTCTTCAAAATTAACACCAACAAAAGTTGAGGGTGAAGATAAACCTGGAATAGGTTCAATGCTTTTAGGATTAGTTGGTGAATTTTTTAGTGGTGGTTTAGTATCTATAATGTTAAAGACATTAACACTTGTAGGTATTGGTGCATTTGTAAAAGCAATGTTTACTGATCCAGAATTTGCAAAATCTATTAAGGAAGGTTTTCAACTTATATTGCAGGGTACGGGTCTTGCTGAAGTTTGGGAAAAAGTTAAAACTGGTGCTTTAGTTGTAGTTGGTGCTATAGCAGGATTGTATATTGCATTTAATGCTTTGACTGGAGTGATATTTGGTCTAGCAGCACGATGGGCAATGGCAGGAGGTATACAAGGACCAGCAGGATCAATTGGTGGGCCAGCAGGTGGTAAACTTGGTAAAATAGGTAAGTTAGGTCTGGGACTTGGTGCGGGTGGATTATTAATGAAGTATCTATCAAATACTTCAGATACATCAACAGGCACTGGTACACCAGGCACTGGTACACTAGGAAGCACACCTGCAGGTGCATCTAATCCAACTTCTAAACCTACAATGTCAACCAGTGACAAAATTGGTATGGGCCTTGGTGCGGCCGGTGCTGGTATATCAATTATTCAAGGTGCTTCTCCTTTTCTAAGTAAAGCAGCAGGCGCAATTGGATCAAAACTTCCTAGTATTGCTGGTTCTGCAGATGTAGCACGATTAGAGGCAAAAGCATTGATGGGAAGTAAATGGGATAAATTTGTTTTTTGGTTATCAAAAAAATCACCAGAACTTTTTGCAAAGGTTGGTGTAAGATTAGCATCTGCGGCAACTCTTGCAACAATACCTATTCTTGGTTGGGTAGCCGCCGCTATTCAATTAGGTTTTGGACTTTGGACTGCATGGGAATTATATGGATGGTGGAAACAATATAGTGGAGAAAAAGAAGAAGAATCAACTGCACCAACTCCAGTAAATGCACAAACTACACAGATATCTAATTCTACATCACCTGTTTCAACATCAACAACATCTGGTGCAACTACTACACCAACACAAAGCACATCACCAACACAAACCTCACGTAGTGCTGCATCTACATCACCAACACCAAGTAGTGATTCTAGAAGTGATGGATCAATGCAAAGTGGATTTGGTGCAAATTCAATTCAAGATATAGTTCCAGGTGGTGTATTTACTAGTGGTTTTAAACCACGATGGGGAAAATTTCACAAAGGTTGGGATATTGGTGCTCCAACGGGATCACCAGTTAAAGTTCCTGTTGCAGGTACCGTATCTTTTGCAGGTGCAACTTCTGGTTATGGTAATCATATTGAGGTAGACCATGGTGATGGAAAGAAAACAACATATTCACATTTAAGTAAGATAAATGTTGCACAAGGACAAGCAGTAACTCCGGGTCAAGTTATTGGTGCAGTTGGTAATACTGGTGATTCTACAGGACCACATTTACATTTTGGTATTAAAGAAGGAAGTAATAATATAGATCCAGTAACATTCTTTGCACAGAAACCAAGAAATTTAGATACAGATCCAAATACACCAGGACAAGCAGTTGCATCATCAGGAACTCCTTCATTATTACCTGGAGGATTACTTTCAGATAATTCATCTATTCCTGGAACCTCAGGTGATTTATTAAGTGGTGTTTTTGAATTGATGGGACAGATGATACAGGGTTTTGGCCAATCAGTTCCAGGAAATAATGTAGGAGGACAACAACAAGCACAGCAACAACCTCCACAACAAGTACCTAACAATTCAACTACTGATGCCTATAGTAAAGAAGCATTTGAATTATTTTTTGCACAGTCTACTGGTACAGGAAATATAAGAGTATAAAAAATAATAAATCACATATAAATATGTTGTAAATCAAGGAATATAAATGTCACAATTTCTAGTTTCAAGTGTAACTTATCTAACTGATAATACACAGTCAAAAAATACTCTTGGCGATATGTCTGCGGCAACATATAGATATCCTAATGATGTTGGATCGGAAGATAAGGGACATTATATGTTGTTTAATATTTTTGTTCAAAAATTATCTAAAATAGCAAGCACACCAGGAATGACAAAATCTGGATTAAATACTTTAGGACAATCTAGAATAGATGAAGGTACCGTAAATGGTGCTTTAGGATTACAAGCACTAGGTAATGTTACAAGAGAAATTTCTGATAATAAGTCTTTGCAGCAAATAGCTCAAGGTCTTAGTAAAATAGGAAATGCTTTACTTAGTAAAACACCAAATGCGGTACAGAAAGGTGTTAATGGTGTAATTAGTGAAGGTGGTAAAATGGTTCAGGGTGTTTGGACTGATTTGACGAATCAAGACACAGCATCATTTAATAATAATGTTGCACAATTAGTAGATAATATTGCAATTTATATGCCTGATACACTAGCATTTACATCACATGCAATTTATGAAACACCAGAATTATCAACAGATGCACTGACGTTAGCATCGGTAGGCAAATCTCTTTACGACAATTATAACGGTAGTCAAAAGGCAGCAACAAACGTAGGTGCCTTTCTTATTAGTGCGGCCAGAAAACAATTTCCTAATGTTCCTATACTTGGCAGTAATACATTTAATGCAGCCTTTGTTGGTAAATTTGGTGTTCCAAATCCAATGGTTGAAGTTATATATTCAAAACCAAGTTTGCGTAGTTTTACTTTTGAATATGTTTTCAATCCAAGAAGTCAAAAAGAAGCAATGCAAGTTCAACAAATAATTGATACATTTATCTATCATCAAGCACCAGAAATTAAAGATGGTACTGGTGGTTACTTTTTAGTTCCTCCATCTGTATTTGATATTTCATTTATGTATCGTGGTAAAAAAAATCCAAATATACCTAGCATAGTTACCTGTGTATTAGAAAATATTAATGTAGATTTTGCTCCAGGTGGGTTTCATACATTTGAAACTGATGATCAAAAAAATCCATCAAAAGGTGGAACAGGTATGCCAGTTACTATTAGGATGCAATTACAATTTAAAGAAACTAGATATATTACTAAACAATTTCTTACTGGAGAAAAAAATCAAAATAGTTCAATAAATTCAGAACCTGCAACAGTTCCTTCAAACGCTGTTAATAATCCACAAAGAACTTCAGTCTCAAATGCTCCTAGAGAATCACCCAGACATCCTGCATTGGCAACAAGAGCAGAGATAGATCAATTAATAGCAAACTCTTCTTCCCGGTATCAGAGAAAATAATATGTCTAACTTTTTTAATTTATTTCCAAGAACATTATATAAAATAGATGAATCCAATAATTTAGATACTGTTGTAAATTTAACTGCAAATTTTTCTATCTTACAAAAATCTATTGATGCTACACAGGTATATTTTGATTATATAATATCTGAAGGTGATACTCCTGAAACAGTTGCATATAAAATTTATGGTGATGCAGAATATCATTGGTTGATAATGAGAATCAATGGTATAATGAATTTGAATACTGATTGGCCATTAACATATTCTCAATTAATGGAATCAATAGATAGTTTATATGGTCTTACATATGCACAGACAAATTATAAAACAAATTATAAAATTGAAACACGAACATTGATTAAAACAGGTGAATCTATTGAAGAATATGTAACTATAGATGCTAATACATATGCAAGTTTAACACCTTCATCAACACAATATACTTTAAGTGATGGTACAGCAATGAAGGTTGATATTACCAAAGAAAGATTTACCTATTATGATACTGAAGTTCAGTTAAATGAAAATAAAAGAAATATTAAACTGATTAAGGCAGAATATAAAAATACAATAAAAGATGAATTAGAGAAAGTATTATTGAATGGCTGAAACATTAAATAATAATCTTAGTCATTTTATTAAAGAGCTAACTATAGTAACAAAAGTTGGTAACTTTGATATCTCTGATAAATTTGAAGAGTTAAACATATTTGATAATATCTTTTGTCCTTGTATGACGGGCATAATATTAATTACTGATGCTATAGATTTAACTTCTAATTTTAATTTTGATGGATCAGATTTGCTTAAAATAAGTATTGGTAAAAATGAGAATGTTGATGCTTCATTTACCAAGACCTTTAAGATATATAAAAAAGGTAAAACAATACCACTAAATTCATCTTCAGAACAATATGCTTTATATTTTGTTTCTGAAGAATACTACACCTCAAAAACAAAAAAAATTAAAAAAGTTTATGACCAAAGAACATTTTCAGATATTGTTAGTGAAATTTTAACTAGCGATTTATCAATACAATATGGTTATAAAATTGAACAAACTGTAGGGTTAATAAAATATCCAAGTAATAATAGAACACCCTTTGATTGTATTTTAGATATTACTAAAAAAGCAATATCTCTTGAAGATCAATCACCTTCATTTGTTTTTTTTGAAAATAGAAATGGATTTAATTTTGTATCATTATCTAATATTGCCAAACAATTGCCTGTAGCAACTATTAACTATGAACCAAAAATGTTTGAAGGAGAAACTAGAGATAACTCGTATACTGGTGCCAGATATATGGAAATAGTTTCTCAATTTGATATTCAGAAGAATATTGATAGTGGTGTTTATGGATCAACTGGCGTTTTTGTTGATATACACGCAAGACAAGTATTAACTAAAGAAACTGGACCAATATCGTTTAATAGTAAATCTACACAATTAAATAAAACACCAGATTTAGCACCAATACCACAAGCAGTAAATCCAAATTTATGTACCAGAGTTTATTATGGTCCTACAGTTATAGGATCTCAAAATCCTTGGACAAAAGAAAATGATCCAACTTCTATTAATACTATAGATGATACAACAAAATATTTTACTGAAAGACCAGCATTGATGCGTAACTATACATCAAAGCGAATTAAATTAGTAATGCCCGGTAACTTTAATTTAGCATGTGGCACAGTAATTGATTTGTTAGTATCCAGTAGAGCGCAGAATATGGAATCAGATAGTAAAGATGAATCTATTAGTGGGAAATATATAGTATTAGCATGTAGAAATGTTATTACATATCAAAAACATGAAACAATACTTGAAGTTTCTACAGATTCAACTAATAAGAAACAACTTTACAGACCTGTGGGAGTATAATTAATAATGTCAGATTTTAGTTTTCCTGGTGTAAATTCTAGTATGTATTGGTTCATTGGTGCTATTGAAAGCATTGATGATCCAGAAAAATCAGGTAGAGTGCAAGTTCGGGTTTGGGGTAAAGATACCATAGATACAAATGCAACACCAACAGAAAGTCTTCCTTGGGCACCTTGTATACTCTCTGCCAATATGACACGAAAAACAATAGATGCAAGACCTAACGATTGGGTTATTGGATTTTATATAGATGGTGCTCAAGCACTTCAACCAATTATATTAGGTATTATTCCTGGTATTACAACTACTGTATAGGTAAAAAAATGTATAGACCTTCTGCTTTATATCCTCCTATACCACCTGCTGGTGTTGTTCTTTCTGGTGGTTATGGTATGCCTTCAAATGTTCCAAATGCTGCAATTACTACTAAAAACACATTAACATCATTAACTAATAAAAATTTGGCGCATGTATGTGATATCAGTGCTGACGTAAGAAGAACAGCCGCATGGAAATATTTACAAGATAATGTTTCTGTTAGAGCAGCACGTACCGCATTAAAAGCATATTTAACTGCTCGTGGTATTTTACCTACTGCTATAACAACTTCTTTAACTGAAAAAGTTAAAAAAATTAAAGAGGTATTACAACAAGTTAATAAGTTTTTAAAATTTGTTAAGGCAGTAGCAGATGCATTAATTTATTATATTATTATTGTCCGTGCAGTAATTAATTGGATTATGTCATTACCTGCTATGTTATTACAGATGGCAAAAGAATGTGCATTTGCTTTTTTTAAATCAATTATATCTTTAGGTGATGATTTACTTGGAAGTTCTGGTAGTGGTATTTTAGGACCAGAATTCAAAACATTAACTACTGAAATGAAATCAACATTTAATGAAGCAAAAGCAGTGTTTAGAAATACATTAGCATTAGCACAGATACCTGGACAAGTTTTAAATGCAACATTAAATACAAATATTACATTGAATCCAACTCAAGCATTAGCTGCAGTAGATGCTGCAAATCAAAATTTAATAACTGTATTGGCCAGTGTGCCATCTCAAAGTGTTATAGATAGTTATAATCAAAGTGCTTTAGCAACACCAACAGCAACACAACCTAAAGCAGAAAGAACAGCAATTGTATGAGAGAGTATAAACTATGGCAATAACTGATGGTATAAATCAATACCTTGCATCAAAATTAAACACTGCAGCAACAAAAGTTGTAAATACTGTAGGTACTACTACAACTACAACCACAACTACTAGTGATAAAGTAGAAGTAACAACTACTGATAGTTTAACTGGTGTAACTTCTACGACAGCATCTACTGTTCAAACTACTGCACCGGAGAATGTTGAACCCGAAAATCCAAATGATGGAAAAGAACCTGCTGATCCACCTGCAGCTGCTCATGCATGGTTTGAACCCGCATCAGTATTCAATGAAGATGCTAAGTATGGTCCTACAGGTGAACCAATTTATGGACGTAATCAAGTATTTGAATTTGGTAGTGGTTCGGCTATGCATTTTGATGATACGCCAGGTAAAGAAAGAATACGATTAGAACACAAAAGTAAAACATTTTTAGAAATACATCCAGATGGTAAACAAGTAAATAAAATACAAAACAATAACTATCTAATTGTTCTTGGTGATAATAATGTAAAGATATCTGGTAAATGCACTGTTGAAATAGAAGGTAATGTTCAATTAAATATAAAGGGAAATTTAGTAGAACGAGTAGAAGGTGACTATACTTTAGAAGTTGCCGGTAATTATACTAGAGTTGTTGGTAAAGAAACTAGAATTAGTTCTGGTGAAGATTATTCAGTTACCGCTGGAGGTGTATTAGGAACTGGTGTAATCTATTTCAATTCACATGATAGAGTTCATATGTTTTGTGATTTGAGTGTTGATGGTGTTGCTTCTGCTACTGATGTTGTTGCAGATTATAAAGTGACTGCAGGTACACAAGTTGAATCGGGGTTTCTAGGTTTTATAAGTAAAACGGGTGGATTATTTTTAGGTTTACCTGCATCTATTCCAGGAAATCCACTTGGAGAGCCACCATATTCTTTACCTGGTATTGTAGTTAATGGCACTAATATTTCAACAACAGGATTTATTTTATCTACTCAATTTGTTGGTGCTCCAATTATAGCAGGTCTATATGTTAGAGACCTTCTAGGCTCAATGATGGGAATTCGTTTTGAACATAATCTACATTTTCATCCCGCTCCATTTGGTCTTACCGGATTTCCATTTTTTAAAATGTTTGGTACACTTTTATAAAGAAAGAATATTATGTCTGCAAATACAGTTCTTGGA
>Ga0209500_10003152_pt1 | contig 11427 bp, 22 predicted proteins | sample S_140212_EF_Meta_FD_187323 | JGI IMG/M metagenome (GOLD analysis project Ga0209500, IMG submission 187323) | Freshwater microbial communities from Lake Simoncouche, Canada to study carbon cycling - S_140212_EF_MetaG (SPAdes) (version 2) | ecosystem: Environmental > Aquatic > Freshwater > Lake ...
ATCCATGTAATGATGCGCCAGCACACATACACCATGAGCATGAACAGAAAGATTGATAAAAAAGTGCAGCCCAGGTAGGCCACTATGTAGGCGATTATGAATTCCATTACTGTTTGTCCTCTATGCGTTTTTCCACAACAGGTGGATCCACGCGGTCAATGACCTTTTGGGCACCATGCCAGCCAAAGGCGGTGAAAAATCCTGCTACCACGCAGGTCAAAATTGCCACCATTATGGTGAAGTCACTGTGTCAAACAACACGACCAGGCCAATAAAGGCACTGCAGGCCCCATTCAGTACATTCCCTGTAGCCATGCTAAGAATTCCACTTAAAAAAGCAAGGCCACCAATACCGAATCCAAGAACCTTGCGATTACGACCAACCCAGATTAAAAATTTGTCCATTTACAACCTCCTTGTATGATCACTACTATAATGATTCGAGTTTAGCACAAGTTGAAATCGCTGTCAACCCTTTTGGCGTACCATGGTTAGCCCGTTTTCAAACGGTAAATCCAACACCTGCAGGTTGAGATTTTGCCGCAGTTGATCCATGTACTGATACACAGTGTAACCATAAGGCTGGCCATAGATCCTGCTTTCACGATCACTCACACTGTCGTGAAACAGAGCAATACTGTTGGTGTTCATCAAGGGAGCAAAACTCTGGTGATCAATCTGTGCCTGTTCGCAAGTGTGCATGCCATCCACAAACAAGATATCCACCGACTGAATCTCAGCATAGGCTTCGGTATCCACAAATTCCTGTGTGGTCATACAGTAGTGATCAATACAGGTGGTGCCATGGCCCTGAAACCAGGCCTTGACTCTGCCAGGATCATGCCAGTGATCATCAACCATGCCGGGATCAATAAAGGTCACACGGCCATGTCCATTGTCATGCAAGCCCTGTGCAAACATTAGCGGCACAAAGCCACGCCAACTGCCTATGCACACCACATGATTGGGTCTGTACATTCTAGCTAGAGCATAGTACAACCAACCCATGCCCAGGTTGCCAGTGTTGGGATCCTGACTATGTCCCATGCTGCATAATTCAGGATTGCGCAGGATCTGCGCTAGTATTCCGTTATCCACGATGTACCTCCAAAGGTCTAATTCTGTCAGTGTGTGGTGCAATCAATGGCTCAAGGTCACCCAGGTGCTCCACAAAGATCTGATCAAAGCGATCCAAGGGCAAGCCCAGTTCGATCACTTCCTGGCGTGTCATCACGCACAAGGCCGAATTCACTTCACGATCAAATATGATGGCTCTGGCTGCGTCAAATCCCGACTCAAATGCCTGACCCACTTGGCGCCCGTTGATCCACAGTCCCTGTTGAAGACTGACGCCATTGCTTTCAGTGACATGGCTGAGTTCGGCTGCTAGGCCTGGGTCCCGATCCTCGCGCGATTCAAATATGGCCAGATGCACCGGAATGCGCCAACCTGACCGAAAGAAGTAATCCACAATCTGTGTGATGCCGTGATTGTAACCCACTTGTGGCACAGCATTGACTTCACAGATCAATGCACCCGACTCCAACCAGGATTTGGTAATATCAGGTATGATAAGATCAATGCCGGCTATGTCTAGATCCACCACTCTAGCAGCTCGTAGACACAGTTCTATATTGTCAGCATGCACAGTGGCAGCATCTATGGCTCTGGTAATGCCGCCTGAACTGGCGTTGTTGCGTCGGCGCAGCACTAGGTTGTGTCCCTCTGGCAGCACACTATCTACGCCAAATCCCTGTTGGGAAATCATGCCTATGACTTCACTGTCTATGGTTTGTGGCTGTATGCCTGACCCAATCAAGATAAAAGGTTCGCCACCGTCAGGTCGTTTGATAAAGCGATTGTCAGTGTGCAGGGCATCCACCAACTCACGCACAGTGCTGGTACCATCTCCTGTCACACTGGGCGGCAGTTTCTTGGTCACTGTGATCACATGCCCATCCACAATGGTCACTCTATGACCCACGCCCACAAAGTGTCGTTCTACCAAGAAGCTGGGAGTAATTTGTGTCACAGCATCATAGGCCAGGCGCAGATCTGCTTGGGTCTCAATGCCCGCACTCACGCCCACACCATTGTCGCGATCATAGGGTTTGACCACCACAGGCCAACCAAATTTGTGTGCAGCGGCCAGGGTCTCCTCCCAAGTGGCTACAACTTCATGCGTGGGTCCCGGCAGGCCAGCTTGGTGCAGCAGGTGTGCAGTACTGACCTTGTTCTTGGCATACAGCACGCCTTGTGCTGATGTCACTGGTGTCATTGTGCTACTGATGCGCTGACTGTAGCGACCTGTGCCCACTTGATGTGTACCTGGCCAAATCTGTCGCACTGGCATGGCGCGTTTCATACACAGTGTGACCAGGAATCCTTGGTTCTGTCCTGGCAGTCCATAGCGATCCAATTCGGCATTGGCGCCGGCAATGATGTCATCTACTTGAGACTTGGTGGCTTTAGTCTTGAACAACGACATCAAGTCATCCACAAAGTCGTAACTGAGCTTGGTTGCTTCGGCATGCACCAGGCTGATGACCACAGTGAATTGTACTCGATCTTTCCGGGGATTACGAGCCAGAACACGATAGTTGTTGGGCACCACAATGCGATTCATGCCCTGTAAGTAACTGCTGAGACCAATGCCACGATGCAGGATCTCTAGTGCCGGGTCATCTGTGTCAATGCGGCAGGTATAGCCTAGCACCTGATCCAGCATGATATCCATAGTGTCAAGGTCAAAGTTGTCAGACGGTTGCACAGAGATATCCACCACAGCCGTAGGGCCCAGTATGCCCAACACAGCGCCGGGTCTAGAGATATGTGCGTGTTCAAGTCTGATCATTGGTGTTGTATCTAGTGTCTTCTTGGCGACCCTGAAAATATCGCACAGCATAGTCTTCAATCTCGGGTCTCTGGCACTGCCAAGCACCATTGGCACCGATCACAATGTCCTGATCGGGGTCAAAGTTCATTTGCACCAATTCATCGTGGCGATCCCAGTAACGCCTATTGGGGATCTCACCGTGCCATAAATGACCCACACTGTGGTCAATACGGCCCACACTGCCTTGCACCGATTCATGGAAGGGTCGAGCCCAACCTAAGTAGTGCTGCCAATGTGCAAGGGTCACGGGCACAGTGGTGGGTGGGCGATCAAGTTCGCCATAGGCAGCGTGTAGCAGCATTCTGTCTGCAGCACCCATGATCATGGCATCATAAAGACCGTGGCGATCAAACACATCGCGCCGCATGGCCCAGGCCAAGCCGGGCATGACTTCGCGTTGAGGAAATCCCCAACTGTACTTGCTCTGCCGTTCCAGTGCAGTGATGCCATCTGACTCAATCTTGGCCACAATGCCTCTAGCCCACAGTGGGGGATTGGCAGGAATCTCAATTTGATCAGGCTCAAGATCCACACAGCGGCTGAACAGTTGTACCATCACATGGGATCTCAACTGTGCTTGAGCCTGCTGGTGCCAGTCATTGTGTTCAAACAACACATCACAGTCGATCCAGGCAATGTCGTGGCCCAAGGGTACTTGTTGGGCAGCAATGTTTAACAGGCGTTCTTTTTGCCATAGTACACTGCCACCTGAGATCTGTATCAGGTGGTCAGCGTCCGCGGTGTCTAATTCAAAATTGCCAGTGAAACTGAGCTCCACTGTGACAAGAGGCACAGCCAACTGCTGACGAAATCTACGATAGTTGGCCAGTCTGGTGCTGTAGTGTGCAGGATTGAAGTAGCTGGTTATGGCCCACATCAACGGTGTTGCCTGAACTCACGCACTATGCCGCGCACGGCCATGGTCACTGCACCTAGAATGGCCCAGCACAAGGGACCAATTCCAATGCCCACCAGCATCCACAGGGTGTCTCTCCAGGTCAATCCGCAACTCCGAAATGTCGGGCTATTGCTAATCCAGCCCAATCAGCACCAAGTGCTTGTTGATCTTCACCGTCTGCTTCTAAACCATCACGAATCTTATCAACTTGAGATATACAGTCCTTAACAATCAACTCGGCGAACTTTTGAAAATTATCACCTGCAAAGTGTAGTTCCTTTTCGGAAAATTCAGCCTGTTCAGCAAGTTCTCGAATTCGTAGGTTCATTTTCTATAGACCTTGCTTTTAGTTTCAGTCTTTGTGATTGGACATACAAAATACATTACATCATGGCCATGTATATCTTCTTCAACATCGAAGAATTCAACATCAGTAGTCAAATGTTCTTGGGAACACTCACCACAGATTACTATAAATTGTTCGTTGATTTGGTTGAGTGACTGCACCAATTCTTCGGCCAAGTCCTGTGTTGGAATTAGTTTGCTCATGCCAGTTCAATCTCTGAGTCGTTTACAATGATTCTAGTGCGTGGCTCGCTTCTCCAAGGCAGTTCAATGGGATAGGTCAGTTCCACAGTGTGCAGCACTCGCCCACCATAGGCCACACGGCTTTCAGTCACACGACCTTCAAAACGCTGGTTATGGTAAGTGCCGCTGACTTCTTGACCTTCTAGAATCCAGTCCATCGAGTTCTCCTTAGGTTAGTACCAGCTCTTGCGGTCGGTGCATTCAGTATAGCCCAACATGTACTCGCGGAACTCGGTGCTGGTGTCATCTGTGATTGACACACGAGTGGAGCTGTAGGTATCGCCCACATAGTAGTGTGGCTCAAACGCGCGACTATAGTAGGCATCTGCTGATCCACGATCGTAAGGCCCACCATGGCGTTGATTGACTTTTGAGGTTAAGGTTTGTGTCATTGTTGGCTCCTGATCGTTTACTGTACCACTATTATAGATAAAGGTGATTTTGGTGTCAACCGCGCTAAGTCATTGATTTAGCAGCATAAAAAACCCTTTGCTAATCAATGACTTAGCGTGCCCCACTTGGTTAGCGGGCTTGCTGCATCTTTGCAATGCGGTCGGCTGCCTCAGCCTGACGACGCTCGCTCTCTACCTGACCCAACATGATGCTATAGATCATGTAAATGAGAAATCCAATAAAAATGGTGCAACCGATGATGCCAGCAACTTGGGTACCATACACACTTCCAATGTAACTGAGAACTGCTGCTGGAATGGTCATTGCGCCAAGAACTGCTAGGGTTTTGAGTGCTGCTTCGAATTTTGCATTCATTTTACTGCTCCTATATTGGTTAAAAACAACTGCTCTGCTACTGCTACTGTACCCCTAGTGTATAGGAAATTGCCCAAAATGTCAACCGATTTTTTAGGCCGGCTAAGTTGTTGATTTGACAGGGTTTTTTACCAAGCAAGATCGCGATTGCGGTGCTTGCTGTGGCGTTGATACTGGGTTGCGCTGGGCTCTGTGCGAGCACGAAAGGGCAGATCGCGATCCCATAACACACGATGGGCGCGGACCTGCGGTTTTGGCTGCGTTTTTTTCTGCTTGTTCATTGGGTACCTCTACTGTAAAAATGGCATTATAGCACCAAACACGATTGTGGTCAACCATAGGCCCACACCCACAATCACTGCCCATTCTACCACAGTAAAACCGCTGGCATTGTAGGCATTCACAATCCTGCGCTGTAGAGGACCCAAGGTATTACTTTACGCCGTACTTGTTGTTCTTGGTGTCAATCTTTTTTTCTTCTTTTTTCACTGCTTTTTTTGCTGGCTTTTTCTTCTCAACTTTTTTCTCTGGTGCCTTAGCAGGTGCATCAGCTGCGTGAGCGGGTGCTGCCACTGCCAGTGCCAATCCTGCTACAAAAATGATGTGTTTCATAGTAGTCTCCTAGGAACATTTAGATGACCAAATGTTCAAAATACTTATAATGCTTTTCCAAAGTCCAAGTTTCGGGATCAATTGGTGTGCCATCATGTGTTTCAAACTTGGCATCAAACACCTGGCTGTATCTGCGAAACGGCAACCACATGTCCGGAGTGCTGCTGGCCCAACCTGCGTCCTTGAGTTGAGCATGTTTGGTACGACTCAGTCTTACTGTGGGTGCGTTGAAAGCCTGGACTACCGAGATAGCATTGGCCAACAGCAGGTCACGAATTCTGGCAGCAGGAATCAAGTGCTCAAAGTCTGTGTCCTCGTCGGCACCTTGCTCGTGGTAGTGCCCCAACATGCCATCTCTTTGCTTGATACAGTACTCGTGATAACGGCGTAGATAATAATCAATGTCGTTGCGTATTTCACGCAATAACTGTTGATTGTTCTCCACAGCATGATACTCTTGAACCAGTCGTTGCAGATTGCGTGTGCAGTAATCGGCCACGGTACGATAGGTATCCGGTGTACGCTGAGTCTTACCATACACCGGCGCCGTAAATCGGTCTAGACTTTCTTTAAGCATGATTTAGTTGATTTACAAATTTGGTAGTGAAAGACCATGCCGGATAGTTATATCCGGAATAACCTTGTCCTTTATATCCCAAACTTAAAAATTTTCCAGATATTGAGCCATGTTTTTGTAAGAATTTGGTAAGTGTATCTTGATCATGAGATTTGGCAGAAATAACTCGGCAAATATATTGGTAATCATTTTGAAGCTCATCTTTGACCCATTGACTCATTGAATTTAATTGACATGTACCCCAACCGTGCATGACATAGCTGGGCTCTGGAAAGTCCGATATTTTATCATAGATCACAAACAATGTGTTCTCCATCTTTTTATAAGGATCGCTTTTACTGAAATCGTGTTTGGCTTGTTGACAAATTTGACGAACTTCGGCATCGGGCATGGTGCCAATGGTGATCTTTTTTCCTTTACACACCGTCTTTAATTCCCATCGACCAATGTCTGGCGCTCGATCATTGTTAGGAGATATATTAAACAATCGTTCAACATAAAATCCCACACGGCCGCGATTGGTAAGCTGGGTTTGACTAGTGCCATCCTCTTTGATCACAAAAGGAATGCGCAGGTGCCCTAGTGTCTCTTCAATGTATTTAGACATTATGCACCCCCTGCTGGGAACAGTCCAGGTGCCACATTGCCATCTAACACGCCCATCTTGGCACCTTCACCGTGATACGGCAAGTTGATTGTACCGCCTGCGCGAATGTAAAGCTCGCGCAAGAAGTTACTCATTGCAGGTGGCGCACTCCAGGCAGCACCAGGATTATGGTGTTCCCATTGTACCTTGGCCTTGCTGTGAATTAGACCGGAACTCTTGAATGTGGTTTTGACTGTTTCCAACACTGACTGCATCCAACCCGCAGGCAGTTGAGAATTCACACTGGTGGCACTGAGTCTATGAAGTTCATATAATCCAATAAACACACCTTGATCAATTTCTTCCTGCAAAGGAAACACAGTTTTGATCGCATTCAATATATTGTAAAGAATGCGTCCTGACTCATCCACTTCAATACCTTTGTAGGCATACTTGAAATGGCTAAAGAAGTAATCATGGTCGCCACGCAAGTTGTCACTGGCACGGCTGCCCTTGTCTTGAAGGTCGATGCACAGTTTGTCAAATTGATCCTGCAGAGTTTTGGCGCGCACATTGCGCTGATCTCTACTGCCATTTTTGTAACGAACCAAGGCATTGCGATGCAAGTCCCCGGGTGTGAGACGCTTGACACCTGTGTCGTTTAGGAGCTCAAAAGCATAACTGGCAAAGTTGGGATCATTTGTTTCTACCACAGCACAGGGAATTTGGCTATATCCCAACAAGGCAGCAGCAATGGTTCGATGTTGAGCGTCATACAAGAACACACGAGTGTCACCTGTGATGATACAAGCAGATCCTGGAGAACACACTCGGGGATCCCAATTTTCCATAATGTTCATGATGTGTTTGTGCAACACATCTCGCTGTACCTCATAGTCAATCCAAAGATCAGCAATGTCTCGCATGCTACTAAGAGGAAATGACCATGACAGGGCTTGGGCTTTGGTTCGCCAAGCATCTAGTTTTTTTTGTGTTACACCATAGTGGGCTTTGAGTTGCTTTTCAACTTCTGCCACCACATCTGTGAGTTTGCGTATAAGACGCTTAGACATAACTACTCCTTTGGGTTAAAATGGTGTGCTATACACCTACCGTTTCAGGGATCTTTACGCACCATGCGCGGTATCCCTTCCACAGAGTTGAGCTGCTATATTACTATTTTATGTTTTGATTGTCAACCTATATGATTCTGGGACGATTGGTGATTTGGCGATCACTGTAGATCTGCTCACCAATTTGGCGTATGCGATCTACCAAGGGCTGCGGATCGTTTTGCATGACTTCTAGAATGTTGCTCACTGTTAGACCTGGGTCTGCGTTGAACAAGTAGATTTCATAGTGACGCTGGCTGTTGACCCTGGCCCGCAGTTTCATTAGGTTGAGATCAAAAGGCCAAACATACTTCTGGTCCTTGAGTCTAGCCCAGGCCGCTTGTTTGGTGCATTCAGTGTAGTCATACGCCACTTCCACACCATCCTGGCACCACATGATCAGTATTTGATTTTGCTGTTCAGTATCAGTCATTGTGATATTAACCCACCCACTTGAGTGTGAAGTAGCTGGCATCATCGGGATTGTCAAACCAAAAACTATAGGTGTTGGTGCCCCAATCCGAGCTCTCTCCACCAAACTGCCAATTGTGTTGCATGTTATCCTCGCACCAGGCAATCACTGGACCCAAACGCCCAAAGGGTATCTGAACCCGAACCTGATGTCGAAGTTTATGCTCCGCGGCTACGGTACTCATTTAAGGCCTGTTCAAGGTAGGTTTGTTTCAAACCCCAGTGTGGGTAGGCTTTAGCAATCAACTGTGTGTAACCTGAGCTGGGAAAACCACGCAGGGGCTGTGTCATTTCATACACAAAGAATTTGTGGCCATCCTGCTCACAGTCGGTTTTGACATAGTAACTAGGATAGCCTTCAAACAGATCTAGATTTTGCTCGCACTGAGCAGTGAGTTGCCATAACACGCCAGGCACTTGGTCTCCCACACTGGGAACCACTGTGGCGTGACTGTAAAAAGCCAAGCGCCAGTCACGCAGATAAAACTCGCCTAGGGGTTCTGCAGCTGGGCAACGCAGGCGCATGCTGTCAGGATCAATGTTGGCGCCATAGGCAAAGTACAATCTACTGCTGGACATAGTATTTCTCAATGTAGTTGATGAATTGTTCATGATAGTTCTGGCTATAATATGCGTTTTCAATAATATTGTCATTGACCGCAAAGCGTCGGCAAAAACTCCGACCCGGATGGTCGCCACGCAGGAGATCAAACACTAGGTCTTGTTTGAGCCAGGCTTCATAGTGAGCTCGACTTACCTTACACTTGGGATCCCCCAACAACTTGGGTCGTTGTGCCCAGCGTAGCATGGCGCTCATGGCTGATGCTCGACTACTTCAACGCCACTGCGGCTCAAAAAGTCAATGCCGTCGGTGCTGCGATATTGACGACCCCAGTACAGTTTTCGAATACCTGATTGATAGATCAATTTAGCACACTCCATGCAAGGTGTATGAGTACAAAACATTGTGGCGCCATCGCCGCTTTCAGTGCTGCGAGCCAACTTCGAGATCGAGTTCGATTCTGCGTGAAGTACTTCAGCGCGTGTGGTCAGCTTTTGCCAGTAGTTGCCGCCGTCGCTGTGTATGAACTGCCAGCCTTGATCAGCCATGGCGTGCAGATTGTCGTAGATGCTGCTTTCCTGTGTGAGTTCATGTTCGCAGTTGTTGTCCCAGCCAGCAGGTGTGCCATTATAGCCCATGCTGAGAATTCTATCATCACGCACAATCACAGCACCCACCTTGAGGCGTCGAGCACGACTCATTTCGGCCATGCGTTGTGCCATGTCCATGTACAACTGTTCAAATCTCTCGGTCATCTACTTCTCTCCATGTTTGATCGCCCATCCATTGTATTCTACACAGGTACTGATATGCTGCCGGCGCACCAGTGGTCCAATCCTGGGGACCCGGGATGACCAAGCGTGTGCATGAATCTTTGACATCCTGTACCAACCAGTAGTACTGGCCTGGGTAAAGTTGCATGTCATAGTGTGCTGCTCTAACTTGATCGGTGAGGTCCAGGCGGTGCTTGATGTCAGCGGCCTGTCGTTGTAGCACTTGGACCAGTTCCATGATTCTGTCATACTCTTGTTGAGCATGCATGCGAGCCGCATTGACCATGAGGTCTTTTTGGTTTTGGACTGGCACAAGGTCGAATTTAGGCGCACCAACTTCAGTGGCGTAGGGGGTGACATTGCGGTTGAAGAATTCAATTTCAGTACCTGTGGTCTCACTGTCATAGCTGTCGCGTCCTCGAGCTCGATTGGTCATGCCAGCATGGGCCTAACAAGATTGTAGAAATGCAAGGTGCCAGTGGCGCGCGGCTGTGAGCTTCGACAGTAGGCACCAGAGATGCATATGCTGTCACGCTCAAACAGATCCTGTACCATGGTGGCCAAGGGATTGCTCTGCTTCACACGCCACAGCACCAGTTCTTGGTTTTCAGTGACCCAAAGATACAGGGTATTCTCTCCACCCTGACGACTTTCCAATATGGTGCGGAATGGAGTGAGCTGGTGTATGGTGGGCCAGTACTGATATTGCTTGGTATTATCTCTCACAGGAGGTTGCCGTAAATCAGGATCCTGGGCCAACTGATCCAGGGCCTGATCCTCTTGATAAAAGTACGGCAGTTTGTAGATCAAGCCAATGTCTCGGTGCAAGATGTGACCTGTATTGAGAAACTCATAGGTCTTGCGTTGATATTCTGAACATTTGCCATTGGCCAGGACCTGCAGCGCATAGCGACCCAGATAGTAACTGCGTGTGAGTCGAGCCTGTTCATGGCATTCTTCAGTGGCTGTCATGAGATTGAGATCAGCCCAGCGAGTACCGTGAGTTTGAAACCGATCATAACTGGCCCAGCTCAGGGCCAAGGCATCTGTGTGAAATGCCACGGGTGTATCCGCCTGGTCCTTTAAAATATTGCCCAGCATGTCTGTTCTCAGTATGGTGGCAGCAGCAGTCATTACCAGGCCCAGGCCATCATGAGCACATCCTCACGGTTATCACACATCATGATCTGCTGATCCACGGGGCGCATGAGTTCTTCCATGCGTTTGGCAGTTGGGTCTGTGCTCACGATCAGCTCCTTAACAATTTGATTTATTGTACAGGGTCTTGCATATTTTGTCAATGTGTTGTGCAGGGTCAAACACAGCCTGCCCACAATAGCGAAACTCATGATTCAAGAGATTTTCTTGGGCTTGACGCACTGCTAGATACACAGTATGTAGCACTTGATCCGGGGTTGGGTTGGGCGGCATAAAGTACCAAGATACTATGGTGCGACTACCATGTGTGATCTTTAGGTAGGGTTGATCTCGCTCAAACCTAGCGTGTGCTTGCCAGGGCTGGGGGAGCTCACAGTTGCCCACAATTTCACACACTTGAAAAGCGTCCAAGATCTTGTTTTGATC
>Ga0209500_10003156_pt1 | contig 11423 bp, 8 predicted proteins | sample S_140212_EF_Meta_FD_187323 | JGI IMG/M metagenome (GOLD analysis project Ga0209500, IMG submission 187323) | Freshwater microbial communities from Lake Simoncouche, Canada to study carbon cycling - S_140212_EF_MetaG (SPAdes) (version 2) | ecosystem: Environmental > Aquatic > Freshwater > Lake ...
ATGGATGACCGACGGGTTGTTCTCATGAATTACAAGACAAGATTGGTAGATGTTTCAAATCTTTCTAGGGATGCACTCTACGCAAGACTGAGGGCATCTGGTGTTCAGACTGTGTACGAACCAGCAGTCTATCCGGCTGTCAAGATTTACTTCCCCGAAACCAAGTGGATTGCAAAGGTCTTTCGTACTGGTCAGATCATTCTGACCGGTATGACAACCCATGATGAATGTGGACTTCTTGTGAACCAACTGCGTCCACTGGTCGTTTAAGTGAATACTTGTTGAATATAATATGCCCAATATCCTTCGTGAACTTACACCTGAGGAAGTAGCAGCAGGAGAGCGTGGAATCAATGAACAAGATCTTACAGCAACGCAGGTACAGGCACTGTTGCGGACAATGGACAAGAGCAAGGAGAAGTGGGCTCGCCTGAAGTCAAACAAACATGAATACGAAGCCAAGCTCCAGGAAGAGAACCAGGTTCTGTATTTCAACTATCCCTCCCTTTTTCAGATGCACGCAGAAGATCGAGTTGATTCAACACTGTTTGAGATGTTAGCCGTAAAGCGTAAGATTGAGAGGGGAGAGATCACGCCTGAACAGGCATCTCAGATTATTGGGCAGAAGCTCTATCAGAAGTTTGTTCCTGCAACGGCTCCTTCGGCACCAACGATGTCATACGAGGATTACTATCGGCAGAATAAATGACCTCAAACTCTGTACTGACATACATAAACGTAAAGTATCGGAGAAGATCATCGCCAGAACAATCTGTCATCACATAGCACTTGAAACGGCTAAAACCAAGACCATCGAGCAAAGAACACAACTGGTTCGTTGTTCCAACATTATCTAATACAAGAAAGTCGTTCCTGTTGTTCATACTGAGCCTACCAATAGTCTCCTTATGATCCCACAATGCACGAGCACCCATGATGCAATACTGTTTGTCATAATCCAAACTGACAAGCTTATTGCAAAATTTTGGAGTGTAGTTCTCACGCTTCCAAATCTGTGACCGAGTAAACATGTACTCCTCATCTTCATGGGCATTCAATTCCTTCATTCGGTCCTGAATTTTGTAGTCCTCATATGCCTGAGGAACAATGTAATATGGTGTCAAGCGATTGATCTCAGAATTGCGAATGATTGAAAAGTTATTGTTATTTTCATTCATGTACTGAATGTATGCTACCTTTGGAATACGGACCATTTTTGTCTTCACAGCTGTTCGTAGGAGCAGCTCAAGATCATCGCAAATAGGTAGAAACTCAGAGTAGTTACCCAACTCATTGAGAGTGCTTCGTCTCCAAATCCGAGGGTGGTTGGGTACACTTACAATGTGACTAAGGGTGATATTATTGATGTTCGGAGTGGAGACAACATTGATCCATTTGCCCTTATACTTTTGGCGGTAGTAACCAGAGTATCCAAGACCAAAAAAATCACCATACGAATGGAGATTTCCATTCTCGTAGATGTTTGCAAAATCCATGTAGACAAATCCGACCTCAGGATCTTCAAATACCTTAGCAGCGTCTGCGAGACAATCAGAGACAATCTCATCATCATGATCCATCTCTAAAACATATGAACCACGACAGAGTGAAACAACTTCATTCTTTACGTTACCAATGTTTCCACTGTTCTCAGATCTTCTATATAGACGAACCCTTTTGTCACCTCCAACAACCTTCCGCATAAACTCAAAATGACGGTCATCTGGAGAGTCATCGAGCACAACCCACTCCCAGTCCTTGAGAGTCTGTGATTTGATACTGTTATAACACCGGTGGATCTTGTCGTAGGAATTATAGCATGTTGTAGCTACCGAAAACACAGGGCGTGTCTGCACATGGGGTTTGAGAACATTATGAATATAGCAAAAATTGACTCCACTGTTAAATGCAGGAATGTCAATCGTCTCAAAGTGAATCCACCGTAGTCTCATACGGTCTGGAACAATCTCATTTACTTCTGCAATATACTCCGTGTCTGTCTTCTTCCCGTAGGTAACTAGAATGTTGAAATTGCAATCAAAAAGGTTATTTAGGTACTTCTTATCAGATGTAAAGTGTAGTGTACATTCAAGTTTTTCCTTATTTGCATTCATATACGTATCGATATCCGCGTACTCATCATGTCTGAAGAAGATGACAATCGGATACTTCATTGCGTAGTCTTCTAGATTCATTCTTTAAGTTCGGTACGCAACTCCATCAGCATCTTACCAAGTACATTCTTTCCAGGCCACTTTGTAGAATCCTTCGCCTTTGCAGTATCCACGCCCGTTCCGATTCCCCAGTACTTATCGCGAGCGTTTGCCTCACCAATTGGACGAGTGCCCGTTTCCATGAGCTTTGCCTTGATATCGGGGTGCTGCATCAACTTGGCTTTCAGTGCGGTACGCATGATTTCATCCTTCTTACTATTCCACTCTTCCTCCTTGAAGTCCTTGGCCTTCTTTCCAAGAGCCTTGACTGCCTTTGCAGATGGCGTCTTCATGATCTTCTCTGCAGTCGCACCATCACCAAATAACTTTGCCTTTGACCACTGGAAGTAGTGCTCAACACTTGTGAATGTAATCGAGTCAATCTGCATCTTTGCAGGATACATATTTGAGAACATTCTCCAATCACCCTTACCTTCGTCAGCTCCGAAGAACAGAACAGGTTCTTCGACTGGCTCGGCAGGTGACTTCTTGAGGACCTTCTTCTTCGGTTTCTTCTCCTCGGGCTCCTTCGGCTCCTTCGGTTCCTCCTTCTTCTCTTCCTCAGGAATCATAGGAACTTCTACCTTCTGAATCTCCTTTTCTGTCCTCTGAAACACAAAGCTGCGGTGAATGAATGAGAAAGACTGTTGCTCTTGGGTGATTGTAATTCCGTTCTGTTCATCGTAGTGTTCGTTGAACATCTTGGTACCAACCAGTTCGTAGCCTGCCTTTCGCATCATCTCTGTAACACGACCGAAGGGAACAAGGTACTCCAACTGAGGCTGCTCAAAACTCTCAAGTAGAACATTGATTCCCTTTCCGAACTCCTCTGTCCAACCACCCCCGTCATCATACTGCTTGTTGAACTCGCCAAAGATCTGGTTCTCTGTGCGAAATACGTGTTTCTGTTTGCCAAGCATCATAGCATAGACTGCAGCTCCATCCAGACAGGTTCCGAAGAACATACCCTTTCCGTGCTTCTTCAGGTTGTCTGCAAAGACTGCGAACTTTTCCTCAGACTCGCATGCATAATGCATAGCAAACTGGCAAGAAATTGCATCAAACTCTGTAACACCGACAAATCCTTCAAGGTAAGGTGTTGTAGCTGGCTCAAGTCCAGTGATCATTCTCACATAAGAATTATTTGCCTCAAACAGCGGTTCGGTCATGTCTCCAACAATAAACAGAACAGGCGGCATGAAGTCAGTTGGGTTCTGTGCCTTCTCTTTCAAGTAGCGGACACAGGCTCCCTTCTTTGGAGAGATCAGGTTGGTGTTTGAGATATCAAACCCAACTACTCGCGATGGGCGAGTGCGCTTCCACTTTAGGAAATCTCCACCCTGACCCACTGCGAGTTCTAGCAGGGTATCGCCTGGCTTGATGCAGTTGCGATAGAGAATATCTTTGATTCGGTTGTGAAATCCGTAGACATCGCGAAGGATACGGTCACGGGCCTCAAGATTGTCTCGGTAGTAGAGATCGTCTTCATAGGTATCGTCAGGAGGACTGGCTGTGACATCGCGGATCATCTGCTCCGTAACAGGAACATGGATATTTGTCCAAATTGCATCAGCTACCTGCGAGTCATTACCAAATTGTGGCTTTCCTTGAACACGATACTGATAGGTCTTGTCATAACGAGTCCTCATGATGATCCATCGGGCATTTTCTGTGTCATATGAGCACTCAATAATCGTATTGTCCTCAATGCGAGTTCCCGTTTGATCGATGGGAACACCGCGGTCATTGAGCGGAATCTGAATTACATATGCATCTGGTGCCCTTGGAACAGCAGGCTGAAAGTGCGATGGGATTCGGTCACGGTTTTCGGCTGCATTTCGCAAGTCAGCCGGGAGCTGTGGAGGAACATACTCTCCCGTGATGGTCTCGCAAGGATAGACGATATCTGAACCCGGGCTTCGGCTTACAAACAGAGAGCCCTTCACGACACGACGTGCAAGAACTGGATCAAAGCTCTCTCCTGGCTTGAACTTTACAAGGAAGTCAATACTGTTCTGACTAGCCGGTTTCCACTTGTAGACGGACAGCCACGCATTGCCCCTGCGCTCATTCATTGGTGCCACAGGTGTGGAACGAGGCGTAAAGATCAAACCATCTGTCTCGTACTCAAACTTTGTATCAAGTATCTTACGAATGGCATCCTGCATAGCCGGTCCGTCGCCGGCCAAGAACAGCTTTGTTACGATGCGAAGTGTCTGCTTCCCAGGGTACGTTGAGAAGTCCTTTCCGAGATCAGCCACAAATTCACGTGCGCATCCAAGACGAGACTTTGTAGGATCGCGAATGATGTCCTCATCTGTGGTGAAGAGTGGAAGGCGTCGTGTGTCTTTTCCACGGAAAGTGTAGACATCAAATACACAGAAGAGGTTTTTGTCTGCGATGTACTCACCGTCAATCACATCACCGATATGAACATCCTTGGTTGCAACAAGTCCTGTCCATGTGATCTTTGAACTAGGTGTAATCCGAAGCAGGCGCCTGTCACGAACAACAACCAAGAACGAGCGCTCACCATCGGCTTTGTTTGTTACCGTATATCCCGTCAGGATGTTATTTGGGCGATCAGCTCGGATGTGACGACGTTCCATTGTGACGGGATTGATGAATGGGATCTTGGACATCTCAAATTCCATGCGGTATCGCTGGATATCGGAACTGGGGAGGAGGAATGGTGATCCCTGGAAGGATGTGGCAAGTGCCTCCACTGTACGGATAAGAGATGCGATCATCTGCTTCTCGGTGACCTCTCGGTTGATGATCTCAACTTCAAGTTCATAGCTCGGCGTCTGTTTGAGAACATCAGCAAATGTCTTGTGTGACCTGAGCTTGGTCTTGACTGTGGACATGTCAATTCGGACAATACCATCTAGGCTCTTCCAAGACTTGCGGTGAAGGATTCGGCAGTAGGAGGTGGCGTCCATGGGTTGACCTGTGAAGTCCTTGCGAAGGTGCTCCTCGTGGCGAAGAGTGAACTTGACAGACAGGTCGGGAACGTCAATCATGTCGCTCGAGTGCGTGGCAGTGACGACGTCAAAGTACTTCCTCTTGCGCTCAACGGAGAGAGGCACGCCGCGAAAGCTGTTTGTCGTACAGACCTTGTGAATAGACTCGGGTGTTGGAACATTGACCCTAGTTCCATCTGAATATGAGAATGTGGCGTAATGCTGATCAAGTACAGCGCCGGTAGAAAGCTCTTGAATTGTTTTGACGATACGATCAGCAACGTCCTTCGTATGAATTTGGCCAGTAAGGACTTTGCATTCAAGTTCTGCGTGTTTATCCCGCCTGACGAACGAAGCATACTCCTCAAGAGATGTTCGTGTAGCCGCGGGAAGAAGGGACTCCATTTGCCTTACTTTATAGCATGAATGAAAAGCGTCCATTTTCTTCATAAAACGGAAGTGGACTATACAACCCCAACTAATGTACAATGGATCTTCTACTTTCCAATCTCTACGAACTCGGGTCTGATTCTACGCCCACCAGCACCATTATTTCAAACGAGGTGATCACGTACCTTGCAGAGAAGCTTCTGATTGATGATGAGGGCAACCTCAATCAGAGCAATATTCAGTGGTTAGAGCAAAAAGGGTTTCCAGTGGTTCCTTGGGAGCGAGACGGCTTCAGATGGCTAGTTGGTGCTATTGAAACAAACAAGGGTTTCATTCTCTTCGCGTAGAACGTTCATAATTCTTACGATCCTGTGCATCGGTTTCCATCAGCTTGTGCTGGTCCAAGTAAAAAACTACCATTTTTTCAATTTCGATAATACACTCGTCTGACAGAACATCTGAAGAGACAAGCACTCCTGTTTGTGTCTTTGTATAGCTCTCTGTATGACGCTTAATAACTTCAAAGATCTGCGCATGTTCGTTGGCATCAAGATGTTCAAGCTTTTCCTTCAGTTTCTCCTTTCGTTGCCGATTCATTTGAAGGCTTGATCAGCTTTTTTCTACGTGGTCCTTCCGCAGCCTTGGTCGTGGAAAGATCAACTGTCACAACCTTCTTATCTCCCTTATCTTCACCAACTGGAGCAGCAAAGATTCCGTCGGGAAGAACAACTTCTGCAGGAGTGTCTTCAAGATGCGTCTTGATTGTCTTCATCAGCTCTCCAAGAATGACAATACTTTCATCACCCTGCTGAAACTTTGCACCCTTCACTATGAACTCGATCTCCTGACCGTCCTTCACTGAGTCAAAGTCGGAATTTCCAATATGAAGGTCGCGAGGTAGAAGAACCTTGATCGGCGACCTCTCTGCATGAAGACCGATCTTACTGCGAAGAGTGACGGGTGCCTTGAAGACTTGTCCAGGATGGGGAAAGCAGATATCTGACTGAAATTTGACAACATAATCAAGACCTCCCTTAATCAGATTAATTCGTCCAAGTGAATGTTCAACGATGGTGATACTTCCAGGATTAATAAACCCCTCGGGAAGGCAGTATCCTTCATACTTCATCTTGAGTTGGGCTACTAGACTAGAATGAATATTGCGTTTTAGAAATTTGGCATCAATGTGAACATTCCTAGTAAGTTCACGACGTTCAAAGAGCTCCATGAAGAGTTACTTCATTGACAGGAATGTTTTCGTTTTATTTTGACTTGAGGGCCTGAATAATCTGCTTGCTCATTTCTTTCGAAGTGAGAACGCTCATTTCTTCAGGTGTGTACCAAACCATATTGTGTTGCTCTCGGGCTAACAATTCAGTGTATAAACAGCGGTGAACAGAAATCTCTTTTGGCACACCGATTCCGTTGGTGTCAATATACCGTGCGAGTGCTTCAATCTGCGGTCCCTGATTATCTCCTGTTCCACAGACTGTGGGTTCAAAACGCTTGTTCTTACTGATTCGTTTGGGGACATCGTCAATGAGCTCAACAGTGCTCAGAGTAAACTTACCATTCTTAGCTACAGAACCAAAGATACTAGTCTTGTTTTCTATGAATCCTTCCATAAGACTCTTCTTCCATGCAGTAAACTTATCAAGTGTCTCTCCAACCATCGGTACATCTTCTGGCAAAAATGAGTCGGGTCCAAGAACAATCACATCTGTATCGGGGATCAGAAGCCGCTGAATAAAGGGTAACTTGGGATTCGTAAGCAGGAACGCCTTCTTCTCTGCCAAAGTGAAGTCGTGATCAAAAACAAATCCGTTTAGAACATCTTCAGAGAAGCGATTGCGAATATTTCCAGGAAACTTATAAGATTCTCTTTTCAGATCTAGGATATCTGACTTCAGTTCAACACGGGGTGCCTCGGCTGCCGGCTCGGGCAATGAAATAGGAACGTGTGGCTTTGGTTTAGTCGTCCTTTCAACGACTGTACTATTTGATACTCCAATTGGAGCTAATGCGTAGAGGTCTCCCTTAGATTCTAGCAAACTAGGGCGTCCAAAGGAATCAACAAACTGAAATCCAGTAGCAATGGCTTGTTGCAGAGTATAGATAACCACATCGCGCTGATATCCCTTCAAGCTCCCAATCATCTGATCCCGGTCCCAAATAGCCTTGTCAACAAAGAGCTTTTCAATCTTGGTCAGAAGTTCATCACGAACATCAAGATAGCTGGATAGGGGTCGGACATGGTCGGGGTCGGGAACACTGGGGTCAACCTTGCATTGTTCAACATCGGGTGACTCCTCAAATGTAGGTGCCATCATGCTCTTGAGGGTATACGACACATGCTCATGACCCTCTGATCGAACTTGTGGTACAACCAGGTTTTTCCAGTCTGAAGGGAGTGACTGCTGTATAGGACAATCCATAGCTGATTCTGCAATGACTTTGCGGACTTTTGCGATTCTCATTCCTTTCGGTTCAACCTTTGTGCGATAGGTATATTCATCAAATGATTCACGATCATCATCTGCACGGATGACATGGAGATAAACTGTACAGTTCTGCTCTTCGGGAACAAGTAGCTGGTGACTGCATGTACGCAATGCACGACCAATAACCTGTTCAATCCGGCTCATGTTCCACCATGGGTCCAGAATATGAACTTGACGAACATAGCGGAAATCAACACCTTCGGAAACAAGCGGACTTGTAACTATAACACGGATCTTCTCACCAGTACGGTTGTCACGATTCTTGACTGCAGCCAACATATCGCTGATTTCGGCATCAGATGCATCAGATGTAAGCATGATATATCTCCCTTTCGCGGCTCCTGAATAGGATACCTTTGCCATCAGACTGTCTCCAGAATACGGAGTGAATCCATGCTCCTCCAGCGCCATTGCAAATAGAAGAGCACCCTGCGTCTTGAAATTGGAATAGACGAGAACAACTCCCTCCGAGTTTTCAATCGAGTGAATCACGCTAACAAACTTAGCAGAATGATTGGGCAGTGTCTCGGGTGTCAGACATGGATCCTTGGCATAGGCATACTGCTTTCCGTTCAGAACAAATGTCTGTTTGAATGTCTGTTTGTTTGGAAGGACTGAAACAGTAGGGAGCATATATGCACTGCGCTTCTCTTCATCTTCTTTGCCTGTTTCGGCTGTTAGTGCTTCCTTCTGAATGCCCTTCGCGTGTGACATAACAAGCGACAGATACTTCAGGCGCTCGTTCTCGCCAATTCCCTTACCAAGAAAGCTAACCTCTGCGTCAGACGGAGCGATTTCAGGGGGTGGAAGGCGAAAGGGAAATGTGAACGGGCTCTCTCCACGAACATAGGACACATAGGTTTGACACCATTTCCTGAACTCCTCTTCCTTCTCTACTTTCAGATCGGCTGATGGTGTGAAAAAGTCAGAGGCCTTCAGACGAGTCCTTGCGGGCTGTGTGCGGCTGTTCCAGTTAAAGAGATTCATGTAGAACATGATTTCCTCGTGGGAGTCAAACATAGGTGTTGCAGTGAGGAAGACAAGAACAAGACCATCTGCAATGTTGACAAGTTTCTCCAGACCCTGTGCGATAGCCTTATCGGTTTCTGCACTACCACCTTCGCGAATGTTGTGGGCCTCATCAATAATTAGCAGACGGTTATCAAAGTTATCATGAACCCATTTCCGATCAACATCCATCTCGGTTCCAGTCATATGTTCTGTCAACCTAGAGCCGAAGGCATTGTAGGCAGAGAACTCATAGAACTCCTTGATAATCTTGTCGGCAGTGGTTTCAAGTCGTGAACGGATTTCAGGGTCTGCCCAGTTTTTAGGTTCAGATTCAATACGAAGGAGCATATCGAGGTAACGACGTCCAGTGCATTGTTTGGAAGACAGTGTTTGACTAACTGTATCCAAGTACACACGGGACATATCAAAAATCTGTGTCCTAAAGTTCTCCTGAACAGCACGGGAGGCTACAACACATACCTTTTTGTCTTGGAACTCTGGGCGAAGAATGTATTCCTCGGCAACCTGAATTGCTGTACATGTATTGTGTGTTACAGTAAAGTCTCCCAGAACATACCGGTGGTTTCGGTCAATCATAAATCCATAATAGTCGCCTTCTCCAAGAGGACTCACTGTAATTCCATAGCGAAGAACATCCTTTATTTGTGTTCTAGGAGCTGCCTTCTTACGCAGAAGTTTTACAGGTATCATATCAATGTCACCAGATATGAACGTTCTGTAATACTCCCCAGAAACACGCTCTCCTTTGTAGATACAAGATTTCTCTGCAACTCGTGTTGTTGTTGCAAGTCCAAGAGAGCGCGCGATAAACACAATGTCGTCTGTTAGTTGCTTTGACTTTTGAATGATTTCGTATGTATTATTTATCATATATCCATCTGTATCAATAAGTCCTGCAATAACCTGTAGCCGTATCTCTCTTGAGTTGATCTTATATAGATCGGGAACGTGTTTATTGTTCATGAGATTGTTCTGTTTCAAAAAATTCAAAAATACATTCTCATGTTTCCTTGATACTGCAGAAATTCGGTAATCATAACCACTTTGATATGTGAGAACCGAGCTGTTTCGCTGACAAAAGTCACGAAGATAATGAAGAATCACGGCATCTTGCGAAGTTATAACAGGATCGCGCTGAGACCCATCACCTAACCAAACGCCAAGAATGTACGGATCAACATCAATACATCTACCAGGGAAGTCTACTGCTGTTCTATATCCTTTTAAATTTCGCTGCGTTTTGTTACTGAGCTTCAAGAATTCTCTGACTGATATCTCAGTTACAACGTTGCGAAATGAGGTATGTTGTAAGCAAAGAATGTGTTCGCTGTTTACGTCATAAGACTCTCCTTTAGTTGACGTTATACGGTACATTTGATCACGCCCTCTAGCGAGCGACTCAACTGTTCTGGGCGTTGAATCATCTCCCATCAAAAGATCCCCCGTGACAATATCTTCTACAAGCTTCTTTGATCCGTCATACATGAGGATAGGTGTTCCGCGACCATGACACTTGCCTACTCCCGTGCCGTGAACCATTAGCAAAGAACGGGCAGGTGAGTCGGGTGACATCACACGACGTAGAAACTTCTGTTGTGGCTGAAGAGAGAAGCTGCCTGTAGCAGCACACTGTTGAGTACGAAGTTCATATAAAGCGGAAAGACTCGCAGCCGGAAGACTCGGAGAGGAAATCTCCGCGAGTTCTGGATGAGTTAGATTCATTATTCCTAGCGGTCACTTTGTTTCTTGATTTACTCACAAATGTCAGACGTCCCTCCCACTGTGCCTGCGACAGAGACTTCCACCGACCCAAAGAAGATGGGTCCTTTAGCGATCGCTGGAGCAGTGATCGGTATTATCCTCGCATTTCTGTGGAGTTTCGGAGCTGCCCGCCTTTCCTACCTGAAGTATGGTTCGATTGGCTGGGCTATTCTTGACTTCTTTTTCGCGTCGTTCTACTACCCGTTCTACGCGTTCTTCTTAGCTGAGGGAACTGCTCCTTCGGTTCCCATGATGGGTGGACGTAGGCGGTTGAAGCTCTGGTAGATTGTTTCTTGATTTGAAGTAATGAGTGAGGCTCCTAAGAGAACGAGGCCTAATTCCTCTAATCCGTCGGGCACCAAGTGGCGCCCGAGGGATCTAAATGAGGCATTGACGATAAAACAAACTGTTCTAGCAAAACGTCTTTTTGGAGATGTGGCGATTAGAAAATGGCTGGCTGCAGGTCTTACAGTTAGAAAAATTTGGGAGATTACAAAGGCAGCAGAAGTATGTAGGAAACTTGTTGAAGGTGAAAAAATATGTTGGATCTGTGGTTATGCAAT